>Ga0209976_10000637_pt1 | contig 22310 bp, 18 predicted proteins | sample SumtaG_FD_182806 | JGI IMG/M metagenome (GOLD analysis project Ga0209976, IMG submission 182806) | Deep subsurface microbial communities from Indian Ocean to uncover new lineages of life (NeLLi) - Sumatra_00157 metaG (SPAdes) (version 2) | ecosystem: Environmental > Aquatic > Marine > Oceanic >...
AGAGGGGAGTCGTCCTTCGGCAAGCTCAGGATCCCGAGCAAGTGAAACGCGTCGAGGGGCAGAGTTCGCAGAGAAAACCTTGAATCTGGGGATTCGCAGTTGCAATATAGGCTACGGTTTTCACCACTGAGGACAGTGAGAAGACCCAAAACTTGGGAAGAACCTCCACCAACGTCATTTTGGTTGTAGGCGGTTTCTGGTGCCTTGTACCTATTTGGCACTCGCTTTTACTTTGACACTTAGATACCTACATACTTTAGATACAGCCTTACCCGGAAGCCAGGTTGTACTTGCATGAACCGATTCTCCTGAGGAAAAGCTATGCCAAAGTGAGATTAGAAGTTATTATTAACTACTATAGGTATGGAAATACCACAATTCACTGCCTGGCACCAAGAAGTCCCCAAGAAGTCCCATGGTGGTAATGTGACTCAAACCTATTCTTGGACAGAGCCGATGACAAGATGAAAAATTTGACACTATTATTACTTATCCTGTTGTTTGCGTGCAGTTCGAGTATTATTACATATGATGAACTAGTTGGTGAATATGAAGCAAAATACCGTGAGCAGATCCAATATTTAAGTCTTCATCGAGATGACACTTATATTTATAGATATGTTCTGGATGAAGAGCAAATTATTCAAACGGGAAACTGGGAGTACGAGGTTAAAGAAGGAGTCGTATGGTTAACATTTTTCCGTTTACGTTTGTATGATCCGACATTGTCGGAGAATGTTCCTAAAATACCTTTTAGCGTAAATGGATTTTGGCCAGTTGTTCCAGTGAAGAGTTTTTCTGGTGTGATAATATTAAGATCAAACGAGGAAAAACAGTACTCATTTAAAAAGGTTAGTTAGCCTACAGGATAACTTTTGGGGACAGGCCGCCTGTCCTGAGCAAGCGCTAGCGCGTTGAAGGGTGTATTGTTACTAACCTGACATAACAAGTCTGTTTTGAAGGCGCTTTAGGGCGCCTTCACAGTTTTTAAGCAGGGGCTTGCTCGCTGTCTTAAAGGAAAGGTGTCAAGGGGGAAGGTTCTTGGTTCCCATTACCAGTTGTTACTTTGATACGTAGACACTTCGATACCGCTCTTTACCCAAGGTCCCGAACCCGTGGCCGAGTATCAGAATATGGATTTTAGCCTAAGCATGTCGTGCATTTATATAAAGGTTGTAATCGAGCGGGTTAGGTGCTCTTGACGGACCTGTTTTCAGGTGCTATTAAATGGACCTAAGGAGGTGTTTTTATGGCTGTCAAATTTTCTGAAGATGTCGTACCGCTTACGGATATAAAGGTAAACCCTGGAAAGATCGTTCGTCGGACCAGGGAATCCCATCGGCCGATTCTTTTGACGAGTCATGGGCGTGGCGTAGCCGTTATGCAATCCCTGGAGGATTTTGAGCAAGCTGAAGAGGAAAAATCTTTTATGCGGGCTATAGTCGACGGTCTTAGCGATATAGAAAACGGCAGAGAGGTCGACCTGGAAACAACAAAAAAACGGCTTGGCTTAACATAAATGTCCAAACCTCTCCCGATTACGTTTACTGAATCAGCGATTCAGGAATTGGAAGATATACGTGATTATTATCTGGAGCAACAGGTTCCGGAAGTCGGGAACCGTTTATTGAAAGAAATTTTCTCCCTGGTTGAGGGGTTGTCTGCTCATCCGGATCGTGGAAGAGTTGTCCCGGAATTCAACCAACCTATTCTTAGAGAGTTGATTCATCCTCCCTTTCGAATTGTTTATCGCCGTGACAGCCATCGTATAAGTGTCGTTCGCATCTGGAGAAGTGAAAGGATGATGCGGCTGCCTTAACTTTGATAGGGTCGCAAAAAGTCCATTCGCGGCTTTTTGCTCCTCGGAAAGCGAAAAATGTCATTTCCGCTTTCCTTACAAATCAATGACTTACATTGTCGGTCATTAATTTGGGCGCCCCTACGAGGCGCATTGATGACTTTTTGCGAAGTCATCAACTTTAAAGAGTTGAAAAATTCCTTTCGTGGCTTTTTATTCCGGAACTTTTTGCTACCAGGCAGTGAATTGTGGCGTATCTGAGACTTCCTGGCGGAAATGAACTCAGAACGCAGGACGCAGAATAAGTTCCAAAACCAAAGCCGTCGTCTGTTACTTTTAAGTTGATCCTGATCTACCACTTTAGTTTTTTCAGTTGTCAGGGGTACAAAAAATCCTGTCAATCTTGTTGATCCTGTCTAAAACTTCCTTTCAACACTGTCACCGGAACTACGCCTTTCCCAAAAAAACAAGGTTTCCTCTGTGTTCTCATTTTCCTTCCGTCTCCGCTTGCAGCTTCGCCGTGACAGGCTGTGGTGAAAACCATCGCCCTTATAGCAACCGCGCTTAACCCCAGGTTCAGGATCTACCCTGCGTAACCCTGCCTGCCACGGTGAAGCTGAAAGCGGAGACGGGCGGTGCGGCCTTCCAGTGGGCCAATACTGCCTGCCCTGAGCTTGTCGAAGGGCGTCACCCTGCGTTGAGGCACTAATCGCATTTATAGCAACAGTTGTTTCCCCAAGCCTGAGATTTTCACCATTTCCTTAGTGATTTCACTGCGCCGTGACACGCAAAAGCGACTGGATTCCGGATAATCACACAGGGGCCGGTGATTTCCGGAATGACGGCGGAGTGGGTTAGTCTTACCCTCGATTTAAGATCTTCTCGGATTTTCTCAGACTTTCTCCGTGTCTCCAGTGAGTCACATTTCCGTAGCGGGTGACGAACGGGTGGTGAAAATCCATCGCTTTTATAGGAACTACGCCTAACCCAGGAATAGCCTTTCTCCGCGTTCCTTTGGTGCGTACTTTGTGTTTCAAAACATCGTTGTTGTAGAAATTATGTCAGATAGGATTTGTTCCTTTTGCAGATCGGTCCGTTGTTGTGTTAGATATACGAACGTTGCGAACGACATTTCCTTTTGAATTTTGAATCTCTTGTCCGGCGAAGCTGGCCGATAGCCGTTAGCGTAGACGGATGAATTTTGAATACCTACCGGGAGGAATAATGGAACGCCAAGAAGCTCTGGACCTTGTTTTTGAGCTGGTATCCGAATCGAACCTGCATAACCATATGCTATCGACCGAAGCGGTGATGCGAGCCCTTGCCCGGCGCTTTGATCAGGACCCCGACTACTGGGGACTCGCGGGTCTGGTCCATGATCTTGATTACGACGAGACCATAAACGACTTTCCGCGCCATGGGTATGTTACTTCAGAGATATTGAGAGAAAAAGGGGTGCCGGAAGAGATCCTTGATGCTGTTGTAGCCCACGCGGGGCACAGGGAAAAGGTCACGTTGCTGGACAAAGCTCTCTATTGTGCCGATCCAGTCACTGGATTGGTTGTTGCGGCAGCTTTGATACGTCCGGAGAAAAAGCTGGAACTTGTCAAACTCAAGAGCCTGAAAAAGCGTTTCAAGGAAAAACAGTTCGCAAGAGGGGCTGATAGGGACCAGATCAGATCCTGTGTAGATATTGGTATGGAAGTGGAAGATTTCCTGGAACTGAGCCTTGAGGCGATGAAGGAAATCGCTGATGAGATAGGACTTTAAAGGCAGACCAAAGACCAAAGCCCAAAGACCAAAGAGCGATCTTAAAATTCGGGAGTAAAGCAACAAGTGAAAGGTTTAAACTGGTAAAATATGAAAGATCAAATGTGCCCCGCGTTCACTTTGGACCTTGGACTTTGGACCTTGGACTGAATCGATGACTTTCCCACACCTTGAAAAAAAACCTGTGTATGGCCTGGATGTCTTCCTTGCACCATCAGCAGCCGTTATCGGTGACGTTGAAGTAGGGGACGACGCAAGTTTCTGGTTCGGCGCCGTTGCCCGTGGTGACGTGAACTGGATCCGTATTGGTAACGGTACAAATGTACAGGACGGCAGCGTACTTCATGTTACAGCACACAAGTTTCCTCTAGTCATAGGCGACCGGGTGTCGATAGGGCATGGAGCTATCGTACATGGCTGCAGCATTGGTGATGATTGCCTTATTGGTATCGGTGCCATAGTGCTTGACGGGGCATCCATTGGTTCCGGTTCCATCGTGGCGGCAGGAGCGCTTGTACCGGAAGGCATGAAGATACCAGACGGACACCTTGCCCTTGGTATTCCCGCTAAGGTCGTACGGCCCGTCAAAGAGGAGGAGACTCAGCGCATTCTGCAAATAGGCGACCGCTACATCAGGTTGAAAAATACTTACTTAAACAAAGGCATTTAATATTGATGACTTCGCAATAAAGTCATCAATGCGCCCCTCCAAGGAAAGCGGAAATGACACTTTTCGCTTTTAAGTTGAGCAAAAAGCCACGAATGGACTTTTTGCGACCCTATCAATACAGGTACTCATTGCCAGGATGAATCCAAAGTATTAAGATTACTTCCTACTGATTACTATTTACTGATTACTGAATACTGAATACTGGAGCCCTTCCTTTGGCCAAGATCAAACCTCTTAAACAGAGTGCTATTTTTTCCGCCCTCAATGATCGGGAGCTGGCCCTGTTCTCGAGGGTTGTCAGCGAGGAGGACTATATTCAGGGTACGGTTCTCGTGGCCGAGAATATGAAAAGCGACAAGTTCTACCTCATAGAAAAGGGGCAGGTCGCTATCATGACCGGTGGGGTTGATGGAGGACAGGAACTGATCCTCGGTGAGGGGGATACTCTTGGTGAATGGTCCCTTCTGGCGCCACCGCACCTCACTTCCGTAGCAGCCAAGGTGACTGAAGAGGCCCGGGTCCTGGTTCTGACCAGGGAGGATTTTGAAAAGTTCGCTCAGGAAGAACCCGATATCGCACTAAAGGTTGTCCTCGGGATCGTGGGTAGCCTGTGGCCGTCCATTAAGAACGTGGAAAAAATGCTTAAAGAAAGTTTGTAAAAGATAGTGAAAAGTGAATAGTGAATAGTGAACCGATTTGATTTCCTGTTCACCCTTCACGGTTCACTGATCCTATTCTACCAACCGATACCTGTCCCCGATTCTTTCCATTACTATTCCACGGCGGCTGAGGGTTTGGTGGGCAAGTTCTCTTATTCCTTTCCTTTCATCGGAAAGAAGTTCAGCCACCGCTCCGGTATCCTCCTTTTTGAGCCCCCTTGATAAGTAAATAAGACACACGTACCGGACTCTTTTATCCGGATCTCTCAGCCCATCTATAAAGGCCTCGTAAATGGAGGTTGTCATGCGCATCTGTCCAAGGGCTTCGGCACTCCGGTATCTCACAATATCCGAACTATCGAAAAGAAGGGTGCGGACCAGGGTTTCGGAGGCGTTGCCGGATCCGATTCTTCCAAGGGCCTGGGCCGCGAGGGAGCGGACGGTGTCGCCGGGGTCTTTTTCCAGGGTATTGATCAAAGCCTTCACTTTCCTTTCGGCTCCCATTAAACCCAGGGCTTCCGCGGCAGTACCCCTAACCTCGGGAGGATATTTAAGTGAAATAAAACCGGAAATAGTGTTGGTGGACGAATGGTCCTGAAGCTTTCCAAGGCTTCTGAGGCATCTTGCAATAAGTGCGTTGTCCTGGCTTGATTGGATGGTGTTGACCAGGAAAATGGAGGATGTGGATTTGATCCCAACGTCTCCAAGGGCTCCAGCGCTCGCCAACCTGACATCCTTGTCCTTGTCCAGCACAAGTACTTTTTCAAGGACCCCTGCTGCCCTGCTGTCACCCCTGTTCCAAAGGGCTCCTACCACCTGAAGGCGAATCTGGCTATTGGGATCATTCATGACCATTGAAAGAAGCAACGGGAGGGACCTGGTCTCGCGGTAAGGTTTAATGGCCTGGATGGCGGAGAGGCGGGTTGCTTCATCTTCCGATTTCAGATCCCGGAGGAGAGATTCCGGATAGGGTAGGGGAGCGCCGTTGGGTGCTGCGGCCTGAGCCGGCAGGGAGAGGGCGACCGTAACAGCAATTATGAATTGAAGTAGTCTCATGGGCGAATTAATCTCATTTCTCCAAAAGGTCGGAAGAGAGAATAGTGAATATGGAAGGAGGAATAAAGGCACCCTTGTTTTTTTCTTCTCTATTCCCGATTCCCTATTCGTTTATTCCTTAACCTCAAACCTCAAACATCAAACCTCAAACTTAAAAAAGCCGTGATTCCAGGTTTTACTAATAACGAGTTACGAATCACGGCTTTTTACATACTCGGGAAGAACACCAGCGGATAACTGACTGTCACGTCCCCTTCCGGGATTTTCGGGAACCTCCAGGTCCTGACCATTTTGACCAGCGAATTTTCCAGCGGCGGCCAGTTCATGGCCGATTCCTCAATGCGGCATTCTGTTACATCACCTTCGGGCGATATCGTGAAGGTCAGGACGATCTTTCCCCTCAGGGACGGTTTTTTCCGCAATTCCCGGTTGTAAGCATATCGGATGGCTCCCGTGTGGGCCGCGACTACTCGTGAGATAGTCCTGGTCGAGCGTTCTTCCCTTTGCTCGGGAGCCACGTATTCTTCTGTCTGGGAACCCGACGTTTTTCCGGCATCCGACCCATCCAGGGCGCCGAACGGCTTGGCGCCGGCCGCGCCGAGACTGGAAACCTGGATGGGCTCTGATCCGATGGCGTCCTGTAACTGCCCTTCGATACCGATGAGGTCGCTGTCGGGCTCGGTCCCACCGAATACGGCGCCTCCGCCGTTCGCTTCAACGGAAGAGCTTGTGGTAATGCCGCTTATATCCGCAAGCATACTCTCGAGGTCCCGCTGCAGCTCCGCGTCCAGTTGCAGTACCGAGATCCCGGCTCCAGCCGTCTTCCTCCCCGCTGTTCCCCTGCCTGTCAGGACGCCGAGGACGCCCATTTTGGACACCTGGCTTCGGATCGCTTCACGGGTTGTGGGAGCGGGGGTATCTCCTTTGTGCGGCGCTTCTGCCTCCGACTTAACTTTTTCCGGTTCTTTTTCCACTCCCGCGGTTGTCCCTTCCCCTCTTGTTTCGCCCTTGGGCGCAACTTTGGATGGTGGCGGCGCGACAGGTTCCAGGATCAATCTGGATATCCGTCTCGGTAACTCCCGGATGGCTGTTATTTCCGGTATAGGATAATCCCTGAGGCCGCGTACGCCCGCTATATGGACAAGCAGGATAAGTGTGAGGAGGGTGAGAAAGGTCAGATCGGTCCGGTTTGGGACTTGCAACCGGTACCTGAGGGGCAGGTGCCCATGTTTTGCAGGTTCAAGGGCCATTTCAGGATCTAATTCAGGGGTGGGCGGTTGACCATACTCCAGAATAAATGTGGCATCACCTATATGGATGTCGGCCGACATTCCTCTGCGATGTTTGACCAGGTAGCCCTTTCTCGATTTGACAGCCAGGCCCCACGCCACCATGTCGTCGAGAGTTAGGGTTGAACCTTTGTAGATGAATGTACCTTTTGAATCGATAGGGAGGTTGATGCGATAGCCTGCAAATGTGCGGACAAGGAGTTTCTGTCGGCGCGCGGGGCTTGCCGGATCCACCAAATGGCATTTCCAGTCCCGTCCGGTGTAAACGTATCTCCCCTTTACCATCGACCTGGTAACAGTTCGACCGTTTCTGAGAAGTTTTATGAACAGGGTTCTGCGAGCCAAGGTCACTCTTTCTGGAAAACAGCCAGGGATTGGTTGATAAACCCTGCCTGACCGCAAGTGTAAAGGATCTTCTTCAAAAGCCGGAAGGGTATTTCACGGTCCCCCTCCAGGATGAGGCGGCCCGTAAACCCGGCGTTGGGGTTCAGTTTAGATATCTCCTCGTACTGTCTGGCCTTGACCATCAGGTATTCGTAGAGGTTGTCAATGATAAGTTTTTCAGACTCCTTTACCTTCTGGAGGTCGACATCCAGAACCTTTCCATCCACTACAAGGATATTTTGGGAAACCTCAACGACGAGGCCTGGCTCAGGGGCGCTCTGGGTTGTTGAGTTTGGAAGGTGAAGGTCGGCAGGGATTGTAAGGATAATCCCCTCAGCCGAGTAGCTTTTGAGAAGGAAAATTATGAGGATCGTGAACATATCAAGCATCGATGTGATGTTGAGAACCAGCAGGGAGGGTGTCCTGGCCCTGGGCGCCCTTCTTTTTGTCGGTGCGTGCGCCACGCTCAGCCCTCCTCCACTATCCTGTCGGCAAGGGATATGTCCGGGAATAGCTCCCTGTCATCCTTGACACGCACGGCGTCCATGATGTCGATGATGGTCTCGTAGAGGATCTCGCCGTCCAGAAGGAGCACCGCGTCACGTTTGTCGGGGAATTCATCCTTGAGAGTGACCAGTTCCCCGATGAGCCTGTTAAGGTTCATTCCATTCTCGATATTTTCGGTGAGGAGCACCTCCTGGTCCTTCATGAGTGAGATCTCCTTCAAGGTTACAGTGACGGCCAGGGTGAAGTCCTGAGAAGGGTCACTTTTGTTGTCCTGAAGGAGTGCCTCCTCAAGGGTGGGGAGGTACAGATTGACAATACCCACTTTTTGAAATATTGCGGTGAGCAGGAGCATGGGAATCAGGGCGACGAAAAGGCTCAGAAGTGGAGCCATGTTAAGGTCCAGGATATAGCTGGGCTTGCTCCTGCGATGGGAAGGCCTGAAAGCCATTCAGACCGCCGATCCTCGGGAAGACACCATGTTGACCATTTTCACCGCGACACGGTCGATCTGCTCGACAAGATTGTTGGACCTGGACTGGATGAATGCGTAAAAGAAAAGGCAGGGAATGGCCACAGTCAATCCGTAGGCAGTGGTGTTAAGGGCGATGGCGATCCCCTTGGCGAGGACGGCCCCCTTCTGTGCGGCTTCGGCCCCAGCGACCGCGTTGAAGGATTGCATGAGGCCGACTATGGTACCCAGAAGACCCAGAAGGGTGGCGACATTTGCCGCCATGGCAAGGTAATGGACCCTTCTTTCAACAAGAGGCAGGACCTCCATGGCGGCCTCATCAACAGCGTTCTGCACTTCCCTCACCGAGCAGCCCTCGCAATCCAATGCGGCACGGACAATTTTCGGAATGGGGGTGTTATTGCACAGGTCGCTCGCGCCCTCCGGGTCTCCCTTTCTGACCAGTTCCTGGATCTTTCTCAGAAAGGCCCTGTCGTCGATTCCGAACCTGATTGCCAGAAAATAGATACGCTCGATGATTATGGCGGCCGCGAAGACCGAAGTTGCCAGGATCGGGTACATGAATGGTCCCCCATCCCTGAAAGCCTGGGCAATTAAAGCCATTTAGCATACCTCCCTAGGATTGTTAGCAGCATTTCAGAAGACGTTGACACGCTGTGAAAGTTTGTCTCATATCCAGGGATTTGTCAGGGTATTTCGACCAAATCCCTGGATTCGGTGAACAATGTTTTTACCCTGACCTCTGTTTCGATGGCCAGAGGGTTCGTAAAGCGTGTTGCGTGGGAGGAGAAATCCCTTTCCAGAGGGATCTGGCTGAACCGGATCCTGGTCTTGGGGATGATGTAGGTGATCTCCGGATGTTCGATAACACCGATGATATCGGTCTCCTCCATGCGGATATATGTTCTCTGACGGTGGTCCTCGGCAATGACGCCGACCGCCGAACCAATTAATATCAGGCATATCAATATAAAGGTCAATAATAGCATTGTGCGGGATTGTCCCGGTATATTACGTGACTCGTGATTTGTGACTCGTGACTCGAGAATACCCACTAATGATAGTTTTTTATCTGCTATTTTGTGTAACATGAAAAACTCCTAAAGATAAATGAGAGTTCAGCACCTTCGAATCACGAATTACGAATCACCAATCACGGCCCCTCAACAACTCCCTCCAGATACTCCACCCAGCCCTGGACTCTGTCGGACGCCGGGCCCCCCAGTTCAAGATATTGCTTGTACTGTTCAAGAGCCAGGGTCGGTTCTCCGCGGTAAAGTTCGTAAAGCACCCCCAGGTTCAGGTGCAGGTCCGGGTGCGACACCTTGACCAGGCCTTCCTGATAGATCATTTCCGCTTCAGTGAACCTTCCTTGCCTGCGCAGGGTCAGACCAAGGTTGATGTAGCCCTCAAAACCTGAAGGCTGAGCCGAAATGGCCGAGCGGAACTTGTCCTCAGCCGCGGAGAGCTTACCTTGCTGGAGGTCTGCCGTACCCATGAGCAGCCATTCTCCTCCCGAACCTTCGGCTGCGAACCCGGTTTTCAGATCCATGGCGGCTCTGTAAGGGCGTCCTTCCTTCAGTTGGAGAAGAGCTCTTGTACGAAGAAGTTGAGGTTCCACGATATCATCCCCGGCTAGGATATTGATGCCCTCTGAGGTTGTGCCCATCATGTCCAGTGCGATTGCGAAGTTGTTGCGGGTCATGAAATCGTTCGGATCATCTGCCAGAGCCTTCGCCAGGATTTCTCTCGCGGATTCCAGGTACCCGCCTCTGATCCTGAGCAGGGCCAATCTGTTTGCTGTGATCGGTGTGGCGGCAGCTTCGTGGGCTTTTGAATAGTATAGATCGGCCCCTGTCAGGTCCCCGGCCTCAACGGCAATGCTACCAAGAGCGGAAAGCGCGTGGTCGTTGGCCGGATCCAGTTCAGAGGAGCGTATAAACTGTTTTTTCGCGTTATCAATATCCCCATTGCGGAGGTATATGGTCCCCGCGAGGAACCTGCCGTAGGAACTTTCAGGCATCAGTTCGATCAGCCGGTCTGCCTGTTCCGGTTCAACCCCCCTGCCCGTATCCAGAGTCCTTTTTAAGCGTGACATGAGAAGATATCCTTCCCGGTTGTAGGAGAGATCCACCTCGGATCTTTTTTCAGTTGAGGACGGGACCTGCGGCTGATCAGTCTTTAACAGGGATGGGGACACCCGCCCCTTATTGACACCTGGATCCGGAGCCGTAGAACAACCAAAACCAAGGAACAGGAAAACAAGACAGACTACTATGGAGGTGGGTTTTACATGCTGGAACATCACAGAACCTTCTCCCGGCCAGGGTTATCCATCTCCTTCATGGCGTTGGGCCCCTTAGCTTCGGGCAGCGGAGGCAGAGCCAGGGGAGGCGGCTGGATCAGGGTGGATGGATAGGCGATGGATTCGTTCCGCAGATAGGACCATGGCGCCAGTTCCGCCATCCGCTCGAAGGTTTTTTCTATCCACGGATCAAGAAGCTCAAGCTTTACAGACCGCTGAATGTTTACTTTGTAAGCGTCCAGTGCCTTGTTTTCGAAGGGAAATGCCATCTCCTGGAGCAGCAGCTCATATTCTTGCAACTCAGGAGGCGTCAGGCCTTCAGGTTTCGGGGAGGACAGTATGCCCTCCTTGAAGAGTTCCAGCGCGCGTCCTATGAAGTAGTTGGATGCCGTTATAACATCCGCGGTCCTGTATTTCCCGGCGGCAACAAAATCCCTGATCACAACCTGGAGCATCTCCCTCTTTCGCACTACCGTTGCATCTATGGGGGGAACTATGTGATAGCCTTTGTAATGGGAGAAGGATCTCTCGGCGATACGGAGCCGGCTTCTGGCAGCGAAAGTCGTGAGAACATGGTTGCCGGGATACTTATTCTGCAGGGTCACATTCCTTGTGTAAGCGGCCAGAGCACCGTTCCAATTCCCGATCGCTTCAAGATCGCGGCCCAACCAGAAGAGCTGCCTGGAAAGTTCTTCCACCGGTTCCGGAAACTCCTCAATGTATATGGATCGGGATGAGGCAGCCCGTCCCGGTGCGTTGCCGGTAGAGTACAGTTGGGCACCTTTGAGCAGGGCAGCCTCTCTTTCTTCTCCATGGGACCTGGCGGCCAGAACCATGCTGTCGTCAGCTGCCCTGATAGGGTCGCCGAGAGCCTCAAGGATAAGGACAGACATCTGGAGGGCTTCGCTGGCGAATTCCGAATCGGTGTAGGTGGTGGCAAGGGTCTCGAACAGGGAGGTGGCCTTGCGTTCGAGACCGATAGATCTGTACAGTTTACCGGCGTTATAGAGGGATACCTGGGCGACATCGGAGTCCGGGAATCGGCGGTGGATCGCCTCAAAACGTTCGGCCGCCTCAGTGGTTTTGTCGGAGCTGGAAAGTTCCTCCGCATATTTGAACACACTGTATACGTGAAGCCGGCGGGCCTCTTCTCCTGTCGCATCGTCTTGAGTCTTCCTCCAGGATTCGCGGAACCAGGCTGCGGCTTGTCTGAAGTTGGCCTCTTTGAAGAAGGTGCGGGCTATAAGGAGCCTGGCCCTGTCTGCCTCTGGCGCGTTCGGGTAGCGGCGGATCAAAAGTGAAAAATGGGAGCGTGCTCCCGGCAAGTCATCGCTGTTGAGGGTGATCTCACCAAGGGCCAGCTTTGCCCTGGGCGTGACCGGGTTATCGGGGGATACATCCGAAAGGATGTTAACGGTGTTTTCGAACAGGGTTAGATCAACCTTCCCTGATCTGTCATAGGCGCTTATCTGGAAGGCCGAAGAAGCCAGGATGGCGCGCTCTTTAAGTTCGGTACACCTGTTATCCTCTGCCAGGTCATTGAGAACATGCACGGCCTCCGGATATCGGTCCATCTCAGTCAATACGATGCCTTTGAAATATTTGATCCTGCACGGGTTGTCGTCACCTGCGATCTCTTCATAAACTGTCAGATCCTTAAGAGCCAGGTTGAGTTCAGTTTCCATCCCCGCAGCTTGCGATCGAGCCCGTCTGCGGTTCGCCGCCGTTTCCAGATTATTCAGGATAAGAGAAATGGCCTGTTCCCGCCGTGGGACGGTGGCTTTTTCATACCATAATGTTTCCGGACCGATGTGCCGCCTGAAGATCTCCGAATGTTCAAGGGATGCCAGAATGTCGCCGCGGATATGATAGGTCTCGCGCATGTGCTTGAGGACTTCAGGCATGCTGCTGCCGGAGGGGAACAGTTCGACGTAAGTACGAAGTGTGCCGATGGCCTCGGGGAAAAAGGAGCGCTCCCTGTACAGATCGGCCAGTTTGTAAAGTATAAGGGGTAAAAAGTGGTCTGCCGGCCTGGTTCTGATCCTCCGTATTAGAGCCGGTGTGCCGCCGCTTTCGGTGTAGGACCGGGCAATTATGTCTATGCTCTCGTTCGCAAGACTGTCGCCGGTTATTTTCCCGCTTTTGTTAAGGTCCAGTACCGCGAAGAACAAATCTATGGCCTCTTCGTAACGGTCGAGGTTGTAGTAGCTCCAGCCCAGCTTATAAAGGGCTTTTTCGACGTATTCAGGCTCACCCGTCTCGACGACATACCGGTAGTGGGTAATGGCCCGGGTGAGGTCTTCCATTGAGAAATAGTATTCACCGAGCCGCATATGGATCTCAACCGAGTATCTTGTTCCGGGGAATGCCTGAATAAGCCGGGCATAGCCGTCGGCGGCCTGGTCCGGATCACCTTGCTCCGTGTAGCAATAGGCGAGCCCGTACAGGGCATCTTCCGTTAACGGGTGCGTGGGGAACTTTTCAATGACTCGGGCATAGGCCTGGATGGCGGCATTAAAGTCGGGAAATATCTCAGTGGTCTCACCCTCCGTTTCCAGGACCATGCGGATCCTATCCCTCTCCGTTTCAAAGAGGAGTTCGGCCAGTCGAAAGGAAGCTTCCGCCATGTAATCACTGGTGTTATCCGGATAGGTGCTCAGGAGGGACCTGTAAAGCTTTATGGACCTGAGGCGGGACTCTCGCTCCTGGCGCGACAGAAATTCCCGTCCCCCTTTCCGGGCCTGTCTCAGCAGCTGTGTGAGCCGGCTGCGCTCCTGTTTTTTTATCCGATCCACCTCCATAAGAAGACGGGTTTCACGCTCTCGCGTGGTGAGGCGTTCACCCGCATCGAAAAACGGGGTGGGAGACGTGGCGCAGGATGTCATGGCCAGCAGGCAAAGAATTAAAAGGTGAACCCTCTTCACTGTACGGCCTCCTGCATGGAGCGCACTGTGCTTTCCATCCTGGATATCTCGATATCAGCGGAAGTATAAAGAGCTCTTGCTTCAGCCCCCCTGATCTCCCGAGCAGTCTGAGCCGCGAGAGTGAGAAGTCTGGTAGTCCTCCTCGTTTCGATCTTTTTTCTCAGGATCTTCAGCCGCTCGGGAAAGGCAGTGTCAAGGTCTCTCTTGCGTTGAAGGAGCAGACGTCCGAGTTCCTCAAGTGCCTGCTGTGTGACGGTAAGGATCCGTGTGGTTTTTGACGTGTCGGCCAAGGCCTGTCCGGCCCTGGTTCTACCGGAGGTGACCCTTAAGGAAGTTTTCTTTTCCAGTTGGATGGCCCCTCCCTTCACCTCAAGCCAGAGCCGGCCTTCCAGGGCTGTCAGGGTGTTTCTGAGGTTGCGTAGATTCAGCCGGGAGGAGATGAGCCCGTCATAGGCCTGTTTTCTGATGCTGTTAAGCTGATTTTCCTCATCAGAAGCGGTCACCGACTCGGAAAGCCTCCCGACAAGGGATGTGAACCCTTCGGCCTTGCTGACCGAGTTCTCCATGAGGGAAAGGCGATCCAGGAGTTCCCCTGTCCTGGATAAGAGCATCATCGCTTCCTCACTTGCGAACTCCTCAAGGGAGCGGCTCTGTAAAGTGGCGCCCATGTCATGCTTGATGGAATCCAGACGGTTTCTTATCTCCACAAGCCTGGCCATGGTACTGCGGGTCCGGGATATGTCATCTTTGACCCAGTCGATCTCTCTCCTGACCAGATCACCATCCCTGTCGAACCTCTTTCCCAGTTTCACGACTTTTTCCCCTGCCAGGTCTAAACCTTTCAGTAGGGCTGTGGTCTGCCTGACATAAGGATCAACAGAGATATCCATAACCCATTGCCGTACGAAGAACGGAGTCCGACGCAGCAGATCCCGGTCGGAGATGGATCCATCAATGGTTTGTTTAAGGAGGGTGACAATATCGCGGTTGGTTTGGAGATCCTTATCCCTCAGTCCGAGCAACCAGTTACTCACTTCCTGAAGACGCTTCAAGTGGTGATCAAGGACTGTACCGGCCTTATCAAACAGACCCAGCTTCCTGTAGGAGAGGGCCAGGTCCAGCACCCCGTCTCCGGCTGCGCGGCTGTAACGGTGCAGGTCCACGAGCTCTTCCAGCACAATGGTGGCCCCCTGCAAGTCATCTGAATTGATAAGAGACCAGGCTTTGCCGAGCAGGGCTTCAGATGAATAGGGGCTGGAGGGGGAGATGGCGAGGAAAGAACTCCTTGCCCGGTCCGGCTGTCCCCCCTGCAGGTAATGATAACCTCTGGTGAGGTAGAGGAGGTCAATGAGGGTGGAAGTTTCTTTACCTTTGATCCTCCCGATCAATCCGGCCGAGATATCCCAGCGATCCTTCGCGGCAAGGTGGCTGGCCGTTAATATGCCCGAGATAACCTTCCTCTCGGTATCCCTGAAAGTAGTGCCTTCAAGGATGGCCAGAGCGCCGTCGCGGTCACCGTGATCTGCCAGATAACCTGAAAAGGCAAGGGACAGGTCCGGCTGAAGTGCTCTTTGCTCCTCATTCTCCAGAGGTGGCAGATCGAGTCCGGGATTGAATAACGACATCTGTATGAACTGTTTAATAGCTTTCAAACGGGTCTCATTGCCCGGTTCGCCGGCTAAAATGGCTCTATGGAACGCCTCGGAAGCCTGGATGTATCGTCCCGTTAAAGACATGGCCATCCCGGCATTGTAATGGTCCGTGACCGATGCTTCTTCCTTGGTGGGGAAGATCGCATTGACCTCCATGGGTTCGCCGCGGACCAGGTGTGCAACGGCCAGGCGATCCCTGAGCGCAGTGTCCGCCGGTCGGACGAGCCTTCCCGGCATCAGATCGCCGGTCTGTGCACTCAGTGGATGCAGAATAACGGTAAGCAGGATCGGGATGATCCCTTTAAAACGGGCCAATCAGGGCTCCTTGGACCAGTGCCTGGCGCTCAATTTATAGGTGACCGTTTTTTTGGCGGGGTCTTCTGTAAGGGTGATTTCCAGAAAGTTTGCCATGGTTCGCCTGGCTTCGAATTTGAAGGTGGCCTTTCCGGTGCTTGCGATCCCGTCCTGGGATTCCCCTGATGAAAGGAAACATTCCACAGTCAAGCTGTGTGAAACCGGTTTTGCAATACCGGAATAGACTTCGATCGACCCTCCTCGGACCAGAATAAGTCTTTCGGTTTCGTCGAATCCCCTGCTGGTGAGAAGCTCACCGTCCAGTTGGATCTGAATGGAAACAGGCACCTGCCCGCGGATGTTCTGAGAGGAGAAGAAAACGGACAGCGAAGTGATCTTGGGGTCAACAAGATCCTCAAGCAGTTCATCGATCTCTTTTTCCAGACTGGTTAGTTCCTGTTCAATACCTGTCAGTTCATTCTCCAGCTCTTTGACAGGTACCGTGCGGGAGTTACCGGTCTCAGCCTGTACTGAAGTCAGGGCGAGGGTACCTGACAGCAGGATGATTATCGCGAGGACGGTTGTTGTTATTAAGCGCATCGTTGCCTCCGCTGGTCGTTGGTGGTTATTGATGGACTCGCAAAAAGTTCCGCTTGGACTTTTTGCGACCCTATCATCAATCCGTGAAGATCCCCTCCGGGAGATCTATCTCCGTGATGATCCATCCCCTGTTCTTGCCGGGGGCAAGCTCTCTCGGACCGAATATGCGTGTTATCCGTCTCGCTGGTTCCGCAGGGTATAGTACTACGGTAACCTGTGCCAGAGAGGGGGTATTGTCCTGGGAGTGGTGGTAGTTGGCTTCGATGGTATAGCGGCCCGGAGTGGCCCCGGAAATGCTGAACACCTCCGGCCCGAATCCGTTCTTGTCGTCCAGGTCCAACGCTCCCCGGGGGATAGCTTCGCTGCTCTCCACCGGGTCGAGTGCAGCGTAATATGTGTGTTCACCTCCTGGCCCCCGGATGTGAAGGTCCATATCAACCCCTGGTTGGTCCCATGTGAGATAAACTACCATATCCTTTGGGGCCAGGTTGATGGTGTTAACGGTGATATCCTCGCTTGTGTCTGTTTTGCCGTAAATATCCAACGCTTCGATCTTAATATGATTGGTTTTTCTGATGAGGACTACCGGCTGTGAAAAACTGCCCTGATTATCAACTTCGATCCTTCGAGGGGCTCCGTTGATAAAAAGGAATGTTTCAGCCAGCTGGGTCTGGGTTTTGATCTTTCCACTTACTTCCACAACGAGGCTATGAGTTGTGTCAAAGAGATCACCGTCCAAGGGCTTGTGGATCTCGATCTCAGGTGGTGGAGAGATGTATTTTACCTCCACGGAGTCCCTGCCAAAGGAGCCGCTGTCATCCCAGGCCATCACATCTATAGTATTATCGCCCCTTTCCAGAACGACCTCGGTGTCTATCCGGGAGTTCTGTACAGTTATGAGGCTGGAAATGCCGTTTATGGTCAGGAGTGCGGTCCGTGAACCGCCTTCGACTAGAGCTCTGACCCGCTGATAGGCGCGGTCAACAGTTCCTGAAACCGGCTCAAGAATAAGGATTTTTTTCCCGGGCTTTTTGGCCGGTGGCTGCCTTGCGATGTCGGCTGTGATCGGGGTAGCAAGCTTTATCTGGACCCTTCTGTTTTCTGCCTGCTTATCGAAATTTCCTGAAGCGACGACCGGTTCAGATTCACCCCTGGAAAGGATTTCAAGACGCTCGTTGGGAAAGTGAAGTGTATCTGCCAGTTGGCTTGCTATCCTTGAAGCATAATAGAACCCAATGGCCATGTTTTCATCTTCAGAACCAAGGGTGTCGGTATGGCCGATCACGGTCACTGATAAGCTGAGGTCCTTCTGTATCAACTTCTTCACGTTGTTGAAAAAAACTTTTTCCTGATCTGTGGAGCCGGCGGCATCCCAGTTAACCCCAACAGTCAGGATGAGCTCATACTCCTGACCCTCGGCTGTGGAATAGCCCGGCCATATTGGCAGCGCCATCAATATGGATAGCAGGACAGGGAGAGAGTATTTAGCGGCCTTGGGAAGCATCAGAAGTTTCTAGCATGCACCGGAAATATACTCAAGGAAGGTTCGACCGGGCAGTGAATGCCCGGTCGAACCGTTTACAGTTCACAGTTTACAGTTCACAGTCCAACCCCATGCAATCGAAAAAACAACATCTGTTTTCAAAGGTGTATCAGCTACTTTTGGAGGTACTATTAACCGTTAACCGTAAACTTAATAATACTGTTAACTGTAAACTGTAAACTGTAAACTGCCCTCATGCTCATCGCATCCATCGACATAGGGACTAATACAGTACGCTGCCTCATCGGAGAGGTCCATGATGGAGTGCTTACACCAGAGGCAATTTACAGGGATATTATCAGGCTCGGTGAAGGCCTCAGGGCGAGGGGCGAGCTGGATCCCGCAGCCTTTGGGAGGCTGACGTCTGTGTTGACTTCCTACAGCGGGCATATCAGGGAATCAGGGTGTGTGAGAGTCCGGGCGGTAGGCACCAGCGCGCTGCGTGACGCGGGAAGAGGAGGGTCGATCAGGAAAGCCCTGAATGACGTGCTTGGATATCCCGTTGACGTGATCTCGGGGGAGGAGGAGGCGAAGCTGACTTCCCTCGGTGTGCAGGCCGGGATCGGTCCGATGGACGATGGATTGGTTCTGGATGTTGGCGGCGGGAGCACTGAGTTGATCCGGGTGACCGCTGGAACCAACGTCTGGTGGACCACCCTGCCGGCAGGTGTTGTACACTTGACGGAAGAGCTTCTCCTGGACGACCCACCTTCGGACAGACAGGTTGAAGCTCTTCAAGTTCGCTTTAGAGGCCTCCTCGATCTGGAAAGAGATGATGGCGGCGAACAGATGGCAGGGACCGCCGGGACACCTACGACACTGGCGGCTGTTCATTTGGGCATTGACGATTATGATCCCACTCTGGTAAATGGTCACGTCCTTTCACTGGATACCATCAGAGGCCTCGTTAAAGAGTTCCTCAGCAGGACTTCGGCTGGGCGACTTGCCATGAGCGGTATGGAAAGGGGCAGGGAGGATCTTATAGTGGCAGGGTCTCTCATGGTTCTGGAGGTCATGGACAGGTGGGGTTACCAGGAGATGATAGTTAGCGATTGGGGGCTGTTGGAAGGGATAGCATTGGATGCAGTGAACAGTGAACGGTGAACAGTGAACGGTTCAGGATCTTCCGGTTTACGATTCACGGTTTACGGTTCACCTGAACGTAACGCGGACGGGATTTATGGATAAAAAGCGCGAAGTAAAGCGCCAGATGGAGATCATCGGGCGAGGGACCGTCGACCTTATCTCCAGCGAGGAACTGGAGAAGAAGCTCTTCCGTTCTCTCGAGAGCGGAGAACCTCTGCGGGTCAAAGCAGGGTTTGATCCCACTGCTCCTGACCTTCACCTGGGACACACCGTTCTGATGCAGAAGATGAGGCACTTCCAGGATCTGGGCCATCAGGTCATCTTCCTCATCGGGGACTTCACAGGAATGATCGGCGATCCGACCGGGCGCTCGGAAACCAGGAAAGCTTTGACAATAGAGCAAGTTCAGAAAAATGCTGTCACCTATCAGGAACAGACCTTCAAGATCCTGGATCCGGATCGTACGGAAATAGATTTCAACAGCCGCTGGATGACGAAGATGTCGGCTCAGGGCCTTACCGAACTCGCTGCGCTTTACAGTGTGGCGAGGATGCTGGAACGTGATGATTTCAGGAAGCGGTATACTGAACAGAAGCACATCAGCATCCACGAGTTCCTTTACCCGCTTATCCAGGGGTATGATTCGGTGGAACTCAAGGCTGATATCGAATTGGGAGGGACGGATCAGAAGTTCAACCTCCTCGTGGGAAGGGATCTGCAGCGCGCTTATGGTCAGGAACCCCAGATCGTCATCACCATGCCTCTGCTCGAGGGAACTGACGGTTTTAAGAAGATGAGCAAGACCTACGATAACTACATAGGGGTCACTGAACCTGCCGGGGAGATATACGGGAAGATCATGTCCATATCCGACGAGTTGATGCTCAGATATTATGAACTGCTAAGTTCTATTAGCCTTTCGGAAATGGAAAGGCTGAAACAGGACATGGAGGACGGCAAAGCCCATCCCATGGAGGCGAAAAGGGCCCTCGCCCGGGAGATCGTCACCCGTTATCACGATGAAAAATCTGCCGGAGAAGCCGAAGAGCAGTTCAACAGGCGTTTCTCGGACCGGAAACCCCTCGAAGAGATGGCGGATGATAAATCTGTCGATGCCTTTAAAATATCCGAACCAATGCCACTCTTCAAGATAGTGGCCGAATTCAGAGGCGTCAGTAGTTCCGAGGCCATCAGGATGATCAAAGGTGGGGCCGTGAAGATCATGGACGAAAAAATTACGGATACTCAGTACATGGTCACATCCGGTCGAGATAAAGTAATCAAGGTCGGAAAAAGGTTTTTCAGGGTAGTTGAAGGTTAGGGGAGGCATAGGGACAGAATTTTAGCTCTTAACCCGAAACTCGAAACCCGGAACTCGAAACTCCAGCCGCCGGCTGGCCGGCTGGCCTTATAGAGGGGAAAAGTGAAATTTTTCAAACTGCTACGTAAATGCACTGTTTTTTCTTGGATCTTGGATTTCTTGTCCGCCGTAGCTGGTCGGTTGGCGTTAGCGAAGGTGGATGGATCTTGGATTAAAAACAGTGCTCGGAACAGGAGCTGTGCAAATCGAGCACTGTTTTTCGGGACCGTCTGCGCAATCTTTATATTTATTGCCCTTACAGCTTTTTTACCGGAAACGCCCCCAACAGCTGCGGCGGTCGGTCTTACGCCGACCGGGAACCTGTTGGCGGTTGATCCCGACCTGCTCCTGGGTCCCGGTCCCGGGAGGCTGGGAAACGGTCCTCTGGTCCAAAGAGCGCTGGCTTTGGCTGATGATCCCCGGGTCAGGATTCAACTCCAGCACCTGCTCACGGACAAGAGGGAAAATATTCTTGCCTCGTTAGCCCTTTCGACCCGCTATCTGAGTTACATTATCCCCATTCTTGAAAAACATGATCTGCCCCCGGAACTGGCCTACCTGTGCATTATCGAGAGCGGATACCGCCAATCGGCACGAAGCCACGCCGGTGCGGTGGGCATGTGGCAGATGATACGTTCCACTTCAAGCCGTTTCGGTGTCAGGACCGACACCTGGGTTGACGAAAGGCTCGACTTCATCCAGAGCACCGAGGGTGCGGCGAAATTCATAAAATATCTTCGGAAGCGCTTCGATGACTGGGATCATGTCCTGGCAGCTTACAACGCCGGAGAGGGCAGGGTAAGGAAAGCCATAAGGAGAGCCAAAAAAGCCGGTCTGGAACCCGACATGGTGAATCTGCGTCTTCCAAGGGAGACCAGAATCTACGTACCGGCATTCTACGCAGCTTTGCTTATTGCCATGGAACCGGAACGATACGGTCTTTTCCCCGATTATCAGCCCCCCCTGGATTACGTTGAGATTCAGGTTCCCGGTGGGGTTACTCTTTCCGCGATCGCAGGATACCTGGGATGCGATTTGAAGGATCTTGCATCCCTCAATCCTTCTATCCTCAGGGGAAGGATCCCTTTATCCGAGGAGGGATATTCTCTGAGGGTCCCGTATACAGTGGAGGAAGGAAAGGCCCGGGCTGTGGCTGCGAGCTTAAGCGAAGTGCGCTATGTCAGCTACCGTGTTCGCAAGGGCGACACAATGTGGGATATATCCAGGAAGTTCGGTGTCAGTATCTCAAGGATCACTCGGGCCGGGCACCACCGGGGCGACTCGTCCAGGATCTTCCCGGGTGAGACACTCCTCGTCGCCTTAACAGCAGGGGAAGCAAGTTGAAGGGCAGTAGCCAGAATCCAGAAGCCAGAAGCCAGAATTTAGAATTTGCATGTAAAAACAATAAGATATGAGGTTTAAGTTTTCTTCTGTATTCTGGATTCTGTATTCTGGATTCTTTTTTGAAAAAACTCCGTAAAACGGCTTGACATCGCACCCCGTAACCCGTATATTTCGCCGCTGTTGCCCGGGAAAAAGGCAACCGGCCGCAAGCAGCGATTTGTGGCAGCGAAACCTTGACAGCCTAATGATATTTAAGCTATAAATTAAATTAGGCGACTTTCGCTTTCGATCTTTGAAAACTAAATAGCGACAGCATAGTAAGACTGAGCGGGCAATACCTGTAACGTTTATTACCGTAAGAAAACCTTCGGGTTTTTCGATAAATTATTACGGAGAGTTTGATCCTGGCTCAGAACGAACGCTGGCGGCGTGCTTAACACATGCAAGTCGAACGTGAAATTCGCCTTCGGGCGAAGAGTAAAGTGGCGCACGGGTGAGTAACGCGTGGATAATCTACCCCGAGGCCCGGGATAACTCGCCGAAAGGCGGGCTAATACCGGATAATGTCCCACTACATAAGTAGTGTGACCATAGGAGGCT
>Ga0209976_10000638_pt1 | contig 22259 bp, 27 predicted proteins | sample SumtaG_FD_182806 | JGI IMG/M metagenome (GOLD analysis project Ga0209976, IMG submission 182806) | Deep subsurface microbial communities from Indian Ocean to uncover new lineages of life (NeLLi) - Sumatra_00157 metaG (SPAdes) (version 2) | ecosystem: Environmental > Aquatic > Marine > Oceanic >...
CCACTTATTTCTTTTTGTAGTAAAAATATTTGTAAATCCCGGGCATATGGTATAGGTGGAGAGGAAATTTCTGAATTAACATATGAAGAATTTATTAAATATGAATCTGATCCACCTTATTATGAATGGAAAGTTAATGGTGAAGTATTAAGATTTTTTTCAGAGAGAGATATAATAAGTCAAACACAATTTAGAGTATTATGTTTCAGACATTTACACTTACTTCCCATAAAAATAAAAGAAATAAATTGGTCTCATATAATAAATAGAGCATTAGAAAATGTAGTTATTAAAAAAATAAGTGCAGAAGAAGATGTATCTACTGGTTCTTTATTTAAAGAATATATGAGTGAGTTTTTAGAAAAAAGAGCACCGGCTGATAATAGAGAACAAATAATGATAGACAGAGTATATAAAGATAAAGATAGATCTGTTTATATATTTAAACCTAAAAACTTAATTAATTTTTTATTCTATCAAAAACAATTTAGAAATTACATGCCGACAGTAATTCATGCTAAACTTAGAGAATTAGGAGGAGCACCTGTAAGGTTTAGGATAGATAAAACTGTGACGACAAGAGTATGGGAACTTCCCTTTAAAGCATTAGGGAAGTTTATAGAAGAGAAATCAATAGATGATTTCAAAATAGATTTTAAAGAGGAGTATGAAGATGAAGCTTTCTAAAGACCAGGAATATTTAGCTACGATTAAAAGGTATCATAAAGTAGTTTCACATCTTGAATGTGATAAAGAAATTAATAGAGTTGATAAAATATGGAGTCATTTAAAAACATTAAAAAATATTAGAAGATTATCTGGTATTGCTTTGATTCAACCTTATACAGTAGCAATACACTGCTATTATACTGGTATTCTTTTTCAAGAAATTGCAGATTATGAAGAAATTCCTATCAATAAATCTGAAATAGATTTTGTTTTCAGACACGATATATTAGAATCTATAACCGGTGATTTACTATTACCAGTAAAAATGCATAGTGATTCTGTTAATAAAAAATGGAATGAAATAGAAGAAGAATTAGTAGAAAGTAAATATACTTATTTGGAATTTTATACAGACAGTACTGCTAAAGTATATTTCCATCCTCCATCTTGGAATCTTTTTAAAGCTTGTGATTTATTTGAACTTTATTTATTCTGTTTAGAAGAAGTACAATTAGGTAACGCAAATGATGGAATATTAGCAGTTATAAAAAATTGTAATAATTTATTGCCAGAGTTCAAAATAGATTATATTACTAAAAAATTAATATGAAAGTTGAAAATTGTGGTAATTGTTTTTTTGATATGAATGGTCTTTGCCATATTTTCAAAGTGCCATTTACGGTTAAGAAAAAAGGACATTGCATAAAATGGAAGTCAAAATAATATTTGGTCCACCAGGAACTGGAAAAACTACAAGACTTTTAGAAATACTTGAAGAAGAATTAAACGAATATACACCAGAAGAAATTGCATATGTTTCTTTTACAAGAGAAGGAGCTTATCAAGGTAGAAACAGAGCTATGAAACAATTTGGATTTAATGAAAAATCTTTTCCTTATTTTCGTACACTTCATTCCATAGCCTTTAGAGAATTAAAATTATCAAGATCTGATGTAATAGATAAACAACATTATAAGATATTTAGCAATAAGATGGGAATGTGTTTTACTGGATACTATACAGAAGATTTAAGACATAATGATGATAGATATTTATTTTTTAATCTACTACATAGAAATAATTCTAAAGCCGCAAGTTCTTATTTGTATGATCTTGATATTGATATGGTTAAGTTTGTAGGAACCAATTATAAAAAATTTAAACAATTCTATAATATATTAGATTTCACAGATATGATAGAATTATTTAATGAAAAACAAATATCTATTCCAGTTAAAATAGCTATAATAGATGAGGCACAGGATTTAACTTCTTTGCAGTGGATGATGATTTGGTTAGCCTTTAAAAATTGTAAGACTGTATATATAGCTGGAGATGATGATCAAGCTATTTATGAATGGTCAGGTGCTGATGTAAAATACTTTTTAGGATTAGAAGGCAACATAGAAATATTAAAACAAAGTTATCGTCTTCCAGATAACATAGTAAAGTTTTCAAAAAATATAGTGAACCTTATTCAAACAAGAATAAATAAAGATTATCATGGAACAGGATTAAGAGGATCAGTTGAATGGATACTTAAATTAGAAGAAATTAAAATAACAAAAGATGAAACATGGATGTTCCTAAGTAGAAATCATTTATTTCTTAAAAAAATAGTAGAATACATTCAAACTCAAGGTTTGATCTATACGCTTAATGGTGAAATATCAATATCGGAAAAAGACATTAAGGCCATAAATATATTTGAAAAATCAAGAAAGAAGAATCTTATTTCTAAACAAGATTTAATTAAGTTAAGACCTTTTATTGAATCTATTTATTATAATTTGAAGACACCTTGGTATGATAATTTCAAATGGGATAGTGATAAGATCAAATATTATAGAGATGTCATTTCTCATAAAACAGATATTCATTTTTGTAAAATTAAAATAAACACTATTCATTCTGTTAAAGGAGATGAAGCCGATAATGTAGTAGTTCTTCTTGATATAACAAGACAAATTTATGCAAATCTTCAACAGAATAATGATAGTGAATATAGAGTACTTTATGTTGCTTGTACTCGGGCAAAGAAAAAATTATATATTGTTGAGGCAGATACACCTTATCAATACATTATATTAAAAGAATGGAAGGAGGATTTATGGCCGATAAATTAAAGGAGATGAAAAATGAAATTTGATGAAGGAAAACCAAATCCAAGTTTATTTTATACATCGGCTCTTTATGAAACAGTATTTGTAAGAGCCTATGGAATAAAAAAACATGGAAGTAAAGAAGGATGGAAAACCACTAAACCAATAGAACATTTTGATGCAGCTATAAGACATATAAGAGCAGTAATGAAAGGTGAAGATTATGATAAAGAATCAAATAGATTGCATTTAGCTCATGCTATTTGCTGTCTTATGTTTGAAATAGAGAGATACTATCTTAATCAAGAAAATTACAAGAAAAAGGAGACACCAAATGATAATAAAAGCTGAAGGAATTAATGCTTTATATAAAAGAACCATTATGGATCTATTAGATAAACCTTCATTTACATCTGCACCAAGAGGGATGAAAATAAATGAAGTATTAAATGCTAAGTTAATTTTAATCAATCCACGAAAAAGATTTATTACTATGCCTGAAAGGAAGATATCTAATCGTTATTTAGCTGGTGAGTTTTGTTTTTATATGGCCGGTTCAAATAGATTAGATTTTATATCGTATTATTCTAAGTTTTGGAATAATATTTCTGATAATGGTACAACAGTTAATTCTTGTTATGGTAAGAAATTATTTTATGAAATAAATAGATGGGATTTATCTCAATTCAATTATGCAAAAGAACAATTACTTAAAGATATAGATTCCCGTAAAGCTATTGCAACTATTTATACAAGGGGAGATGCAAATCTTGATACAAAAGACAATCCCTGCACTATCAGTCTACAATTCTTTATTAGAAATAATCAATTAATGCTTACTGTTTATATGAGATCAAATGATATTTGGTTAGGAACGCCTTATGATATTGGATTTTTTACTATGGTGCAAGAATTAATGTTAATAAGATTGCGTAGAACAAAGTATATTAATTTAAGATTAGGTTCTTATACTCACTTTGTAGGAAGCTTACATCTATATGAAAAACATTTTGAAAAAGCTGAAGAAGTAGCTTCTTCTAAACCTTTAAAAACAGTTAATACAGAAATGCCAGAAATGACAAATAAAACATGGGAAGAATTAGATACCTTTCTTGAAATAGAAGAAGCCTATAGAACTTGTAATGATGAAAAATTTCAAACAAAAATAATAACAGATCCATTTCTTCTATTAATGATGACTTGGTTATTGGAGGAAGAATGAACATACATGAATATAATATAATGCACTTATTGAACAAATTAAAAGAGCAAAGTAAATGTATTGATAAACAAGTTGCTTGCATTATCACTGATTCTAATTATAATATTTTATCTATGGGAATAAATAAAATAGTAGAATGTGATAAAGATTGTCATAATAAAGAACATCGTATATGTTTAACAGTGCATGCAGAAATTGTTGCTTGTACTAATATGAATACATTAAATAGAATTCATGCAAGTACAGCTTATACTAATTTATTTCCTTGTGTGCCTTGTCAACAAACATTAAAAAATTGGGTTAAAGAAATAGTGGTATTTGGTCCTCAACATAAAGAACAAGAATTTGCTAATATAAGATTAGAGCAAAATCTTTATGCTGATCTATTAAATAGCAATAAACAAGCTAAACAATTATCCGTAGCACAAGGTGAACTATGTGAATTGGTTACAGCTATAAGTGATTACTTCTATAGACCTGAAAAGAAAATGAAAGTAGATGATATCGTAGATGAAATAATTGACGCTGAATTAATGTTAGATCAAATAAAATTAATTTGTTGGAATAAAGATTCTAAGTTTTTTAATGTACTAAGAACTTGTCGAGAAATGAAATATAAGAAGATTCAAGAGCAAGTGAATAGTGTTTATGACAAATAATTACTTACTATATAAGTACTTGAAAATTAAAATTGCCGTAACCTCAGCTTAATTATTAGAATGTATACGTACTTAAGTTGAGCCTGTATATACCGTTAAGTCAAGGCTATACGGTAATTAAGGATATATGATTTTTAATTCTAAGAGGAAACGAAATGAATAAGAAGTATTCGTGTTATTATTGTGGAATTCTTACTTCAGGAATTGATCATGTTATTCCTAAAGCTATATTACAATATTTTGATAATACAGATATTAGTAAATTACAACCTATTATAAAAAATAGAATACTCACTATTCCTTGTTGCACTGAATGTAATCATCTTCTTGGTGCAAATTATCAAAGAACTCTTAAAGAAAGAAAATTATTTCTAAAACAAAAGTTAAGAAAAAGATATAAGAAAATATTAAATCTTCCAAATTGGAATGAAAACGAAATTAAAGAATTGAAATCTCATCTTCAACAATTTGTTAGAAAAGGAATAGAAGAAAAAAGAATTATAAAGGAAAGATTAAAATGGTAAAAATCTGTGCTACTTGTGGAAAATCTTTCGATGCTTTAATGAATAAAGAAAAATACTGTTCTGAAAAATGTGCAAAGCATAAAAAATATTACAAGCCAAAACCTATGTTAAGAAAGATATGTATTAATTGTGAAAGAATATTTATGACAAGAAGATTTAATAAAAAGTTCTGTTCTAATTTATGTAAAAATATATATCATAAAATTAAACCAGCTTTTAAAAGATATTGTTTAGAATGTGGTGAAGAATTTACAACAGGGAAAACATATCAATTTTATTGTTCTAAGAAATGTTATAGAATAAAAAAGAATGAAAGAAGTAAAAGAGCATATCAAGAAAGGAGAAAACATAATGAAGCTTGAAGAAGCATATACAAGTGCTTTATTAAAATGGGAATTAATTGTTGATATATGGGACTATAATATTTCATATAAGAAAAATATGAAAATTATATTGGATATATTTCCAGAGTTAAAACATTATCCTGCTTATTGTTCCTTTTGTTATTTCTGGGATAATCCTCAATGTTATGGTTGTCCTTTAGCTAAAGAATGGGGACACGATTGTAGAGAAATTGGTTCTTTATATGATAATTGGATTAGGACTATTGATGATAAAATAAAAGGTGAAAACTTTGCTGAACAAATAAGAAATAGTGTGAAAAAAATATATCTTAAAAGAGGAGGAGAAAATTATGAAAGCACCAAAGAATTACTTAATAGGTATTCACTCATATAAAAGGGGAGATTGGTTATTAAAAAATGTCAATAGCCTATCTCTAATGTCAAAAAATATAATTTCCAATACTAAAATATTCATAAGAAGAGAAGAATATAAAGATTATTTAGATGTTGCAAATAAATTTGATGTAAATCTTGAATGCGTAGATGTTCCAAAAGAAAGTTATCTTGCATTAACAAGAGATATAATGTTAGATTATGCAATAAAGAAAAAATATTCCTATTATATAATGCTGGATGACGATATAAGATTCGCTATTCGTCCTAATTTAGATAATAAATATTATGATCAAACAAAAGAAATCTTTGAAAAAATGATTAAAGAAGTAATTTCAATTTGTGATAATGAATATCCTATAACTGGAATCACGACAAGACAATTTAGTAATAATCTTAATACACGATATAGAGAAAATGCAAAAATAATTCAATTAATGTGTATGCATATATCTACAATAAGTAAGGATAGAATATATTTTAATGCTTTAGATTTATCTTGTATGAGCGATTATTATTTTGTGCTTAGTTATTTAAAAAAAGGATATAAAAATAAAATAATAACAATATATACACGAGATGATAAAATGCAAACAGAAGGAGGATGCTCTATTTATAGAACACCAAAAATGGTTTCTAATTCAGCTGTAAAACTGTATAAAGCTTTTCCAGATTGTGTTACTCTTGCTTATAAAAATACAGGCACATGGAAAGAGGAAAGAATAGATGTTAAAATGCAATGGAAAAAAGCTTTTAATAAAGAAAAATATGAAGAAAGAATATTGGGAAAATAATATAATGTTATTTTGTCATATAGAATTAACTGATACAGGATTTGCTCCGAATCCTTTTTGGAAATATTGTACGCTTGCTGGTTGTAAGCCTGCAATAAGAAAAAAAGCAAATATTGGTGATTGGATAATTGGCCTCAGTAGTAGTAGAGAAGAAAATAAAATTATATACTGTATGAAAGTAAATGAAATAATGAGTTTTGAAGACTACTATAATGATAAAAGATTTAAAAATAAAATACCTGTAATGAATTCAAGAAAAGGTATTCATAGAAGAGGAGATAATATTTATCCTAAAGTTAATGAAAGATATATTCAGCTGCCTTCAAGACATAGCAATAAAAATAGAACTACAAATTTTCGACATAAAAATAGAGATCTTGGAGGTAGGAATGTCTTAATTTCAAAAGATTTTTATTATTTTGGAATAAATATGATTTTTAATCCATTCAAGTTTTTGAAAGTTGGAAGAGGATATACTTCTAAGTTTAACGAAAGTCAAATAAAAGAAGTATTATCTTACATAAAGAAATTTAAAAAAGGAATATCTGGACATCCTGGATATAAATGGAAGGAAGAAGATGAATCATGGAGAATAGGGTAATAGAATTATGATACACAGATGTATATATCCTCTACAAGCGAAATTAGAAATAGTTCAAGGATGTAACCATAATTGTTTTTTCTGCGGAGTCACTTATAAAAAGGACAAAAAACCTAAGTTTATGAAAATGGAAACCTTTAAAGAAATTATAAGTAAACTACCAGAACGAACTAAAAGACTTGATTTTGAATTACATGGGGAACCCTTACTTAATAAAAATATTTTAATGTTTATAAAATATGCAAGAAAAGAAAAACCATGGTTACAAATAACAATTATATCTAACGTGAAAACAATAAGAAGTATGAATCAAATAAATGATTTATTTGATACGGGTTTGAATAATTTATATGTAGATCTCTACACTGAAAAAATAAAGAATAATTTTTTACATATAATTAAAGAAAAATCTGAAGATATAAAAGTTATAGACATATATAAGAATAGTGATTCCCCTTGGGGATATAAAGGTTCTAAAAATAAAAAAATATTTCTTAGTGATGAAACAATTATAACTAATCGATCATTTAGAAAAAGTAGACAATTAACTAATTTTGGAGGTAATCTACCCTATGAAGTATGGAGAAAATATATAAATACAAATTTAAACGATTTCCCTATTATGCGTAAATGTGTAGAACCTTTTAAAACTCTCACAATAGATTATCAAGGAAATATTTTTTTATGTTGTATGGATCTATATAAAAGTTTAATAATGGGAAATATTCACAACAATACTATATGGAATATATGGAATAATGAATTATTTATGAAAATAAGATACGTAATTAATCAAGGCAGAAGAGACTTAGTGCCCACTTGTTATTTCTGTGATAGAATTACTTATAGAGTGGGACTATATGGTTACTTTGGTAAAACATATAATTTATCAGAAATTAAAGAAATATCTGAACGAACTAATTTAAGTGAATATGTTAAACAATTATTTGTGTTGCAAGAAAATCTTTTGGAGGATCTATGAAAATACCTTTAGCTAAAGATTCTAAGACTGGATTATATTATAGACCATGGAAAACAGATTTACACACTATAAGAGATATTTATAAAACAATGACTTATAATATAAAAGACTTTAAAAAAACAGATATTTTAATCGATATAGGATGTCATATAGGTTCGTTCTCTTATAGGGCTTCTCCACTTGTTAAAAAAATTTATGCATTTGAACCAGATTTTGAAAACTTTAAAATAGCATGTTTAAATAATAAAGAAAATAAAAATGTCAAAATATTTAATGCAGCACTAATTGAAAATGATGACAAGAAAAGATATTTATATGAAAGTAAAGCTCATAATTCTTCATCACTTTCTATATATTCTATAAATAGACCTTATCGTGTTTTAGTTTCTTGTAGTAATTATGAATCTATAATTAAAAAGTATAAACCTACAATTCTTAAATGTGATGCAGAAGGAGCAGAATATTATTTTTTTATAAAACCATTATATGAAAGTATAAGAATATTTTTAACAGAATTTCATTTCGGTAATAAAAGATATAAAAATCTATATTTTCAAATAGTGAAAAGTTTATTAACAGAACAAGGATTTAAACCAATACAAGAAACAAGATTAACATCAAAATCATGGAATATTGAAGTAAACTTTTGGAGAACAACATGAATTATCCAGATCTAAGCAGTAGTGAAATTATAGCATTTGATATTGAAACATACGATCCTGAATTAAAAGAAAAAGGTCCCGGAGTATATAGAAGAGATGGAGATGTAATTGGTGTATCCATAGCTAATGAACAAGGCTTTGCTGAATATTATGATTTGGGACACAAAGGAATAATCGCTGAAATTAAAAATAAGAACATTGAATATTTACGAGCTGTACTTTCTTTACCCTGTAAAAAATTAGGAACGAACATTTTATATGATATGGATTGGTTAGAAAATTGGTCAGATATACCTGTTAAAGGAGGATTAAATGATATACTAGTAGCTGAAGCCTTAATAGATGAAAATCAAAAAAGTTATAGTTTGGATGCACAAGCTAAAAAATATTTAGGAGCTGGTAAAGAATTAACGAAAGTAGAAGAATTTTGTTATAGAAATAATTTAAAAGGAGATGTAAGAAAATATCTTTACTTAATGAAATATGAAGATGTTAGAGATTATGCTATTGGAGATGTTGTAAAACCTTTAGAAATATTTAAAAAGCAATGGAGAATAATGAAGGAACAAGATCTATTAGAACTATATCATTTAGAAATGGAATTGTTTCCTTTATTGTTACAGATGAGAAAAGTAGGAGTTAGAATAAATGAAAAAGCCGTGACTACAGGAATAGAACAATTATCTTTATTCATAAAAGAAAAAACATATATTCTTCATAATAAATATGGGAAGTTTAATTATAGAAGTTCTCAACAAATTGCAAGAGTATTAGATAGATTGGGGATTCCATATCCTTTAACTGATAAAGATAATCCTAATTTAGATAAAAAAGTTCTTAAAGCAATTAATCATCCTATATCAAAAGAAATATTAAAACTAAAAGAAGCTTCTACAATACGTTCCAATTTTTTTATTAATGCATTTACTGGATATAATACTGCTGGTAGAATTCATTGTAGTTTTCACTCCATGAAGACAGAAAAATATGGAACCAAATCTGGAAGATATTCAAGCACGAATCCTAATCTTCAACAGATTCCTTCAAGAGAAGAAACGTTTGGTAAACTTTGTAGATCTGTATTCATACCGGAACCTGAAAGTTCATGGTTAAAAATAGATTATAATCAAATTGAGTATAGATTAATAGCACACTATGCACAAGGAGAAGGAAGTGAGGCTATCAAAAAACAATATATCGAAGACCCTAAAACAGATTATCATGAATTCATAATGAATCTTACTGGATTAAATCGTAAAAGAGCAAAAGTTTTAAATTTTGGTATGGCTTATTTTATGGGAGCTGAAACTATGTCTCGTGAATTCGGTTGGCCATTAAAAGAATGTTATGAATTAATTAATATATACAATAGGGAGGTTCCATTTCTTAAAACTACACGAAAGTTTATAGTAGATGTAGCACAAAGTCGTGGTTATATTCGTACGTTATTAAGGCGTCGAGCAAGAGTAACACAAGAAATGAGAGACTTTCGCAAAGTATATAGTATGTTTAACCGGCTTATACAAGGTTCAGCTGCTGATGTTCTTAAGAAGGCTATGAGAGATGCTTATAAAGCAGGAGTATTTAATACGCTTGTTCCTCATTTAACCGTGCATGATGAATTAGATTCTTCAAAACCTGATACAAAAGAGGGTAATGAAGCCGCTTTTGAATTAAAACGTATAATGGAAACTTGCGTAGAACTTAGTGTGCCTTTAATTGCCGACTTAGAAGAAGGACCAAATTGGGGAAATGTAAAGGAGTTCAAATGTTAGAAAAAACTATTCGTAACAAAATGATAAAAGAGTTCAAGAATAAAAAAATACTTATTCAACCTATAGAATCGAGTAGAACAGGAACAGGTATTCTTGATATTTTTTATAGATCTATTCATAAAGATGGTTGGATAGAATTAAAGAAATTAAATCAATTTCCTAAAAGAAAAAATATTATTGAAGTACCGTGGCAACCAGGACAAATGAATTGGATTAAAAAATATAGGAAGTTTTCTACTAATATTTTTTTATTCCTTTATATCGAGAATACTTTATACATATTTAGGGGAGACGGAATAAAAGAAACATATGATTCTGTAGAATTATTCACTTATCCATGCTATAGAGATTTTTGGAAAGAAATAAACTGGGACTACATTTACGATATACTAGATACAGATGAAATTAGTCGCCGCTTGCTGGTTCGAAAAGAGTATATTTAATATCGTGATCTTTTAACCATTTTCGAGCTTCAGCAGCAGTAAACTTACCTTTTGCAAATCGATAAGCTTGAGTTCCCCATTTAGTAGGATTTGCTTTTAATCGACAAGCAACCCGACTTATTCCCGGTGCAATCTGTTGTCGCCCATATTCTTCTGTGCAACTCCCAGGACTTAAAATTCTTGCTGCATGTTCATTAGGATAAGGCATTTTTAATCTCCATTAAAATAGTGGCATTTGAGAGTCGGAGCCACCAAACCGACATCCAGTAAGGAGCGCGAACTTAATCTACAATCACTCCGATTAATATTCCAATTCCTATACTAATAATTACAGTAGTTATCTTTTTAATTATCGATCCCTCCGAGTATTCCTCTAATGATATTATCGCTTGATTCACTAAGCTCTCGGATTCTTCCAATTGCTTCTGAATCCATTTTATTTGTTTCTGTAAGTTTTCTATATATTTCTCTTTGTTCTTTATTTGTTGCTTCAAGTTGTTTATTATTTTTTTCGAGCTCGCTATAAGCAATTCGTTCTTGTTCAATTGAATCTTGTAAGTCTCCAATAATAATTCCCGTTTGTTTAAGTTGTTCTGTAATATCACTAATTCGATCTTTTGCAATTCGGAATTCTTTAATAATTGTTGTAAGTTCTTTTTTATTTCCGATATATTTGACGACTGTGAAAATAATAAGGACGAAACAAATAAGAATAAAAATATAAAACAAGATCTTCTTAACATCTTTCATTTTCCCTCCGAGTCACCAAAGTAAAAGGACACCATAGTCACAAAAGCACCACCGATAAAGCCGACTAATACTTTTAATATATCAGCACTTGTTGTCGGGATTTCTACAAATATCAATGTTCCTACAATACCAAAGAATCCTACAGATATCAATAAACCCATAAACATTCGTGTATTAGCTTTAGTCCATGCCATATTAACTCCTTATCTTCACCCATTTGTAATATCTGATACTTTTAATATATTTTGTAATTGTTCCTGGCCTCCAAGGATCGTAATCCAATTTTCTAAAATGACCGCCGTTTATAGTTTGAGTTTGAAGTATAAGGTCGTCGGCTCCTATATGAGTACCAAAACTAATCTTTCCCCTTGCTTCTTCTGCCTTTGTATAAAGTTTACCGATATATTTTATTTCCCAATCAAGAATATTCATAAATAAAAGAGCTTGATTTACGACAGTTTCATGATCCCATACAAATATTCCAGGAAGACTTTTAACAAATTCACCTGAAAGAACGGGTGCATTTTTATTATAAAAACAAGATACTTTATAATGTAAAACATGAATAAGATTGGATACTTTTAAATGAGATAATTCTTGACCGAATTTATCTTCTGGCATTTTTATAAGATCAAAAAATAAACAACCTTCGTCTTTTGTGAATCCGTCAAAATCAGTTTGGTAATTAGGCATATTATCTCCACACTAATTTAGCTATTAGTATTCCTACAGGAATAAACACTCCTGCGGATATAGCAATTATTAATGATATAGAACTTTTAGATATGAAAGTCTTTGAAAGTTTTTCAAGACCATTAATACGAGGAACAAGTTGTTTTATAGTCCCTTTTATTATACCTATATCTTGTTTTATATCCATTTGATTCTGTAAGATTTGTTGTTCGATGTTCATTTTGTTTCTCCTTTATACATGCTGTGCGTGACTTGCGTCATACCAATCTCCACCACCATAATTTATCAAAGACCATCCACCAAAATGTCCATCAAGAGTTTCATCAGCTCCTTTATGAAGTTGAATATCTTGATTTACTGTACCTTCATTATGTTCAAGAATTGCATTATTTGCCGCAACTACTTTAATGATATGTATTACTTGACCATTAATCCCGCCGATCATTCCTCCTAAGGTAACATGATTTGCAGTTGTATCAATAAATATAACATCTACTCCCGTTACATCTAAGTCATCTGTTGGTCCTAATACTGAAAGTGTAATAGTTCTTTTCTTTCTAAAATTAGCAAAAAATATTTTCTTATCAAGACCGGCTACTGTTCTTATATGTATGAGATCAGTATCGACCATTACGGATGATTCTAATAATTCGTCAAGTTTTATTCCCATAATTATTGTTCGCCTCCTATTTCAATTTCTTTATAAAAACCTTCCCATATTAAATCAGGTTTATACTTCATATTCTACTGTTATCCAGCCACGATTGTAAGAAGTTGAGTCGTAAGAACCACCATCAAATTTCCCAGCCGTTAATCTATAAATTAAAATGCCTGATGAAGATAATACGGCATGAATGTCTATCTCGACTGTAATATCTCCAGCATAAGCACAAGAATACATTGAAGTATTTTGATCATTTCTTATTGTTATTGCAACTGAGCGAAGTCCTGAAAAAATTGCAATAAAAACATGAGTAAGTGTTAATGTTGCAGTAGCAACCATATCCCAATCACCAATTTCTATTTTAATTTTAACAGTTCGATTAATGACTTTCAGAATATTCTTATTAACCCAATTATCACTTGCGATTCTATATGCACAAGCCACAACTCTGTTATTCCCACTATATAAACCTTGTTTGCTATCGGACCAAACTCCAGTTCCTCTTGCTATAAAAGAAGCCGTGAAGGAAGAACCTGAAGGAGTAAGTAATATATCATACCAAGTGTCATTAACGGTTGCACCAGTTATAGCTACTTCAGAAGGATTAATATAAACTGATCCATTAATTTCAACCACTCCTCCTGCTGCAATTCCTGGTTGTACTAAAGATGTGTATTCAGTTAATTGAACTTGTAAAAGTGCCCTAAATGCTTTTGGAATAAAAAAAGAATTTCCAAAATTTGTTCCGGTTATTTTTTTATCTACTCCTCCAGATGTTCTTAAGTGAAAAATATCAGTTGCTGCAATTACTGTAGTTGCATCTAATTCACTAAGTTTTGTTCCCATATTAATCTCCTATTGTTTAGAAAATATCCCTAAAGCCACATTTCCTTCTTTCACTTGATCCTTTATTTCATCTAATATGCTATCTTCTTTTTCACCAAAATTCATATTCGCAAATAATCCTATAGAAGCTAAATTATATTCTATTTCTTCTAATTGTAATTCATAAAAATTATAGATATTTGCAAGTACATCGATTCGATCAATATAAAATACTGCTACTGTATCGGTCAACATAGTTATTCTAACTTTCTTAACTCCTAGCAATCCTGATTGTTCCCTATATTTAACATCAAGATTACCATCCACTATAGCACTTAAATTGACTTCCAAATCATCTGTGTCCCCATTTGGATCAGCCAAAATATTATCTACCATTATTTCATATCTTACATCAAGATCATCTTCTGTCATTACATCAAGATTGATAATAAAATCATCTGTAGCTCCATTTGGATCAACAATCATATTATCGACAATTGTTTTTTGATCAATTTCTTCTGATAATTTAATCCACTGATTACTTAATAATGTTTGATTCGATGAACCAGGATCTATAATTATTTCATTACCAAAATCATCATAAAAAGTAACTCTAAATTCGATTGTAATACTTCCAAAATAAGTGAATATTCTAACAATCTGTGGTAAAGGAATTGCTTCATCAAGAACATACTCAACATATTCTCCATCTGAACCTGCAGCAGTTGTAAATTTTAAAGAACGTTTTCCAGTCAATACATGAGTTTCTGATAATTCAAATGTTGTATTGCTCAAGTGAATGTCCCATCCACTTAATGTATTACAATCTGCAATTATTCTCCAATATTTTTCTCGTCTATTGAATATTCCATATTTCCCAAACACTAAAGCAGACGATACTTCATAGTTTTCTATTTTTATTTTATTTTCTGGAAAACTTTTTCTTGTTAATAAAAAAGCACATATCTTACTAATCGTTGTTGTATCCATATAATCTGGAAATGTAATCTTTCTTTCAAATATTCCGAATTGTCCTTGACTTTCAGTATCTTGATATGCAGCTACATATTCAACTTCTTTGGGAGTGCCATTAATAGTGCGAAAAGCTAATATTTTATTTACAATCTTAGAATTATCAACTGATACTTCAGGTAATTGATATTGATAACCTTCAAATAATTTAGTCTGAAAATTATCACTTATTAATTCAAATACAAAATCTTTGTCATTATCTATATAGAATCTATATTTATAATTTTCGTAATCATAATTAGCAATCTCTAATAATGTTTCAAATACTTCAAATAAGTTTTTATCTTTGAATTCAATTGTTATATTATTAATAGTTGGAGTATCTATTTTACTAACATCATAATAAATACCTAAATCTGACCCTAAATAAGTATTTGCAACATCTTTAATAATAGCATCCAGAGTCTGTGCTGTATAAGTTTCATTAATAACTTTCTTTAATAGTCGTTTATGAAAACCTTCACCACATACTGTTAGAACGGGATCAGTTTGATCGGACTTCGGTACTTCCTTTACATATCCAGACTTCCATAATTCCCCATTAATATAGAAATAACATTCAGTATTTCTTGTTATAGGAATATCAACATTTCGTGGAATATTAAAAGAAAATTTATCCACGCCACCGATCTTTTTTTCATTTATTTTAGCATTCAATATTTGACCTGACAAATCCGTATCAGAAAGAATAGCTAATCTTTCAATAGAAGGGGATATTAACTGAATCTGAATTCCATTAGGAACGTTATAACTCGCAATTGCTCCACCAGGATTGTCATGTAGAAAGTCTATATCCGCTTGAGTAGGTATTCCTAAATATATTCGCAGTTCATCTTCAAAACCTTCGTAGGGATTACTTGCTTGATGTAATGCTCCCCAAGCTACGTTGCTTGCATTAGAACCGTCTACTGGAACGGCACTAATATCTAATTCAGTAACATCTTTAACTTTATTCATATATAGAATAGCTCTGTCCGTCACCCGATTGACTACTAAAACAATATGATTAAATATAGTATCAAAAGGAGTTGTCAAAGCACTAAAATTACCAGCAAAAGTAGGACCATCTTTATAGAAAGTAAATCTCATACGATTTTGTGTCGCATAAGAACTCAAAATTATATAATTATTTGCGTCATGATATTTGGAAAATAGTGTTCCATAATTCAATGGCACAGCATCCTTACTCTTCATCCAAAATGAAATCCAAAAACTTCCATTACCTATTTGATTTAATGGATAGGGATTTAAACAATCTATTCGTTCATCAACGCCAGGGAAATTAACTGCTTTCCCTGATATTCCATTTACCCAAGTAGGATTAGTTCCTTCAAGTGTACCATTATTCTTGTAACCAGAAAGATCACGAGCGACAAGACCTGAGCCTTTATTAAGGGACCAATATCCTATTAAATCACTCATTATATATAATACCTTTTATACCAATCTACTTCTATATAACAAACAGCAGTCGGAATAATTATTAAATCAGAAGAACCAACAGGCAATTGAAAATAACCTGTACCAGTAAGAACAGAAGATATACGATCTAAAGTCCCTATTTTTATTGTTCCTTCTTTACAATCAATAATTAATGTTCCGTATCCTGATTGACCAAATAAAGAATCATCAATTTGTATTCCTTCTTTCGTTTCATCTACATATATTTGTATTTGTGTAACTGCAACAGCAGCAGTAAAAGTAATTATCGGTGGAACTGTTAATGCACTTTGATTATTAATTATTAATGTATTAATATCAATACTCAAAGTATCCGATTCAGTATCCTTAGTAGTGCTTTCCCAGAACGGCCTTAATAAAGTTAAAACAATTTCATTATCGCTCGATTCTTGATAAGCACCTGGATCGTAACTGATAGGATATTTAGTTATAGCAATTGGAACTTGTAAAGAATTTGTAACGTCTACTAAATAAACTGCTTTTAGTAAAGCCGTTAATAGTGCATTTTCTGCTATTCTAAATAAAGAATAATCCTCACTTAAAGCTCTTGAAAATCTTATAGATACTTCCCGAGAAGCAATTCTTGTTTTACCCAATTTTACAGCTCCGTGCAAAGATGAATTTTCTACAATTCTATTTTCAAAAGTAAAAACATCATCCCCTAAACTTAAACTTTCTTTAGCTGGTTGAATTATAGCAGAATCATTCAGATTATATAAATTGTCATCCTTATCTTTTAAGGCATATTCAATCATATTGATAACCTCATTTCTCTTCCAAGCTTTTTAATTACAACACCAGTAACATAATCTAAATCCATATCGTTACTTATTACAGCTCCATCAAAAGAAATATTAATATTAGTTCCTGAGGAACCACCGGCTCTTGCAATTTCACGAGAAATATCATTAGGAATAACAATTGTTCCACCAGGAAGATTTAATATTTCTCCTCCACGTTCATTAACTCGAGTAACACCTGATGTTGTTCCTCCTTCTGCCATCGCAGGAACAAATTGTTGCTTCGCAATTAATCCTATTTGAATACTAGATATTGCTGCAGTTAATGCACTCATTCCCCATGCAAATATAGGACCAGCAAAAGGTCCTAATTTAGATGCTGCTGCCCACCACCCCATTATTGCAGAAGCTGCATCAGAAAATACCCCAAGTATTTTATTTCTTTTTTCAGCTTCAAATGCTTTTTTTCCTAATGCATTCTTTTTTTCTTTAGCTTGTTTATCAAGTTCTTCTTTTGCTATATCGTATTGTTCTTGTGTGATTACTTCGTTCTGTAATTTTAAATCTAATGCTGCAAGATCACTCTGATAAGCCAAATCTAATTCAGCTCCTTCATTTGTATAATATTGAGAGCTGATTGCTGCCATCGCTCCAAAAGAAGTAGAAGTGATAGCAGTTATAGCATTAAAAGCAGTTTGAACTTTTGCAATTTTGCTATTCCAATGTTCTTCCCACACTTCTCTTTCAGTTGCTAAAACTTCTGCCGGCGTTATTATGGCTTTTGCATTTAATTGAAATGCGCCTTCTACCTCACTTAATTGGAGCTTTAAAATATCTAAAATTGATAGAGTCTCTAAAAGTTGCTGGTTCCCAATTTGAGTTGCATCAGCTCCATCGTAGCCAACTGCTACAAGAGTATCTACAAAAGTTTCTGCTGCAGCAATATTATTACGCAAATTTTCTTCTACACTTATAAAACCCAAATTAAATTTTACAGTAGATTCTTCTAATGCTTTTGTATATATTTCTGTAGCTGATAATCTATCTTTTATAACTCCGCTGATTCTTTCTTTTTCTAAACGTATTTGCTCTGTAAGTTGTTCAGTAATCTGTTCTTGTTTTCTTCTTTCTAATTCTACTAAACCAACAATATCTTTTCTCAATAAAGCTGATTCTTTTCTTAATTCAAACATTTGCCTAAAATCTTTTTCTATCTCTTGTTCCCTTTCTATTTGTTTTTTAATTATACCTAATCCTGTTTTCATAGATTCATTAACAACATCGGAAGCTAAACCTATTTTTACTATTTGCTCTTGAGTAAATCCAGTATTTTTTGATAATTCTAAAACTTGATATGCTATATCTTCAAAAGGAGCAGCCCAATTTCTGGCTAAAGCACCTTCTATTAACTCTGCTCCTTTAAGAAATTTTGCCATCTCATCTTTGGCTACTCCTGTACTTTCAGCCAATTCCCCGAATCTTTTTGATAATTCTTCTATGTGTTTTTCAATTCCAACATCTATTAAAGTCATTATCCCAATAGTTAAAGCGGCAACTCCTGCAATTACGGCAACAATAGGGTTAGCAGCTAAAAAAGCAAAAGCTACAGAAAGAGCAGTTATAGCCGCAGTTAAACCAACAACAACAGTTGTTGATTTTAAAACACTCGCAATAATTTTTAAAGCTCCTTTATCTAAATTCACAAAGCCTGTCGCAACCTTTGTTAAACTTCTAGCTAAATCAACAGCCATCAATCTACCCACTTCACCTACAACAATTTGAATTCGCTCCATAGCACTTTTTAAAGTAGCAAATGTTTTTTCTTGTTTATCGAAAGCTTCTCGAGTTACGCCTGCTGCATTTTCCATTTCTTTTAATACTCTTGTGAATTCTTCACCGCCAACTCCAGTAAGAGCCATCGCTCCACGAAGAGCCCTTATATTAGGAAGAAATTTCGCCATTTCTGCAGCGTCACCTCTGGTTTGATCTTCTAAAAATTTTAAAGCGCCAGTCAATCCTTCAGCCTTTAAAAATGCAGATCCACTTGCGTATCCCATATCATCTAAAGCTGCAATCATATCCTGAGAAGGTTTTAAAAATGAAACAACGATTTGATTTAATTGAGTAGTTGAAACTTGTGCCTTTACACCTTGCTTTGTCATAGCAGCCATTCCAGCTGCTAATTCTTCTAATCTTATTCCTGCGGAAGCATACAAAGGAATAGACGTACCAATTGCCGCTCCCAATTCTTGTCCCGTTACCTTACCATATTTAATTGTTTGAAAGAAAAGATCAGCGGCTTTCGTAGTATTCATGGTCTCTTTACCATATGCATTAACTGCGGTTGTTAGAATATCAACTGCAGTAAAGGTATCTGTTAAAGCTGCTTTTGCAAACATAGCAGAATCGGTAGTTATTTTCATAGCTTCTTCTGCTGTACCTGCTCCAGCAGAAAAAGCTTGATATAAACCTTTTGTTATTTCAGTTGCGCCTCCTAAAGCAGGATCTAATAATAAGACTTCTTTTCTAAGTCCCCGCATATTAACAGCAGTCGTATCCACCAAAGTAGATACGTTCATCATTTCTTTTTGAAATTCGTCAGCTTTTTTTGTTGCTATTACCATACCAGCAACAAATGCTGCACCAATAGCAGCACCGGCGATAGCAGCACCTTTAGAAATGTGCTTTAATCCTTTATCCCATTTCTTAGTGTCGAGTTTTGCTTCACCGTAAATAGCACCAGCTTTAAAAGCCATTTATTTCCTCTTATATCTGTAAATCAAACTATCGAATAAAGTCTTAGGTTCCTTCCTTTTTGTTAATCGCTCAAATATAGTTAGTTTATCTTCATTAAGTTCATCATCTATTTCATTAATCCTTAATACTTTTTTTCTCCTCCATTTAGTAAAATTTAAATTACCTTTCTTATGTCCAACTCCTTGAATTATTCCTAATAAATCAGCTTGATCAAGTTGGTTTATTATTTTCCTTTTTTCAGTTTCCTTAATAAGTTTTTCGGCAAACCAATATAATTCGTCTTCATATTCTTGAATTAAAAAGATTGCACCGTCAAGAGATATATCTTCCCTAACTAAAGTTAAGATTGTTTCTGCTTCTTCGACTTTTTTTTAAGGCCTCCAATCGTTTGTGCAACATAAGTAAGTATATCATTCAAAGTTCCAAAATCAAAGTTTTCTAAAAACCAATCTTTATCCTTAGAGTAAATATAAGATAATTCTATTGCTACCATGTCTAAAGCAGACATAGAATCATCTTCTTTTTGCTTCTTTTCTAAAATAGTCCATTTATTAGTAATTTCTAATGCTGTTTTTCCACTCATTTGTTTAATCGGGTCAAGTATTAATTCTTCCCCGGATAAGGTTGTTAATTCTAAAGTTAAATCTGGTTTTTCTGCTTGAAACTTCTCCATATTTTTGCTCCTTATTATTTTTAAGAGAGTGTTTGACTGGACGTAATCCTATTCTTGGTAGGAGCACAATCAAACACTCCCTTTTATTTTTATTATGCCGGTAATGGTGTACAAGGATAACTATCTATACCACGAAACACATTTTCCGGTGGTGTAGATTCATCCTCTATTTCCTCATCACAAATGCTAATAAAGACTATATCGGTTCCATCGGCTGTGAATTCATCTGTGAATACTAAAGCAATACCAGCACCTGTAATAACTCCACCTGTTGGTGCTGAATATTCTCCATTTATTTTTGCACTCCAGTGAGCGGCATTAAATGCACCATCATTAAAGAAGTCGATAAGTTCATCGAATGTTACAGTAAGTTCACTCACAGTAGTACATATTGCAGAAACGATTTCTGGAGCTTCTCTATCTACCCAATCTAAGGCAGTACAATCTACGGCTGGATCAGCTGGATCTCCCCAATAACCAAAAGCTCCACCACTTGTTCTTGTTAATGATTCAAGTTCTACTATTGTGAACTTGTGATACTTTAAACGAAATTGAACAGGAAGATTCCTTTGAGTGTCAACTCCCCAATTTATCAATTCACCAGGGATAATAGGAATTGCATGATACCAATTTAAAATATTTTCTGTTTCCGCTAATGCAAGTCCATTTACATCACATGCTGCAATTCTTAAAGCTTTTGCTTCATTATCGAGCATAGATTGAAAAAGGCTTCTGTCAATAACACCATCGTCATCGGCAGAATCTGAACCGGCTGATATCCCAGCCATTAATAAAGTAAGCAATCCTGTTTTAATCTCTGCAAATGTTACATCCAATAAATATTCCATTCCAGTTCTTACATGGTCTGCTGGTTTTGTTCCATCTTGCTGATACATTATGTCTTTAATATCCTGATCAGGAGTAAGGACAGAATCGGCCATCGTTTTACCAAGATCATATCCATCAAAGCCAATTCGTACTACGCCAAGAGGACCAGAAAAAAGTTTTGAGTTTCCCTCAAATATTGCTCCACCTATACCCATTTTATCCTCCTAATTAGTGGTAATAGTGAGATTAAATGAAAACATTTCTAAATGTTTTTCATCTGCTCCCAAGTATCCTGGAGGTTGTAATGGCGACGTTTGATAAGTTTTAATCGTCGGGTAAACAACTTCGTCAACGGTTACTTCAGGAAGCATAAATTCCAATTTATTCTTTAATAAATTATAAACACTATATATATTTTTTCTCGCTGTATTCATACTTTTCGCTCTTGATATAACTTGCACAGACCAATCAGTTCTATCAATCCAGTGTTTTACTTCTCCTCCAGTTTCACTCACCATAATTATATCTTGCTCAGAATCTGGATCAAATCCATTTGCAATAAAATTAATTAAAGGGAGATTGACGATTAAATATTGCACTAAGTTATAAATCACATTCCTGCCTCTTTTTTAAATTCCATTCCGATCATCTCCATTCAAGCATTAC
>Ga0209976_10000640_pt1 | contig 22212 bp, 15 predicted proteins | sample SumtaG_FD_182806 | JGI IMG/M metagenome (GOLD analysis project Ga0209976, IMG submission 182806) | Deep subsurface microbial communities from Indian Ocean to uncover new lineages of life (NeLLi) - Sumatra_00157 metaG (SPAdes) (version 2) | ecosystem: Environmental > Aquatic > Marine > Oceanic >...
CAATCGCTGCCTGCCGGGTGATCATCATGAGCAGTTCCAGGTCCTGTTCAGTGAACTGCCCGGATAGTTTATTCAGCAACTGGGAGACGCCAATCTTCTCGCCCGATGCATTGTAGAAAGGAGCACACAAGATGCTTTTCGTCCTGAATCCAGTCCTCATATCCACATTTTTATAGAAACGTTTGTCCTTGTAAGCATCATGCACGATCGCTCCCTCTTCGTGGGTAAAGACCCATCCGGCGATCCCCCTGTTGTTCATGATTCTTATCTCCCGCATGAAACTGCCTTGTGCAACACGGGAATACAGTTCACCTGTCTTGCCATCATTTAGAAAAATAGTTCCTCGCTCGGCCCCAATCGTATTCGCAACAATACTGACCAGCGTTTCCAGTGCGGTATCCAGGGAGTCGGTCACCGCCATATCGTTATTCACTTTGAGTAAAAGCTGAGCAACCCTGACGCTTATTTTTCCTGCCTGTAGACTTGCTCTGGAGTCAAGTGCGGTTGTCATGATATTCCTCCAGCTTTGCCCTTAATGCGGCGATTGTGTCGTGCAAGTACCTATGCTCAGCTTCTTTGGTCGCCTGTAAATTCTGCAGATCCGCTTCACGTTTCGCCCTTTCAGCCTCCAGCCTGTCCCTCATGGACTGTATGGTCATCCTCAACTGTTGACTATCATCGTTCAATCCGGCCACAGCACCCTGAATCTGTTCTTCGCGGAGCGCGTCTGATTGCTCTATGGTTTTCCGTAAGAAAGAGACGGCTGATTTCAACTGTCCATTTTCGTCGTTCGCCTCCCTCACAGCCCCTTGGATACGCTCCTCCACTCCGACCTGACCTCGCTCCAACTCTGCTCGCAATGCCTGAACAGTAGACTTCAGTTGTCGATTCTCTTCGCTTGCTCTGGCGACCGCCCTACCTATCTGCTCCTCAATAACTGCTTTGCTTCGCTCCAGTTCCTCCCTTAGCGAACTCCCCATAGACTTCAGTTGTTTATTCTCACGATTCGCCTCAGAGACTGCCCGCTGGATCTCATCGGCATGGCCAGTATTTGACCGCTCCAGCTCGTCGCGCAAGGAGATTACCGTTGCCTGCAATTGCTTTTTTTCATCACTCACGGTTGCCATGGCTTGTTGAATGTACGTCTCTTCATTTACTTTGGTCTCCTCTAACTCATGCCGAAGGGTGGAGATAACCTGCTTTAAATACTTGTTTTCCGATTCAAGAATGTCGTGCTGGGTATCGACGGTCATCGATATGTCCCTGATTTAACGATTTTCCCTCCTCCACCGTACATACCATTCGTCTGTATTTACTTCTATTGCATCCAGATGCGCAGAGACATCAAGACCGGAATCATACTCATCGGGGGTTGAACCGGGAACTTCATGATCACTGTCCAGGTGCTCGGACAGGAGCTTTTCAAGGATATATTTCCTTAGCCTTGCCCTCCCGATATCCTTGACAGCCTCAACCAGAGCTTCGTCGCTCTTAAGCTCGCTCCAGCTTAAATCGCCATTTTCCACTATCTTCAGATCACCATACTCTCCTTGTCTAATCATGGTATTGATCCGATCCAGCACGGCCTTAATGCTCCCAATCTGGACCTCTCTCTGCTTGCCGTGCCACCAGCACCGCCCTTTGATGTATGACGCCGCTCCAATCCGCTTGTGCAACAGGGACACTTTGAATTCCTTCGTGCCAAAAGCTACCTCAAGGTCGGATTGAAGGATTTTCAACTCGCTCTCGAGTTCCTTGGCCTCAATCTGGTGCTTTTCAGCAAGGCGAAGATTCTGCCCTAATTTCTTTTCGAGTCTGTATTTGGCGCTCGTCATCACCTTGGCGAGTTGCTCAGCACGCTCTGACGAGACACCCTTCTCCCCTATCGCCACGAGATTCCTATTGATTTGAGCCGCCATTACCACACGTTAATATTATCCCCCAACCCTAATAACCATCTTTTACGGGCCGCATTTACAATGGGATAATGTATTGAGTAACGAGTATAAATGCAACAACTAATTACACTACCTAATCATGATATCTATTTTGTATTATCCCATTTATATATATCTTTATAATTGTGGGCTATATTAAGTCATAACTTTGCCTGATTATATCCCATGCTACAGCAATATATTATATATAACTTCAGCTACTGTAAGGATCTGTGCGCTAATTGTGCCTTGGTGCGATTCGCATTACTCATTTAAAGTTTATCCCACTTCTTGATCTGAACGTTATTATGTGCTAATTGTTCAAATCATTGTATAGCGCTGGTATGATTTGATTTTGGAAATTTGAACAGCTTTAATCACCAGAGTCCTAGATCCTGCCGGTTCTGACACCGAACAGCACGACATCTTTTTTTCGCTAGTGCTGTCATTAGTAATGCTTCTATGTGTTCTTTTGTCCTTGTGGGTCGAAGGCGAAGCAATCGCCAGGCTCCATGTTCAATAAATTCAAGAGATTGTTTCGTTGCTTCGCTCCTCGCAATGATCCCATACTTCCCAATCCATCATTACTTGTATATAGCATTGCCTTTTTTTCTATAAATTACCTTCGCCGAATGATTGATTATGATAAAGATGGAAACCTGAATCTGGTGAACCAGCTGCCTTATTTGAATGACAACACGAGATATCGATCCTTAGTCATTCAACTGAAAGACGCTGTACGATAAGAATATTTAGGGGGTCGAAAGTTGAAAGTTACAAAGATTAAGATTTTTGTTTTTGTTTTTGCTGCTGTCGCCGTTGCCATTGCGCTGCGACAGTTATTTCAGAGTGAGCCGATTATTTCCCATCAGGCCGAGAGCTTTCATGTTCGCGTTGCACAGGCCAAGAAAATGGCAGAGGAAGCGACTCATCATGGAGGCGAGTCGGTGTTTACTTATCAGGCGAAGAGTACGCGTGAAATGGCTAAGCGACTGATAAAAATGGCAGAAGAAAATGATCCTGAAACGAATTTGACTATAAACGATAAAAGGGTAATCTACTTTAGGAATAAAAAACGTCCACCTGATCTCTGGGGTCAAATTCAAATAGATGCACACTTGGCTGTAGAACTTCTTCATTCAGGAAAAAGCAAAGAGGCTGCTCAGCAATTTTCACGAATATCGGGATTGCTTTCTCAAGAGAAGTACCAATTACTTCCCGATTTAGTTGAAGCGGCCAAAGAGTCTATTGCATTTTCGTATTTGCGAATTGGAATACAAGAAAATTGTTTTTTTCAACATAACGCAGAATCTTGCTTGTTGCCCATACAAGGGTCAGGGATTCATACGATTCGCGATGGATCAAATGAAGCTATTAAGCGATACACAGAGATTCTTAACGATGATCCCGATGACTTGAGTTCCCGCTGGTTACTTAACATAGCTTACATGACCCTTGGTGAATATCCGGAAAAGGTTCCATCGAAATGGCTAATTCCCCCAAAAGTTTTTGAATCGGACTACGACATAAAGCGTTTTTACGACGCAGCCCCTCAATTGGGGATTGATGCTATTGGTCATGCGGGGGGAAGCATCATGGAAGATTTTGATGGTGATGGCAATCTGGACATCATGGCTTCATCCAACGGGCTTCTTGACCAATTACGCTATTTTAAAAACAATGGTAATGGTTCCTTTACCGAGCGCACAATAGAAGCAGGGTTAAAAGGTATAGTGGGGGGTAAAAACATATGCCATTCTGATTATAACAACGATGGCTATCCAGATGTTCTGGTTTTGCGCGGTGGATGGTTAAATAAGGATGGACTTTTTCCTAATTCACTATTGAGGAATAATGGCGATGGAACTTTTGATGACGTGACTGAAGAGGCTGGATTACTCAGTTTTCACCCAGCCCAGACTGCGTCATGGGGCGATTATGACCACGATGGCTGGGTGGATCTTTTTATTGGGAATGAGTCGTATAATGAAGAAATACATGCTTGTGAGCTCTTCCATAATAATGGTGACGGCACATTTACAGATGTTGCTTCCGAAGTAGGGCTTACCGTGGTTGGTTTTGTGAAAGGGGTGGTCTGGGGAGACTACAATAATGACGGCTGGTCCGATCTCTATATTTCAAATCTGTTAGGATCGAACCTGCTCTTTAGAAACGATGGAGGAAACAATTCTGGACAGCGGATATTTACAGAGGTAAGTGAAGAAGCTGGTGTAACTAAACCTCTTAAAAGCTTCCCAACTTGGTTTTGGGATTACAATAACGACGGCTGGTTAGACATATTCGTTTCGGGGTTTCGCGGTAATATAGGGAATGTTGCTGCTGATTACCTGGGACTTCCCACGGACGCCGAGCGTCCCCGATTGTATCGAAACAACCATGACGGAACCTTTACTGACGTAACCAAAACCGTTGGTCTCTACAAAGTGTTGCTTACCATGGGATGCAATTTCGGTGACCTCGATAACGATGGTTTTCTGGACTTTTACGCTGGTACCGGCGATCCTGATTTGCGAACAATGGCGCCTAATCGTATGTTTCGCAATGCTGACGGTAAATATTATCAAGACGTTACAACCTCTGGAGGATTCGGACATCTTCAAAAAGGACATGGCGTTGCCTTCGGTGACATTGATAACGATGGCGATCAAGATATTTATGCTGTCATTGGAGGAGCGTTTACAGGTGATCTGTTTCAAAATGTTCTCTTTGAAAATCCAGGACACGGAAACCACTGGATTACTCTGAAGCTGGAAGGCGTTCAGTCCAACCGTGCAGCCATCGGAGCGCGGATTAAAGTCAGCGTAAATACCGAAAATGGGAATAGAGACATTTACAATACAGTGACGACCGGTGGGAGTTTTGGTTCATCAAGCCTGCAACAGGAGATCGGCCTGGGGCAGGCAACTTCCATCCGTGCGATTGAAATCACCTGGCCGACGACAGGCAAGCTCCAGGTTCTCAAAAATGTCGCGATGGATCAGGTCCTGAAGGTTCGCGAAAGCGACCCCGCTCCTGTTCCCATTATACTCGAACGGTTCAGCCTATCCTCTAACACCGAAAAGGATAAGCACATAGTATCTTTCTAGAAGAACTCTCAATGGACTTGTAGATGTTCGTCAATGTTGTGACGACTTCATCAAGAAGCCTTCGTCAAATTAGTGTGAATATCTTCAAGAAAAATATCAGGACAGCTCGGGGAAAAAGGAAAGAACCGACTGCCTGGCATGGGGCTGACCGGACACTAAACAGCGCGGTGGTTTTTCAACGTTTGGTGCTTCGTCCAAAGTTTTGTGGAGATGCAAAACGCTGTACCTCCAGTGTTTCGCGCCGGTTAGCGCCCGCGTTGACGATCCGAGTTTCGTATACAAATGTGTGCTTATTTAAAGGGCAGGTTATGAGAAGAGCAATATTTTCAGTATGGTGTCTGCTCGTCCTTATGGGCGGGTGTGAAAGAAAGGCAGCGGTTGATCCCCAAACCGCCAGGCAGATGATAATCCATCGAAATCTTGGACTGGCGTATCTGGAGGAGAATAAATTGCTAGAGGCGGCGGGGGAATTTCAAACACTGGTCGATATTGCGCCCCGGGAATCCCTTGGATATGCTAACCTTGGCTTGACCTATTTTGTCATGGGGGAGTACGAACAGGCTGAAAAATGGCTGCAGGAAGCGTTGGATCTGGAGCCGGATCATCCTGGTATTGTTCTCTTGCTGGTAAAGGTGTATGAAGTAACCCATCGAGAAGACCAAGCCATCCGCACCCTGGAAAGTACACTCAAAAAACATCCGAACCATATGCGGACCCTGTATCAGCTGGCACAATATTACATCAACACGCAAGATTCGGATGCCCGGCAGAAGGCGGAAGACTGCTTAACCCAGGTGGTGAATATCCTGCCCGCCAATGTGGCGGTTCGCCTCCAGCTGGTGGAGTTGTTAATACAACAAGGAAAGCCAGGCCAGGGGATGCAGCACATGGAAACTATCCGCCAGACCCTGCCGGAATTGCCGAACGGTTCACTGGAAACATTCCAGAGAAGTCTGGAACTCATGCGTAGCGCAAATGCGGAACAGGCTTTTACGCCCACCCGTATTTTTCACAATCTATTGAAGCCGACCTCCTTCTATCAGGCAGCAATCACCGAATTGAAAGGAATAGGCGGTCCCATCACCGGCAGGCCCATCCATCGCTTCAGCCAGGTTGTGTCGCTGAAGATCCAGGAACGAGCCGGTATCCCGGATGCCCTCAACTTCGTCGATGTGACGGTTGCCAGCGGATTGGATATCATTTCACCTGGCGATGCCGTAGAGTCGAGCGATGATGGTCCGCAGATCGTACTGGCACTTGGCGATTATGAGAGTGATGGGGACCAGGATATTTTTGTCTCCCGGTGGCCGCCTGGAGAACAAGCCAGCCGGCAATATTTGTATGCCAACGATAATGGCACCTTCTCAGACATCGCGGATCACGCTGGTATCTCCCATACCGGTAGAGACCTCTTTGCTCTCTTTGCTGATTATGACAATGACGGCTACCTCGATTTATTCGTGACCAATACCCGAGCTAACAGATTATACCGCAATACCGGAGAAGGCACCTTTCGGGACGTCACCGCCTCTGCTGGAATCCAGACGGTCTCCAAAGGCCGAGCGGCGGTGTTCGCCGACCTGGATCTTGAGGGTGATCTGGACCTCTTTATCGCCACCAGTTCTCAGAACCAGTTATATCGAAATAATTCTGACGGAAAATTCACTGAAATCGCGAAAGAGGTAGGCATCAGCGAAGAGGAAATCATCAGCAGAGATGCCGGGTTCGGGGACTTTGACGATGACGGGGATATTGATCTTTTCGTGGTAAATCAAGACGCCAGTAATCGATACTACGATAATTTGCGACAGAGCTATTTCCGGGATATCACCAAACATACCGGATTGGCAACGGATGGCGGATCAGGCGCAGTGGCGGTGGGCGATTATAATAACGATGGTTGTTTGGATTTATTTGTGACTGACCTGACCGGCAATCGGCATTCATTATTCCGCAACCTGGGCGATGGCTCTTTTGAACGGGATACCCGGTCAGGCAGCGCTTTTAAAAGTATCAGCGGAATTGCCGGTCTTGATGCTGCCTTTTTTGATGTTGACAATGATGGTTTTCTGGATCTTCTAGTAGCAGGTACGTCAGCGGATACGGCCCAAAAATGTGCGGGTCTGTGGCTGTTTTATAACGATGGCGAGGGCAAATACCTGGATGCATCTTCGTTACTGCCCGGACTTCAGGTAGCCGGAAGTCAGGTGGAAGTCGCTGATTACGATAATGATGGTGATCTGGACATCTTCCTGGTTGGTTTCCATGATATCCACCTGCTGCGTAATGACGGAGGCAATGTTAATAACTATCTAGTGCTGCGGCTGGCCGGGCTGCGCACTGGCAGCAGCAAGAATAATTATTTCGGAATTGGCGCCAGGGTGGAGGTGAAAGCCGGTACCCTGTATCAGATGCGGGTAATGAACGATCCAATTGCCCACTTCGGTCTCGGGAACCGGGAAAGTGCTGATGTGGTTCGGGTGGTCTGGAGCAATGGCGTACCCCAGAATCGGTTCAATCCCGAAAAAAATCAAACGATCATGGAAAATCAAATCCTAAAGGGGTCCTGTCCCTGGCTGTTCACCTGGAATGGAGGGGAGTACGAATTTGTAACCGATGTACTGTGGGCCAGTGCCTTAGGCATGCCCCTGGGAATTATGGGCGAAGAAATGAACTATGCCTTTGCCAATTCAACTGATGAATATCTGAAAATTCCAGGAGAAAAACTCCAGCCGAAAAACGGAAGGTATTCCCTGCAGTTCACCAATGAGTTATGGGAGACTCCCTATGTCGACCACGTGAAACTGCTGGTTGTTGACCATCCGGATAGTGTGGACGTTCTCATCGATGAGAGATTCACTCCCCCTCCCTTCCCGCCGCTTCGCATTTATGCGGTTGCCGATAAGCAATTGCCGGTATCAGCCCGGGATAATCAGGGGAATGACGTTCTGCAGGAAATTACACACCAGGACGGAAAATACGTCTCTAATCTCACCCCCACTCGGCATCAGGGAATAATGGAGTCTCACGATCTCACTCTTGACCTGGGGAATTTGTCGCAGACCGCCAGCGTTTTTCTCTTCTTACATTGCTGGGTGTTCCCCACCGATGCCAGTATTAACGTGAACCTGGCCCAATCCGGTGCAGTCAATTCAATTCCTCCCTCCGTCCAGGTCATCGATGAACAGGGAAACTGGAAAACTGTGATAGAGAATCTGGGTTCTCCCAAAGGTAAAAATAAGACTATGGTGGCGGATCTGGGTGATAAATTTCTCACCGAGGACTATCGCATCCGGATACGCACTAACATGCAGATTTACTGGGACCATATATATTATACTACCAGAGTGAGCGGCAACCCAATACGAAAAGTCAGCCTGGAGCCGGTGGCAGCGGATCTTCACTACCGGGGATTTTCGGATGTGACCCGGGAGACCCCCTACAGTCCGCACATTCCAGACTACCAAACCATCACCACCGCACCGAAATGGAGAGACTTAACCGGTTTATATACCAGATACGGCAACGTGTCTAGCTTGCTCCTCGAGTCGGACAGCAAATACGTGATTATGAATGCCGGAGATGAACTAACCATCGAATTTGACGCAGCCCAGGTCCCTGGACTGCCATCTGGCTGGAGTAGAGACTTTATATTTTACAATGATGGTTGGCTGAAGGACGGTGATCTCAATACCGCCCACGGGCAAACGGTGAAACCATTACCATTTCACGGTATGACCTCTTATCCATACGGTCTGGATGAATCTTATCCCAAGGATGAGGAGCATCAGCAATTTCTTAAAAAATACATCACGAGAAAAGTGACAACAGAGAGTTTCCGTAAGCTGATTCGGAACCGATCACAGGGTTATTAAACAATACTGAAATGGTTTAAATTGAAGGTTTAATATTCGCTTTCAAAGGTGGATTTCAGATACATGCGTTTTATTGGCCTTATATTTCTTTTGCATATCTCAGGCACAGCGTGGGCCCAGAAGTCGTTTGTCACTTTTACGGACATTACTAAGGAAGCAGGAATTGATTTTCGATATACTTTTGGGGATTACACTTACGAAAATATTCTGGAAAGCAGCGGTTCCGGCGTGACAGTTTTCGATTACAATGGGGACGGATATCTAGACCTCTACATGCTCAATGGTACCTATCTTGAGGGCATCAGTGATCTAGAGGGGCTAGTGTTCAAAGATACGCCGAATCAGCTCTATCGCAACAATGGCAATGGAACATTTACGGATGTATCTGAAGCTGCCGGCGTTGATGATCGTCATTGGAGTATGGCTGCCGGCGCACTGGATTACGATGGTGATGGCGACGTGGATATTTATCTTTTGAACTATGGTCCTAACGTATTCTACCTCAATAATGGAGATGGAACCTTTGCAGATATAGCTGATTCATTGGGTCTACGTGGCCCACAAACACTGAACGGCTTTACCAAATGGAGCGTAGGAGTTGCCTTTTGGGATTATGATTACGACGAAAGAGTCGATTTGATGGTAGGGAACTTTTTAGCTTTCGATCCTGCTTACGTATCCCCAACTATGCCGGATATGATGCCCCATCCGTCGGAGTATCGTGGTCAGGCATCCATGCTTTATCGTCAGAAAGCCGATGGTAGCTTTACCAACGTTACAAAAGAGCTGGGGTTATACTATTCAGAGTCAAAATGCATGGGGTTGACCCTGTTTGACTATGATGATGATGGCGATCTAGATCTTTTCCAAGGGAATGATCATCAGATGAATTATTTGTTTCGCAACGATGGCAACGGGAATTTCCAGGAGGTGGGCAAAGCCAGTGGGGTTGCGGTCAATGATCAGGGAATCACAACCGGATCTATGCACGGATCGATTGGTGATGTTGATGGAGATGGCCTGATTGATTTACTGGTTGTTGATCTTCGGTATGGGGCTCTTTACCGTAATTGCGGAAAGGGCATTTTTGAAGATATTACCGAGTGGAGCGGCGTAAGTAACGCATTTGCCGGAAAAGGCGCCTGGGCAGCCGCACTTTTTGATTTTGATAATGATGGAGACCAGGATATATTTTCCGCGAACGGGACGGCAGAAGAGCTCATTTTACAGCTTCCCCTTCTGCTAGCCAACGATGGCAAAGGTCGTTTTCAGAATGTAGGTCCAGACCTAAGCCACTACTTTAAAGAGAAACGATCTGGTCGTGGAGCGGCGATATGGGATTTTGATAACGATGGGGACTTGGATATCATTGTTTCGCATATCGATTTAAAGGCCACTGCGACACTATTAAGAAACGATGGAGGTAACCGCAATCATTGGCTGGGATTGACACTCGTGGGCAGCAGAGGACCGGCTTCCGCTATCGGAGCCAAGGTAAGCGTACAGGCGGGTGAGCACAGACAGGTGCTGGTCAACCAGTGGGCAACCAGTTATCTTTCCTATAACGATCCCCGAATGCACATCGGGCTTGGAAAGCAAAGTAAAGTGGACCGACTGGAGATTTGCTGGCCGGACGGTCAAACAGAGGATTTTCAAAATCTTGATACAGACCGGAACCTTACAGTAGTACAGGGCGTAGGTATCCAATAGTAACCACCACCTCAGTTTAATACCATATTTATCCATAAAGCAGAGTTCCAGGTAAAAAGAAGCAGTTAGTCTGGTATGAAATGAAAACATCGGGTAAATTTCAGGATCATTTAAATAATCATTAGTTAAGGACCATGAATTCAACCTATAAGTGCGACTCAAGTGTTTGGAAAGAGTGGCAAGCTGCTGCTGATCAAGAGCTGAGCGCATACAAATGAAATTTTAGGAGGCTAGAAAATATGATTCAAGACACAGGTGTAAAAGAACAGCTGATTGATGCGACACGGCTTTCGGAAGGTGAACGTGAGGAACTAATACAATTGGGGATATTATCAGAAGAAGGCATGATACAACCCACACTAATACATCCCCCCGAGCGATCTTTAATCCAGAAACGGGCTGTGCATGCCCCCGATATTCTAAATGATGCTTTCGACTACTTTCCGATACCATCTTCGTTTTCGAGGGGTCTGGTTTTTGAACTGAATGGCTACAAGATCTTACTTATTTCCGGCACAGCTAGTGTGGATGAAAATGGTGAATCAATCCATTTTGGAGATTTTCGGGCTCAATGTTGGAGAACATACCGCAATATTACTTCGCTTCTAGAGTCAGAAGGGATGACCTGGCAAGATATTGTACGAACGACGTGTTATTTAAGGGATATTGAACGGGATTACAAAGATTTTAACGAGATACGTACAGCTTTCTTCAATTGGCAGCATCTCGATCCTTTACCTGCCAGCACAGGTATACAAGCTCGTTTATGTCGAGAGAATTTATTGGTGGAAATCGATGCCGTTGCCATCTGTCCATCAAACTCGACGAAACGCCGATAATCGCCAATATTAGCTGGACAGGAAAGTGAGTGGGAAAAAGCTTATAAAATCCGATCAAAACCATAACCACCTGAGTTCGGATCCTCTCCCCTTTAAATTAGTTAGTCGAGAGGCTAAGCCCGATGGCACGGTGTTAAATATTCAAGGCATCCAAATCGGCGGTTCGGAAGTGGTGGTTATGGCCGGGCCGTGTGCAGTAGAGAGCCGGGAACAGTTACTGGCAACTGCTAAAGCAGTGAAGGCCAGTGGAGCCAGAATCTTACGGGGAGGGGCTTTCAAACCACGCAAATCCCCTTATAGTTTTCAAGGATTGGAAGAGGAAGGCTTGAAATTACTCGCCTGTATCCGGCAAGAGACGGGAATACCCATCATTACAGAGGTCATGGATACTCGCCTGATAGATTTGGTATGCGCACACGCGGACATCTTGCAGATCGGTTCCCGTAACATGCATAATTCTGCTCTGCTTAAGGAAGTAGGTTTGAGCAGAAAACCAGTATTGTTGAAGCGCGACATGTCCGCAACCATTGAAGAATTTCTACTGGCTGCCGAGTATATTCTCAAACAAGGTAACCACCAAGTGATCCTCTGCGAACGGGGAATCCGTACATTTGAAACTTCTACGCGATTCACTCTGGATTTGAGTGCCGTTCCTATGATAAAAAGGCTCAGCCACCTTCCTGTCGTTGTGGACCCCAGCCATGGTTCGGGCCATTGGTGGATGGTTCCATCGCTGGCAAAAGCTGCGATCGCTATTGGCGCAGATGGTCTGATGGTGGAAGTACACTGTAATCCGCAGGAAGCGCTGAGTGATGGGCCTCAATCCCTTCGCCCTGATAAGTTTGATCTAATGATGAAGGATTTAGTAAAAGTAGCCCGGTCCATTGGCAGGGAAATCACCCTTCAAAGTCCAGCCCTGTAATGATCTAAGCGGTGTTTCAAGGTCGCAACAATTATAACTCCATATGAACAGATGAAATTGTTCGCATTCCATTTACCGTGGATTTGTTTTTTCAACGTAATGGCGGGTTGAAGTCTTCAGGCGGTTTCCCCTCAGGAAACAGAATCATCTTCGACTATCAGCCCAACGATAACACTCCGGTTAGTGTTAGAGGCTTTAATTGCATCGGCAAATAAGTCCATAGAAAAATGAACGAAAAATGTATGCATACAGTGAGGGGTACGCGTTCCAGCGTCGACACCTGGCGAGCACGAATGAGGCTGGTTTTTGCTGGTGTTTTTCTTGCTCTTTTTTCCCTGGTGTTTACTATATCTTGTGCCCAATCTCTACCGGATCTGATTTTTGTGCAAATCCCCATCCAGGCGAAACCAGAGCTTCTAACTGAAAAACATATGTACACTCCAATAGATAGGTATGTAGATGGCGCCCGGATAGTTATTCTCCGAACATATGCCTCTGAACCGGTTAATCTCACGCCGGAATTCACCGCAGCCTGTGATCCTGATGTCTCCTTTGACGGAGAAACCATCATATTCGCTGGAAAAAGGAATCCTGATGATTCCTGGCAAATCTGGAGGATGAACAGCGATGGATCCCACAAGGTGCAAATTACCCAGGGCGAAGGCGATTGCATCGCGCCGGTACATGCTGGAAACCGGTTCTATCTGAATGATCCCCAGCCCACACCTCAGATTATTTACGTCAGTTCAATGCATGACTGGAAAAACGAGCACGGAGCAGGCCCAGCCTTCGCTTTATATGGTACAGATCCGAAAGGTAAGTCCGTATACCGTTTAACGTTTAATCTCGACAGCGATTTTTCGCCCGATATTTTACCGAATGGCCGCATCGTCTTCACCAGTCGGCAGCATTACGGAGATCGATACCAGCCGACCGGCATGTCTGCTTTAATGGGCATCAACAACGATGGCACAGATTTGATGCTGTTCTATGGCAATCATGAAATGCCATCATACAAGGATATGGTCCACGTTTCTGATTTCGGCGAGCGGGTTTACTTTATTGAATCGGATCGGTCCACCTGGCTGGGCGGCGGTGATATTGCCTACGTCTCCCGACGTCGACCACTGCACACCTATCATCGATTGAGCCATGATAATAAGGGATTATTTCACAGCCCCGGTCCACTTCTGGACGGTGGCCTGGTGGCTTCGTATCGTTCCAACTCTCCGAATGCAGTGTTCGGTATTTTCCGCATCAATCCTAAAAATGGAAAACGACGGAAGAAAATATTTGAAGAAGAAGGATGGCATTCCATCGATGTCCAGGTCCTCGCATCGCACCCGAAGGTAAAAGGCCGTTCCAACTGGCTAATTCCAGGAGTTACAACCGGAGTATTCTATTGCCTGAACAGTTACAGAACAAACTTGCCTGAAGGGGAAAATATCGTTCCTGGAAGCATCAAATATGTCCGGGTCATCGAAGGGATACCGCTCAAGCGGAAAGCCACCATATCAGAATATCAGCAGGATATGGGCGACAATCCGAGCCTCGAAACCTGTTCCGGTACTGCTTTCGGACCCCGGCGCATTCTCGGGGTAGCTCCCGTGGAAAAAGACGGGTCGTTCCATATCCGGATTCCGGCAGAGACACCCATAACCTTTCAGCTTCTGGATAAAAACTACCTGGCCCTTCGCACGCAGGAAACCTGGACCTGGGTGATGGGCAATGAAAATCGAGGCCGCATCGGGTTTTCTGAGTATTGGGAGATGGCGCCTCCCAACAAGATGGTGGACGCGGTCATTAAACCTGCTGTTGAACTTACCCTCCCACCGGAGCAGCGTAGAAGCGTCGATTTTCGTTATCAGATTGCGCCTATTATCACATCCAAGTGCGCCACTTGCCATGTCTCCGGGCAAGCAGCGCCGAATCTCGAGGAGGCCCAAAATACAGCGCCCGGTGCGGCATTCAGCCAAGCGTATAAAATCCTTATAGATCCAATTCAAGGACGAGAAAATGAACGGTATATCGTTCCTGGGAATGCGAAGGAGAGCCCGTTGATCTGGCATCTGTTTGGCGAACGAATGGGTTCTGACCAAACACCCACACCCTACACCAGCGAAATCACCTCGATACATCCATGGAATGCGTTGACGCCTCGGGAACGCATTTTATTCATAGAATGGATTGATTTAGGTGCGCAATGGGATTCCCGAGCCGCCATCGTTCGAGGGCTCAATAAATAGAGTTTAAATAAAGTAAGTTCAAGAGTTCAAATGTCTCATAAATACCGATGTGGTGTCATCTTCACTGTTGGATTTCCAGGCCTCATCGTACTTGCCTCGCTATTGCAGGCACAACAAGACCTGCCCAAGCTGGTTGACGTTACTCGAGAGGCCGGGATTACCTTTGTCCATAATTTCGGCGATGACGAGATGAGCAACCTCATCGAATCCAACGTTGCCGGCTGTGCCTTTTTCGACTATGACGGAGACGGTGATCTGGATATTTATCTGGTCAACGGTGCTTATATTGAAGGCATCAACCATGTTCGCGGTCGCAGAAACAAAGGCAAGCTCTCTAATGCTCTATATCGGAATAATGGCGACGGTACCTTTACTGACGTGACAGCGGAAGCAGGCGTCGGCCACAAAGGCATGGGTTTGGCTGTGGTGACCGCCGACTACGATAATGATGGCGATCAGGATCTCTTTGTCAGCAATTATGGGCCTAACGTTTTTTACCGTAATAACGGTGAAGGAACGTTCACCGACATCACCAAAGAGGCCGGTCTGGAAAACGACCTGTTTGGAATCGGGAGTACGTTTCTGGACTACGATCAGGATGGCTATCTGGATCTGTACGTAGGGAACTACATCGAATATGATCCTGACTATCAATATTTTTATGCCGCGAATCAATTTCCCGGCCCCCTGGCCTATCACGGACAACCCGACATTCTTTACCACAATAACGGCGACGGCACTTTCACCGATGTAACCCACCAGGCCGGAGTCTATCAACCGGAAGGAAGAGCCATGGGGGTCACCTCCTGTGACCTCGACAACGACGGCGACTGGGACATATTCGTGCCTAATGATGCCATGGAAAATTACCTCTATCGGAATAACGGCGATGGGACCTTCACCGATATTGCCGCGCAAACGGCCACCGGTTTTGGTCAAAGCGGAGAAGCCACCTCGGCCATGAGTGGTGAATTTGGTGACATCGATCTGGATGGTTTCGTGGATATTATTGTGCCTGATTTGGCCTATAGCTGTCTATACAAGAACACCGGTGCCGGCTATTTCGAAGAAATGAGCGCCCGTATGGGACTGGCTGCCGCCTGTGGACAATACACCAGCTGGTCCGGGAATTTTTTCGATTTCGATCACGACGGTTACGGGGATCTGTTTATCTCCAACGGACACCCACACCGATTGATAGGACAGGAAGATCTGTTGCTGATAAATAATTCCGGGAACAGATTTATCAACGTCTCCCATGAGCTGGGCGCGGATTTTCAGGATAAATTTGTCAGTCGCGGATCTGCGGCCGGAGATTTCGATGATGACGGTGATCTGGATTTACTGGTACTGAACCTGAATAATCGTCCCCGCCTTCTCCGTAACGATGGTGGTAATAAGAAAAACTGGATTATGATCCATCTGATTGGTACCCAAAGCAACCGTGATGCCATCGGCAGCAAAATTCAATTAACCACCGGGAATAAAACGCAAACCCGATGGCGGGTGAGCAGTTCGGGCTATCTTTCTCAGAGTGATTATCGGGCCCATTTCGGACTGGGCGATCACACCCAGGTGGATCAAATCGAGATCCGCTGGCCCACCGGCAAAGTCCAGACGCTAAAAAATGTCACGGCAAAACAGGTGATCACGGTTAAGGAACCAACGTAGTAAGCGAGATAAGAATGAAAAGGTATGCAACATTCTTGCTTCTGGCTGCCATTTTCACAGTGGCTGGAGGATGGATGTTGTTCGGTCAGCAATTCAAAGATCGCGTCTACGTGGGCGAAAGAGCCTGCCGTAAGTGTCACCATCTGTCCGGAAAACGCGATCAGTTTAACCCATGGCGATTGTCGAAACACGCCATAGCGTACGCTACGTTGTCAAAACCGGAAGCCAAAGAAATCGCGGAGCTATCCGGCATCGATGTTGATCCTCACGAAAGTCCGATATGTCTCGGATGTCATACCACCGCTTATAATGTGGAAGCCTGGGAACGGGATGACTCTTTTCATGCTGAGGATGGAGTGCAGTGTGAACTTTGCCACGGCCCCGGCAGCGAATACCTAGATGCCAGCATTATGCGGGACAGTGAGCGGGCTATGCGGGCCGGTCTAATAATGCCAAAGAAGCGCGATTGCATGGTGTGTCATAAAGAGAAAAGTTCCCACATAGCGGTCCTGAATGTTAAAAAATATGATTATGAGAAGGCGCTTAAGGAAATTGCTCATCCTGGAATCGGCGGGCGGCCACTGAACCCTGCAAATGAACCACCAGCAGAACCTCTACCTGATCCCAGATACGTTGGTGTCCTGGCTTGTGATGAATGTCATGGTGAGGCATCGGCAGGTCTTGAGTATAGCAAATGGCGCTATTCCAAACATGCCCAGGCGTATGCCATCCTCAGCTCCAAGCTAGCGCTAGAGATTGCCAGGGAGATGGGGATATCCGGCAATCCACAAAAATCCGATAAATGCCTAGAGTGCCATACCACAGGGGCAGGAGAACCTGCCGGTCGCTTCACTGAAAGTTTCGATCCGGCCCAGGGTGTGCAGTGCGAAAGCTGCCATGGCCCTGGAAGCGAATATATGGCCGAAGCGGTTATGCTGGACCCAGTAGCCGCTGCGGAAGCTGGTTTATACGATGTAGGAAAAGAGACCTGTATCAAATGCCACACGGAAGGCATTCACGGCCATACCTTCGATTTCGAAACCATGTGGCCCAGGATCGATCATTCGAAGTGGGAAGAATATGCCAGGGTGGAATACAAGACACCTTTCAACCTGGCAGTTACAAAGGATGGCAAGCGGTTATTTGTCGCCTGTGAAGCCTCAAACAGCTTGATCGTTGTCAACACGAAGACCGAAGAAATCCTGGCGGAGGTGGCAATCGGTACTCAGCCGCACTTCGTATGCCTCTCTCCAGACAAAATCCGTGCCTACGTCAGCAATCGCGGCTCGGACAATGTATCGGTCATTGATACAAAAACCTATCAGGTCCTTTCCACCATTGCCGTCGGTGATGAACCGCACGAGATGGCAATTAATGAAGAGGGGACCGTTTTATACGTGGCCAATGCAGGTACCTACGACATCTCTGTGGTAGACCTCGAAAAAGGCGAAGAAATTAAGCGACTGGCAGCTTCGAGAGGTCCTTGGGGCGTTGCCCGGTCGCCCGATGGCCAGGCTATCTATGTGAGTAATAATTTACCCAGATTTGGTGAATTCCGCACACCCGCCATGTCTGAAGTGACCGTTATTGAAACCAAGCGTTCTACGGTCAAGCATCGTTATACAGTACCGGCAGCCAATTTACTTCAGGGAATTGATATCGCACCAAGCGGTGAATTTGCCCTTGTGACTATGATCCGGACGAAAAACCTGGTGCCAATGACCCGGAATATTCAAGGTTGGATTATGACCAATGGCATTGGCATTCTCTGGAAGGACGGACGGGTGGATCAGTTGCTGCTGGATGAATTGAACGACTTCTTCGCGGACCCCACGGATGTCGTCTTCTCAAAAGATGGCCGGTATGCCTTCGTCAGCGGCGGCGGTGTACAGGAAATCGCCATGATTGATATCAAAAAGATGAAACAGATCCTGAAGAATGCCCCTGAAGCAGAACGCAAAGAAGTGCTGCCCAATCATTTGGGTATAAGCATGCAGTATATTCTGACACGGATTCCGGTGGGACAAAGCCCGCGAGGAATGGCAGTTTCTCCGAACAATAGATACCTGTACGTGGCAGATGGATTGGATGATGCCATTTCGGTCATTGATATTAAGAAACGTAAGCGAGTCAATGTCATCGATCTGGGGGGGCCAAAAGAAATCACCCAAGCCCGCTACGGCGAGCGCATCTTTCACAGTGCGCAGTACACGTTTGCCAGACAATTCTCCTGCCATTCCTGCCATCCGGACGGCCACGTTGACGGAATAGTCTATGACATCGAACCGGATGGCCTCGGCATCAATCCGGTAGATAATCGGACTCTTCGGGGAATCAATGATACAGCTCCCTTCAAATGGAAAGGAACCAACCCTACTTTGAAACGGCAGTGCGGCCCAAGGTTAGCTGCATTCTTCACGCGAATTGATCCCTTCATTCCCGAACAATCAGCCGCATTAGATCGCTATATCATCACGATTCCCAGACCTCCGAATCGCTACCGAACCGGGGAGGAACTCACCCCGGCTCAACGACGGGGCAAACGCATCTTCGAGCGGGAATATGACAATTCCGGCAATGAAATCCCACCGAATAACCGCTGTAACTATTGCCATACGCCACCTTATTACACCAACCGAGAAGTATTCGATGTGGGCACCGCTTCCTGGCTGGACACTCATAGCGAATTTGACGTTCCGCATCTTAACAATATTTACGCTTCGTCGCCCTATCTCCACGATGGACGGGCGCAATCCCTGGATGAAATATGGACGGTTTATAATCCAAACGACACTCATGGCCTTACGAACGATTTAACCAAAGATCAGCTCAATGATCTTATTGAGTATTTGAAAACCTTATAAAATGTATCGTATATTTATTATCCTGGCAGCATTTACATTCCTGGCACCACTGGCATGGTGTCAGTCAGATACCACTATTACCCTGGCCGGTGAGCCTTACGTTTACACCGAATGGGAGTCATTTACTGAAGAATCAACCCATGGCGGGCTGATTAACGACCATATCTTCTTCCTCGAAGCTGACGGGGACAGTTTATGGATTGGCACTGAGGGCGGATTGGTACTCTATGAGAACGGCACGTGGAAAAGCTGGACGGAAGAAGACGGTCTTCCCTGGAAGGTGATAATGGGCTTGGCAAAAGACCCGAAAACCGGTGAGCTCTGGTTAGCGTTATTCGGGGAAGGGATTGCTCGTTTCAGCGGAGGCCACTTTGAACACTTCACCCAGATGAACAGCGGCCTGTTAAACGATGTGGTGTATGGCGTGGATATCCAGGGGGATAACGTGTGGGTGGCCACCACCGCCGGCATCAGCCGGTATAACCAGGTAACCGGTGAATGGGCCGTATTTAATGAGAAACACGCCCCGATGGAAGAAGTGTGGACCTATAACGTAGATGCTGCAGAGGACAGAGTCTATTTTGCGGTTTGGGGAGGCGGTATCCTGGAATGGGATGTAAAGACCCAGGTCTGGACTGATTATGTTGATCCAGACGGGGAGATGGAAATCGATCTCTATCGGGATGATGGATTAGTGCATGTGATCACCACATCGGCTTCTTACATCGACAACGTGCTGTGGGCTGCTACATACTTCGGACTAAGCCGCTACGATAGACGCAACTGGCGTGGATATATGGATATTGACAGCGGCCTCCCCAGCAATTTCATTAATTTTGCTGTTGGGCGCAGTGGTACTTCCTGCTATAGTTGCACAGATAAAGGATTGGGAGTACTGGTGGATTACGAAACCGATACTTGGGTCACCTATAAGCAGGATACGGAAGACGCTGAAACCTGGACCGCCCACGTGATGGTGGGGAAACAGGAAATTAGAACCGTGCCTACCAATCTGGATTTGCCGAATCATTTTACTATCAGCGTGGAATTCATGGGAGATGACATATGGATCGGTACCGGCCATGGACTGGCCAGGGGAATCGGTAATGGTTATTATGAGGGATTACGGGGTAAAGGCTCTTCTGCCGGTAGGTTTTAAAGGTTCAGCCTCCCCCAAATAGAGGGCTCAACTTATTCAATATCTTCAGGAAGAAATAGAACGATGAGAAGATCAAGTATTCTACTGGCAATCCCTGTGATCGGGTGTGCCTTCTTTTTTGGTGCGGATGCGGACGCCCAAACCGGTGCATCCGCTTCAAAGGTGGAATCCGATACCGTAAAGTACGGGAAAACGCCTTGGGAATATGAACCCTATAACCGCTTTGAAAAACCGTACAACCGATTCTTTCTGGACACTCTAGAATATCCCGGATACGGACGTAATATTCCCGAACCGGAACACATTGACAGTGTCAAAATAGGTTTCATCGGCCCAATTATTGGCTTTGCTTCCGAATCGACGGGAGGATCGGAAGAGATAGAATTGAAAGTGAACCAACGCGTGATTCGATGGGATGGATACCGGGCGTCTCACCTGGCTCCCATCGGGATCAAGATGCTGCAAGGATCGCAACTCGCCGTGGAGCAGGCCAATGCGAGGGGCGGCTATCGAGGGGAAATCCCCTATCAGCTGATCGTACGGAACGACAACGGTATCTGGCGAGCCTCCGGAAGAGAGGTCATCATGCTGGCTTATAAAGACAGCGTCTGGGCTATCCTTGGGACTGTGGATGGTGCAAACAGCCATATCGCCATCCGCGCGGCACTGAAAGCTGAAATCCCTGTTATGAATACCGCCGACACCGATCCCACCTATGTGGAAACCCGTATTCCCTGGGTGTTCCGCTGTATTACCGATGACCGCCAGATGTGTTATCTGCTGGCGGATTTCGCCTTTAAGAAACTAGGGCTCAAACGCATCGCCGCGTTGCGTGCCGTCAACCGCTACGGTCGCATGAGCATCGACGAGTTTCGGGACGCGGCTACCCGACTGGGACACCCATTCATGGCTGAACTCCAGTATGAAGAGGGCGATACCGATTTCAGCCGCCAGTTAAAAAGGATTCAGTCGCTGAATGCGGATGGCGTGATCACCTACGGCAACGCCAAAGAGTCCGCATTGATTCTCAGACAGATGCGCAACATGGGGATGAACCAGTGGTTCTTCGGCAGCGACCGCATGGTCACTCAGGAATTTCTTGATATCATCGGAGAGAATCATGGGAATGTAGCAGCCGGGTATCCTTATGATCCTACCCGAAAAGATCCGGAATATATGCAATTTATCAAAGATTTTCGGAACCGGTATGGAGAAGAGCCAGAAACTTATGCCGCACATGCATTTGACGGCATGAATATGATTATTAAAGCCATTGAAAAAGTCGGGTTGAATCGGGCGCTCATCCGAGATCAGCTGGTGGCGATGTCCAATTATAAAGGGGTAACCGGGAGAAAAGAATTCGACGCAGTCTTCAGTGATAGAAGCCCCGCATATTTGGCAATTTTAAAAGACCGCAAAATGGAATTTTATAGCCAGGAAGAAATTTTCTCGGAGAAAATTGAATTTTAGAACCTATACTCTACCTAATATGAAATTCTCTCACTTGTTCTGGAGTCTATGGTTTATTTTCTTCTGTGCCGTACAGGTACAAAGTCAAACCAAAGCCTCTGATCAAACCGATCAACCGGAAAAGCCTCCCAGTGTTTTGGATACGCCAGTTGATTTTTCTGGGTGGAAAGGGACCACCCGAAATTCTAAACAGTTCAACGAAATCCGTATCGGCTTTTTCGCACCGGATGCACCGGACGATCCGGTCGGTGGTCCCATGCTCAACGCCGCCGCGCTAGCGATAGAGGAAGCCAATGCTGCCGGAGGATTCCAGGGGATTCCCTACCGGTTGATCAAGCGCTGGGCATATGATCCCTGGGGTGCGGGCTCTAAAGAAGTGATCAGGCTGGTGTATCATGACAGTGTGTGGGCA
>Ga0209976_10000641_pt1 | contig 22211 bp, 20 predicted proteins | sample SumtaG_FD_182806 | JGI IMG/M metagenome (GOLD analysis project Ga0209976, IMG submission 182806) | Deep subsurface microbial communities from Indian Ocean to uncover new lineages of life (NeLLi) - Sumatra_00157 metaG (SPAdes) (version 2) | ecosystem: Environmental > Aquatic > Marine > Oceanic >...
TCTTTAGTACGCTCTTCCACCATCTTCTCGAGATTTATGTTCAGGTTTTCGATGAGCTGATACGCCTTGGCATTCTCGACGGCAACGGCGCACTGGTTTGCCAGTGTACGCAGGAGTTCCAAATCATCCGACGTGAAAAGATCCCCTGATTTTTTGTCCCCCAGAACAAGGAGCCCGTTGATCTCCCCCTTAAAAACCATCGGTATGATCACAGCCCCGCCCAGGCTTTTGAAATCTTCCTTTAAAAGAGAGGGATCATCACAAGAGCCCGACCACTCCCCAACAGTGTGCAGGGTTGCCTCCATCCTGCGGCTTCCCATTTCGCGAATAAGGGGCCTTGACCTGCTGATCGACAACCCCTTTACGTTTGCAGGAACGCCCATTTGACTATAAACATGAAACTCGCCTCGGCTTTCATCTACGAGCATCATATAACCCCAATCAAGATACATTACCTCGGTCAGCGCCCTAAGCGTCTTTTCCATGATCTCGTCCAGGTTCAGCATGGAGGTCATGGCATCACTTAACGTCATCAGGGTCTTTTGATAATCATATTTGCCTTTAAAGAGCAGGCGATCAAGGACAAGCTGGACTCGTTTTTTGAGGGGTTCGAAGATAAAGACGATTACAAGAAAAGAGAAGACCGCAAAAAGGATGGAACCGCTTCGTCCGATCCCCTTAAAGGCCTGATTGAACAAGATGATCATCAGGGCATAAGAACCGGTTAGAAGACCTGTCAGGAGAGAGTAAATGAGCCCTTTTTGCACGGCAATTCCAATGTCCAGCAAATCGTGCTTCAATATAGCAAAGCCTAAAAGCAGGATAGGAATAAAAGCAAGGTTCCCTAAGGGATAAAAGCCGATGCCCGCCAGTGGCAAGAGATCGAAATGGGTCATGACCGCGGCCACCCCCAACCCCAAGATAATGTACTTAGTCTTGTTTTTTCGATCAGGGTATTTCTCATGCCTAAGACTATAAAAAAGGAGACAGAGGCAATAGAGGGTATTTATGGTTGTGGCGGCCCCGAACACATACATCAAGGGGCCTCCCCTTGCATAATACCCGAAAAAATATTGTCTCATCCCTGACAGGTAATAGTCCCCTTGAGATAGTAGGCTAAGACACCCGCTGAAGGCATAAGCAAGGCCGATCAACCATTTCCTTCTGGTTATTCCCAGAAAGGTGTAAGTGAAATGGAGGTAGACAGGGAGAAAAAAGACAACGAAGATGTGATCTATGCGGCTGATCCGCAATGCCAGGTCAGAATCGATAACTACTGAGGCCAAGGCCTTGTCGATACTTAAAAGTCCACCAAGGAAACAGATACCCGCAAAAAGGAGATTGACCTTCCTGCCCTTTCCCTTGACCAGGGCAAGGGCAGCCAGGCCAAACAAGGTCAGAAAACTGACAAACGGGGGTATGACCCAGAAATTAAGCTTTAACGGTAGCAGATTCACAGCAACCCCGCAAAATCATAGCCTTTGTCGATCAAGTAGTTTGATACCAGTTTTTATCTCTCACCCCAGTACAGTCGTTCCTCCTTACGGGGCGGGCAGCGAATCCTCAAAAGAGTAGGCAAAAAACATGCACAAATAAATTACAAAGCTGCCTTCTCTAACAATCTCCGGTACTTGATGTCTTGTAACAACACCCAAACCAAAACAGGACCCAGCAGAACAACCGAAAATTGTCACCTTTCTACACACTAAACGCCATGCAACCAAGGCTCAACTGTGTAGTTTTTACACACCATAAGGCAGTATAATCTTTGTAGTTTTTCGGTTGACAGGATTGACTTAGGCGTATCCTTTCTTGCCGTAGCGTTTGATTTGAGTTAGAATTAATAAAAATAATCCGTTGATGACATCAGCATGAAAATCGGCATAATCTCAGACACACATCTCAGGAAACCGACCCCTGAGCTTTGCCAACTACAACGCACAGTTTTTGCTGATGTGTCCATGATTTTGCATGCAGGAGACCTCACCGAACTTGAAGTGCTTGAGGCTTTTTCAGGCAAGGAAGTCGTTGCCGTGAGTGGTAATATGGACTCCAATAACGTCATGAATCAACTCCCGCCTAAAAAGATCTTAGAGATAAAAGGCTTTCGAATCGGCCTGACCCACAGGCCAACAAAGCCTGCGGGTGCATTTGACGGGGTGGACGCTATCGTCTATGGTCACACTCATCGGCCGGACAATCAGGTCAAAGAGGGGGTTCTCTTTTTCAATCCAGGAGCTTTTTCCGGCAGGTCTTCATTTGGAAGAAGCGGACCGGTCGGGATCTTGACACTCGGCGAGAAGATTTCAGGCAAGATCATCGATCTTTGATGCCGGTCAATTTTTTACTAAGGTGAAGTTTTTGTACCCGACATTGGTTTGGGGTAATGACCTTTTTTCTTTCGTTCCGAGTCTCCCTTTCCCGCCAGTCACTACAGAAAAGACATCATTACCCCATATTTACGATATCGGGTAGTTAATGTATTTTTTAGTAAGTCAACCAAGCGGAAGGATTCTAAAGATGGAGACAACACCTATCAGAGAAAAATACGAACTCGAGCTGATGCCAATCGCAATAGGAGGGAAAAGGCTTGAGCTTTACGGGATAAGAAACTGGGACATCTTTGTTAACAACCTTGAGCGGCAAGGAGAAGCATATATCAGTGAATTCCCTTTTTGGGTTAAGATCTGGGAGGCGTCAATAGTGTTGGCGGACCATTTGATTCAAGTCGGCCTTGAAAAGGAAAAAGAAGTACTTGAAATCGGTGCGGGAATGGGAATCACGGGCCTGTTCCTCGGGGCCTTTGGACACAGGGTGACGATCACCGACTATGAAGAGGATGCCCTTGAACTCCTGCGAATGAATGTGGAGCATAATGGATTGGATAATGTATCTATAAAAAAGATGGATTGGAACAACCCGGATTTGGCAGAAAAGTATGATGTTATCTGCGGCTCTGAATTGATTTACAAGGAGGCATCTATAAAACCGATCATAGATCTGTCTCGAAAATATCTACAACCCGAAGGTACTGTATTCATTGCCCATGACTCACGACGTAAATGTATGGTGAAGTTTATTGGAATGGTTCCAGGGCGATTCGAGATCGAAAATATAGAAAAAACTTTGAATGGAGAGAACGAGTTTTATAAGATAGTAATCCACGCACTCCGCTTAAAAGAATAAACAAAGCTCAAGTTGTCGATGCCGGATGATAACATCCCTAAGCTTGCAGATAGAGTCGGAACCGAATAAACGGGGTGGCAGAGTAACGAAAAGATGTCTTTAGACAAGATTGCCGTACGCGGTGCTCGCCAGCATAACCTGAAAAATATCGATGTCGATATCCCTCGAAATCGATTCGTCGTAATAACCGGTATTTCCGGCTCAGGCAAATCGACCCTGGCCTTTGATACGCTCTACGCCGAAGGTCAGAGGCGATATGTTGAATCGCTTTCGACTTACGCCCGCCAGTTTTTGGAGAAGATGGACAAGCCGGATGTGGACAGCATCGAGGGCCTTGCCCCGGCCATCGCCATCGAGCAAAAAACAATCACCAAGAATCCCCGTTCCACGGTCGGCACTGTCACCGAGATCTACGATTATCTTCGACTCCTCTTTGCCCGCATCGGCAAGCCGCATTGCCACAAGTGCGGACAACCCATTACAGCCCAGAGCACCCAAGAGATCGTGGATCAAGTCATGGCCCTTAAAGAGGGTACCAAGGTCATTATCTTGTCTCCTGTCGTCACCGGTCAGAAAGGAACCCATCAAAGGCTGTTTCAAAGACTGCAAAAGGACGGCTTTGCGCGAGTCAGAGCGGGCGGCAAGATGTTTGATCTGGATGATACGATTTCACTTGATAAAAATATAAAACATAACATAGAGGTGGTGGTAGACCGCCTGGTTGTCAAAGAATCGGCCGGAAATCGTCTGGCCGACTCTATCGAACTTGCCATTGGGCTGTCAGAGGGCCTGGTCAACGTGGATCTGTTACAGGGCCGGCCGCTCATCTTCAGCGAAAAGGCAGCCTGCGTGCTTTGCGGTATCAGTTATCCTCCTTTCAATCCGGCCGGTTTCTCGTTTAACAGCCCCCAGGGGGCGTGCCCTGCCTGCAACGGCCTCGGCTCCATGATGGTCTTTGACCCCGACCTGATAGTCCCCGACCCTGCGCTTTCGCTAAGGGACGGTGCTGTTGTTCCGTGGGAAAATCGACACTCGGTGTACTTTTATCAGGTATTAGACGCCATCACGCGACACTTTCACGCAAACGTATATACGCCGTTCAATGAATTCCCTGAAGCCCTGAAAGACCTCGTCCTTTATGGCTCCAGGGGTAAGGTCCTTCCATTTTATATTGAACGGGACGGCAGACGCCATACCTACTCCAGACCCTTTGAAGGCGTGATCCCGAACCTTGAACGGCGTTATATGGAGTCCCGATCACACCACGCCCGTGAATGGATTGAGCGGTTTATGAACGTGCGACCCTGCCCTGACTGCCATGGCGCAAGGCTCAAACCGGAAAGCCTTGCAGTAAAGGTTGGAGAAGAGTCCATCCATCAGGTGTGCAGGCGTTCGATCACTGAACTCCTTGACTTTTTCGAGGCGATTCACCTCGCCCCCCGAGACAGAGTCGTCGCAGATCCTATACTAAAAGAGATAACAGAAAGGCTCTTTTTCTTGACCCAAGTGGGATTAGGCTACCTGACGCTCGATCGGGCTTCGGCCACGCTTTCGGCAGGGGAAGGCCAGAGGATTCGCCTGGCCACCCAGGTCGGCTCCAAGCTAACAGGTGTACTATATGTCCTGGACGAACCGAGTATCGGACTCCACCAGCGGGACAACCAAAGACTCCTTAGCACTCTCAAACAGATGCGTGACCTTGGAAATACGGTCCTTGTGGTGGAGCATGACGCAGAAACGATCCTTTCGTCTGACTACGTGATCGATATGGGACCCGGAGCCGGGGCCAACGGCGGGCGCCTTGTATTTAATGGGCCGCCTGAGGCTTTGATTCAACACGAGACCTCTGTTACGGGTCAGTATCTGTCAGGTCGTAAAACCATACCGGTGCCTCAGAAACGTCGCCCATTGAAAAAGGGCTACATTGCCGTGGAAGGGGCATCAACCAACAACCTGAAAAATATCACTGTTCGGTTCCCGCTGGGATGTTTTGTGTGTGTCACCGGGGTGTCGGGCTCTGGCAAATCGAGCTTGGTTGTCGAAACGCTGTATCAAGCCCTGGCTCGTCACCTCTATCATTCCAGGAAAGCGATCGGCAAATACAGCCGACTGGCCGGTCTTGAAAAGATAGATAGAGTCATCAACGTAGACCAGTCCCCTCTTGGACGAACCCCGCGTTCCAATCCAGTCACCTACACCGGTGTGTTTACCGATATTCGGGACTTGTTTGCCAAAACGCCCGAGGCCAGGGCACGCGGATATAAACCTGGACGCTTCAGCTTCAACGTGAGGGGGGGACGGTGCGAGGCGTGTCGCGGTGAGGGAATCATCAAGATCGAGATGCACTTTCTCCCTGATGTCTATGTAACGTGCGACGTGTGCCGAGGAAAGCGGTACAATCGAGAGACCCTGGATATCAGGTACAAGGGGAAAAACATCTCCGAGGTGCTGGATATGACCGTAGACCAATCCCTCGACTTCTTTAGCAAGATAAGGAAGATAAGAAACAAGCTTCAGACCTTGGCCGATGTGGGCCTGGGCTACATTCGCCTCGGGCAACCAGCAACCACCCTTTCCGGCGGGGAGGCCCAGCGGGTCAAGTTATCAAGAGAACTCGGCAAGCGGGCAACAGGGAGAACCATCTACATGTTGGATGAGCCTACAACAGGGCTCCATTTTGCCGACATTCAGAGGCTCTTGGACGTGTTAGACCGTCTTACGGACGCCGGCAATACCGTTATCATAATCGAGCACAATACGGACGTCATTAAGTCGGCCGATCACATCATCGACCTCGGACCGGAAGGAGGAGATAAAGGGGGCTATGTAGTGGGATACGGTACACCTGAGGAGATTGCCCAACTCCCGGCATCCCACACCGGCAGCTTCCTAAGTAAGGTGCTGTCTCCAGACTCAAACCGGTGCTGAAAGCTCAAAGCTGAAAGGATAGGAAGGCTTTTTGATTCTTCTTTTACCTTTCAGCTTCCAGCTTTCAACTTTCAGCTTCATTGGAATTCCTCGACTCACCCACCCAGTTTAGAATGCATACGTTGCCGCCGTGACCCTGTCGAGGTAAGCCTGTAACGAAGGACATCCAGCTTGAGGCTAAAATCGACATTTTCGACAAAGACATCGGCAGGGCACTGGAGCTGGATGGGTGAAAAATTCAGGATGCCGCAAACCTCGGCCTTTACCAGCATGTCCACAGCCTGCTGAGCCCATCCAGGCTTTGCGGCAATCACACCGATCTCTATGCCCTTCTCTCTTATCAAACGATTCATGTCTCCCAGGGGCGCAACTTCTATACCCTCAACTTTTAAGCCGATTCTCTTCGGTTTTCTGTCGAATCCTGCCACAAAGGTGTAGTTGCCGTTCATTACAAGCTGGGCATGCCTTAAGAGGGCAGAGCCAAGATTTCCTACCCCAACCAAGCCTAAACGCCATTCTTTGTCCAGGCCAAGGATCCTTCTAATCTCAAACAGGAGTTCTTTTACATAATAGCCGACGCCCCTAACTCCGAACTGACCAAAGTAGGCCAGATCCTTCCGGATCTGTGCGGGATTAATGCCGCAGATGTCGGCCAGGCGCACTGATGAAACCACCTCTACGCCCTTTTGGTCCAACAGATCAAGATTTCTTGCATAAACCGACAGGCGAGAGATTGCGATTGAGGGAATTTTCACAGATTTCACGATAGCAATTTTTCAGTCGATTAATAATCTTGGGGTAGTCTTTGTAAGAAAGTGCTTAAAACAAAGTAAGAATAAAACGGGGCTGCGCACCGCCTATAGCAGACGGTGTGCAACCCCGTCCTGTTGCTGTTCAATTAATGACTGAACAGTTTTGCGATTGCTGCCGACTGCGGATGTGCGTAGATAAGGATCAGGGCAATAACCAGGGTATAAATAACCAGGGACTCGACCATGGCCAGACCAATCAACAAGGTCACGGTCACCTTACCCGAAGACTCCGGGTTCCTGGCAATCCCTTCAACCGCATTCTTGATTGACCAGCCTTGGCCGATACTCCCTCCAAAGGCCGCGAAGGCAATAGCAAAGCCGGCGGTAAATACGGATACCGTAAAGTACTTCAAGCCGGCTAGGGCAAGCTCATCACCTGCAGCATAGGCCACCGTGGAAAGGGCAAACAGCAAAAACGCGGACCCCAGGGTTGAAAACGACAGTTTCTTGAACATAGACTCTTACCTCCTTTTCTTTAGGATTTTATTAATGGGCTTCTTCCATTGCACAGTTTTTATTAATGGGCATGTTCCATTGCACCAGCAAAGTACATCGTGGAGAGCAAGAAAAACACAAAGGCCTGGACCAAGCTCACAAAGATACCCAAGACCATAATCGGCAAGGGGGCAAAAAAGGCGCCCGCCAGCATAAAGAGAATGGCCAGAACCAGCTCGTGGCCCGCCATGTTTCCAAAAAGACGGATAGTAAGCGAAAGGACCCGGGCGGAGTGGCCGATCAGTTCAATCGGAAATATGATGGGCACCATCCACCATATAGGCCCCATAAAGTGCTTGATATATTTGGGCCCGTGATACATGACACCAATGACGTGGGTCATGGGAATCACCACAAGCGCACAAGACAGTGTAGTATCGATCTTGGCAGTGGGCGGAAAGAACCCCGGAACCAGGCCCACAAGATTGCACACAAAGATATAGATGAAGACCGTAGCAAGAATAGGAAAGAAGCGACGGCCTTCCTCGCCTGTAACGCTCACGATGAACTCTTCCATTCCTCCAATCACAAGCTCGAAAAAGTTTTGCCCCTTTGTTGGGATCATGCTGATTCCCCTGGTGGCAAGAACCCCAAATACGATCAGGAGGAGCATCACAAACCAGGAATAAATCACATGTGGATAATGGTTGGCAAACTGCCCCAATCCAATGAGGTCAAACAGCTGCACTAGAAACAGAATAGGATGTTCCATATCACGCCGCCTCCTTGAAAATGATTCTCCTTATTTCATTAAATGTCGCTATAAAAATGCTCGTAACCACCACGGAAAGCCCGATAATAAGACCCAGAGGATTTACGTAATGGTCTGCTATTAGAACGTATATAATAACCGCACTGGCCAAGAAGCGGATATAATATTTGCCCAGCACCGCCCCCGTTTTCGGAAGATGCGGTGGGGTCAAGGCCTGCCTAAGAGACCGGTACAAGAGATGAAAATTAATGGTCACAATGAGGCCGCCGGCCAGGATTCCCCATGCAAACGGTCTTGGCGCCAGGATAAAGCTGGCGATTGTGACTGCAAAAAAAAGGATCCAGTTCGTAAGTGTAATAAATCTGAGCAGTCTCCTTTCTATACGCACGGCCTGAGGTTTTCCTGTTAGAGTTTTCGGCTCTTTTTCATCGCCAGATATATGTTGCGAAACCCGGCAACGATTCCAAGGCCAAGAAAGATAAGGGTAAACCACGGGGAGGTGTTAAATACCCGCATATCAAGCCAGTACCCTATGCCTAACCCGATTACCACGGAAAGGGCAATAGAAAAGCTTAAACTACTATAATACCACAAATCGTTGAAAAGTTTCTTGGTCTCTTCTTTCATGAGAAAGAGCGCTCACCCAAAAAGACCGTGTATGACAGAATATTCGGTTTCTGGGGAATAACGCGCCTCCTACCATAATCGTGGCTTACAAGTCAATCCCTAAATTCCTAAAGCACCAAAAACCTCTTCAGCTGCCGAAATCGTCGCCTGGATGTCCTCTTCACTATGGGCACTTGAGACGAAAAGGGCCTCGTATTGAGACGGGGCAAGGTAGATACCCTGCTTCAGCATCCCTCTGAAATATTTGGAAAACATTGTCAAATCGCTCGTCTGGGCCTCGGCAAAGTCTGAGACACGCTTTTCTGTAAAAAAGAGCCCTATCATGGAACCGACCCGGTTGGTCACTGCAGGGAGTCCTGCCCTGCCGACAACCTCCCTGATGCCCGCCTCCAGCATGGCTGACCCGGCTTCCAGCCTTTCATAGAACCCGGATTGCTGCAAACATTTCAATGTGGCGATTCCGGCTGCCATAGCCACTGGGTTCCCTGAAAGGGTCCCGGCCTGATAAACCGGACCGTCAGGGGCGATCTTGCTCATAATCTCTAACTTCCCACCGTAGGCCCCCACGGGAAGGCCTCCCCCTATGATCTTGCCCATGCAAGTAAGATCCGGCATAATCCCATAGAGTTGCTGCGCACCGCCATAAGCAACGCGAAAACCGGTCATAACCTCATCAAATATGAGTATGATCCCGTGTTGCTGAGTCAAGATCCGCAGGCTTTCCAAGAACCCCGGCTCAGGCGGAACAAGCCCCATGTTTCCGGCCACAGGCTCAACAATAATGGCAGCGATATTGTCACCCTTCTTGGAAACTACGTCGGTTACCCGATCTACGTCGTTGTACGGAAGTGAAAGGGTGTTTTGCACGAACGCCTCGGGGACTCCGGGGCTACCGGCAATACCCAGTGTCGCCACCCCGGAGCCCGCCTGCACCAACAGGGTGTCGGCGTGGCCATGATAGCAACCGTCAAACTTAATCAGAAGATCCCGGCCCGTGACGCCCCGTGCCAGGCGAATGGCGCTCATGGTCGCCTCCGTGCCGGAGTTAACCATCCTGACCATTTCCACCGATGGGACCGCCTCGATCACAACCTCGGCCAAGTCTATCTCCAGATCTGTTGGAGCCCCAAAGCTGGTCCCTCGTTCCAGCACACCTTGGATAGCCGCAATCACTTCAGGATGGCGGTGCCCCAAGATCATGGGACCCCAGGAACCTACATAATCTATATAGGAATTACCGTCGGCATCAAACACCCTGGAGCCCTCGGCTCGCTGGATAAAAACAGGCTCTGTGCCCACCGAACGGCAAGCCCGTACCGGACTGTTCACGCCACCAGGGATGACTTTTTTGGCCTGCGCAAAGAGTTTTTCAGAGAGATCCCGCTTCATCTACAATAATCGCCCCCTCCTTCTTTAAATTACTAAAAAGCACATTAACTACCCGACATTATACAGGGAGGTCATTTAGTAAGTCCTCCCATTATTTGTTCTCTTGGCAAAAATCAAGTTTTTTGTTAAGATACTTTCTAACACTGGCGGAGATTAAAGATTAAAGTTGAGCTAAACTTTTGTCGATGAAACGATAAGAATGAAACCCCGTTCAGCTTCAAAGATCGATCCATCCCGGATCTCATCACAACGACCGATCGATGAGCACTCCAATGACTCCATTCAAAAGATAGCCGTCCTTTTTACCGATATAGTCGGCTCCACCAAGTTCTTTAAGTCCAAGGGTGATCTGGCCGGCCGAGAAATGCTCCAGCAACATCAGGATATAGCTTCAAGATGTGTAACCGAACACGGTGGCGCTGTGGTTAAAATCTTGGGCGATTCGGTTATGGCCTATTTTGTTAATGCCAAAGAAGCCCTGAAGTCGGCCATAAAAATACAGCAACAACTACAGGTTTATAATCGTCACAAAGACCCACAAAATCAGATTCACATCAGAATCGGTGTTCATTTTGGCGATGGCATTATTGAACACGAGGACATATTCGGTAATGTTGTGAATACAGCGGCCAAACTGACTCCCTTGGTAGAGCGTGATCAAATTTACATATCCAAGGAGGTCTATGAGTTGGTTCACGACCTGCCTTCCGTTCGTTTCGAAATGGTCGATCTTGCCGGCAAAAAAGACGCACCCAGGGGGCTTACCATCTACAGAGTGATATGGGAAGAAGCTGTCAAGTTCGACCCTCTCATGAAAACCCTGCTCTATTTCAAACCTATCTGGAACATCGCCAAAGATGACTTTGCTAAGACATGGAATCACCTGCTTGCGGAAAAGGATAATGTCTGGGGAGACAAAATTGAGAAGGAAAGTATCCTTTCGGATAAATCTGTTATCTTAATTGTAAATAAAGTCCTATCGGCTCTGGCCATAGCTAAGGGGGTCATAGAGTTTATCAGGAAAAGCCCGGGATATGAAAAGGATCCTCTGATCCTTCCAATCCAAATAATCATTGATTTAGGGGCTTATCTCAAAGCAGATAGGATAGTCACGCAAGGCCTTGAAGTCAACTGGAAAGAAATTGATCCGGGCGAGATCTACGTTTCGACCCTTGTTTATAAATTGATACAACATGAGTACCCCCTTGATGTTGTCCCCGACTCTGATACTATTCAACCCAAGTCTTTCTACAAACTTGTCTCTGGACCAGACAGGGCAAAGAGCGGTCTATATCTCTTTTCGTACCAGAAAGCCCTGATTCAGGGCAACAACCCACCTTGTTACTATTGCGGCAATAAAAAACACCTCACGACAAACTGTCCCTCTAAGCACCTACCTCAGATAACCCGGGCTTTGAAAGAATTAGGATATCTCTCTTTTGATACAATTAACAGGCTTTTTTTTAACTATATCGCCGAAGGAAGACCGGATCTGGAACCATTAGGTAAAGGACCCGAAGAAATAGAGTTCGACAAACCGGTCCAATTGGCCTGTTACGGGTTTTATGAACTCAAGAGGCACTTGCAACTCCGTTTTTTCACAAACATCTGGAATGCTACAGGCGAAAACTGGAACAAGATCAAGGAAACAACTACTGAAGAGGATAGGGGAGGCTTTCTCTGGATAGCCTTAGATTGTCTTCGAGTCTCGAATCTTGCCAAGGCTGAAGCTCTTTTGAAATCCTCTCTGGAAAAATACCCCAAGGATTACAGGCCCTATTGCGCCATGGGATTTTTGAGCGTGGAAAAGAATAAGTTCCTGGCGGCAGAGCACTATTTTGATAAAGCCCTGGACTATGCCGCAACCGAACCACAGAAGATTTTCCTTCTTCTCGTACTTTGTCGCCTTTATGATATACATGATCGTCCTTTCAAGGCTGAGGAAAAGATAAGAGAAATACTTTTGATCAATCCTTTTTGCGAAGAAGCGAAATATCAGGACATCATATTCAAATTTAAGGGAGAAAAAGAATCTGAGGCCCTTCACCGATTAATCAAGCTTATTCAACAAAACAGACAATTTTATATCAATGCCTTGATTGATCCGGAGCTTGCGCAGTTCAGCGAGATAATTCATCCTAAACTCAAGAGCCTTTTTGACCAGGCTAAAGACGATGCGGAGGGAGTTCCTAATAAAACAGAAAATGACCTAAGTAAATTAGAACAACTGATGGGTGAAAGAGAAATCAAAGAAGCCCAATCCCTGCAATTAAAGCTCAGGGAACTATCAAAAGCTGATAGTTACTTCGCTTATCAGGACATTATTCACTATGGCGAATCTATCCTCGCTATCGGCTACAGAAACATACAAGAACAGAGAGGAAATCTTTTAGAAGCTCTTTATGAGTTAGATAGCCGTGCTGAGAAATACCTTGCCCTTATCAGCAATTATCCTTATCAGAATCTAATCGGTACTCCTTATCAACAATTAAACCTTATTCAAGCAAAGATTCACCAAACCAGGGCCATGGCTCAATCTAACGTTCCCGAGGAATTCAGGGGGGCTGTTGCCAGGCCCGGAAAACTCTCCGCGGAATTGGATCAAATTGAGTCAAAGCTGAAGGGCTTGAACGTTATCCAAGTGGCAGCTGTGTTTTTCGCCAGATTTTTGAAGGAAAGCCTGGTTCTTCAATCGGCTATTGTCTTTTTCGCCATCATTATTTTCCCAATTACGATCTACTACCTGAATTTTCTCCTGCCGACATTGGGAATACCCACTATTGTCAACATCTGGTCTTATCAAAAGCTGATTCTTATCGGTGGTGGGATATCTGCATTATTATTCGCCGTTCTTAGAACCATCAAAAACATGAACCAGAAACAGGGGTGATGCGTAAATATATCGACTGCCACAAGTGCAAGCACTATTACGTCACATGGGACAAGCATTTCCCTCATGGATGCCGGGCAATGAAATTCAAATCCAAGGAACTGTCCTCTTACGTGGTGGGAAGAAGCTCAGGCATGCCCTGCCTGTTGTTCAAGGCCAAGGATTACGAAGAGAAAAAGCATGATCAGTAACATTACGAGACCTTTGCAAAATGTTCAATTTTGTTCAAGGTCAAGGACAATTCCGCAGGACAGCGGAATTGGACAACTGTCAAGTTGCCCGTAAGGGCGAGGGGCATGGATGCCCCGAGTCAACACGAAGATTTTAACCACAGGAATACTTAGAGTATTTTGAGTCCGCCGCAGGCGGATGAGTCTGACACAGACATTGGGCAAAAGAGGATGTTTTGCAAAGGTCTCGTCAAGCAGCCGCCTGCTTCGCAAGGGGATATTTGTGGGAATAGGTGGTGTCATCAGGTAAAACGATTTGCACTGCCTCGCGTCTCTCCGTATGCAAGACAATCGGCCCGATCAGGTTTGCCGTCATTTTTTCCGGCATCCCTCTGGGGATTGTAACGATTACATGGCACTCCAAAGGGAGCCTGTCCGGTTCTCCTTCCCACCCCATCGCATTGACCGCAGATGCCGGGTCAACATGGTAATCGGGCTTAAATAGCCAGGGATTTGTAATCACAAAGGCCAAGGCCGGGTCATCAAGAGACTGGTACCAAAAGAACGGTGAACCTTCCTTGTGCTGAAAAATACAAAACCGCTTCTTGTCCTGAAATCCAAGAAGTCCGTGCGGCATGGCAATGATTTTTTCGTTCGGGACTTCTACAATCCCAAATCGAGCGGTTTCAATCTTCACTGTGTCTCTTCCTTCATGTTTTTCCTCGGGGTCCAAAGTTCCTCTGCTGCCTCAAAATCGGTCGCCTCTACACCTGCTGCCAGCAGGTTTTCCTCCTGGATCCTATCATAAATCTCGCTTCGATGGACTGCAACTCCCCTTGGGGCCTCGATCCCAATCTTGACCTGTGAGCCCCTGATCTCCAGAACCTTGACAACGACATCATCCCCAATGGTTATCTTTTCCCCCGACTTCCTTGTCAGTACAAGCATTTGCCCTCCATGGCACGGGATATTAGTGGTCAGTGGCCAGTGATCAGAAATTATTTGAGTTTGCTGATCGTTTCCTCCTCACTGCCCACTGATCACTGATCACTGTCAATCTTACAGGTAATCGACTAAACTCACACGCAGCAACTTGGCAGCCGCAGCTAAGGCCGCTTGATAGGCAAGCTCTTTTGCCTTTAAGTCCATGATCGCTTCTGTGATATCCGCATCCTCAATCTTCGAAAGCCTTTCAGTATTGGTGATGTTCATATCCTGAAGAATGTTTTCCTTGATCTCCATACGGTTCACCTTAGAACCCACGTCGGAGATCTTGGCGGAAATATGGTCAAAGTGATCATCCAGTTTGGTCATCGCCTCCTGAATGCCGTCGACATTATTGTTCTCCAGCGCGGTTTTCAAGTCATTCAAGGTCTTGAAAATATCATCGGCTTCGCCGGAAGTTCCGAACACAGCCTCACCATCGCTTCCTACCTGGACCGTGGCATCCCTCCCTATCTTTATAGTAAAGGCGGTGTTATCCCCGTTGTATGTGACGCTGTTATCAGTCTCTAAGGTAAACGCCACTGCATCCGTCCTGGATCCCGCAAAAACATACCGTCCATTCACGTCGGTATTGGCCAAAGAAACCATCTCCTCCAGGGTGTTTTGAACGGTCTTTGCAGCAGCCTCACGTCCTGCAACGCTCATCGTCGCGGTGGCCATCTGAACACACAGGGCCTTGGTATCTGAAATCAGGTTCTGTACATTGGTCAGGGTGCTTTCAGAGGCGGTAAGCCAGGATTTGCCCATGGCTATGTTGCGGCCCATCTGCTCGATATTGGACAGAGAAGACTTGATGTTGAGCACCTGGGTGAGTCCTACCGGGTCGTCAGAAAGGTCTATGATACGTTTTCCGGTGGCCACGACCTCGTTGGCCTTACTCAACTCCTCGGTAGTACTGGCTAAATTAAACTTTATCATATCGTAAATGGTTTTGTTGGCCACTCTCATGGCAATCTACTCCTTTCCCCTACTTCACACTGAGCAATGTGTTGAGCATTTCATCTGCAACGCTGATAAGCTTGGCTGCTGCTGCATAGGCATGCTGAAACTTTATGAGGTTCGTCATCTCCTCGTCAAGGGAAACAGCCGAAATGTTGTCGCGTACCTGACCCAGTTTGTTAACCATCACCACATTAAAGGCCCTGTTCCTTGAGATGCTTTCCGACTTGATCCCGATGGAACCCACCATGGAATGATAGTAGCCTTCAATGGTCGTATTGACAGTCCCCTCTGTGTTTCCGAGACGCCTGTCGCAGGTCCACTGTGCGATGTCCATGGATGCGTACTGGAGGTCGGCAATGGCCAGGGCATTCGTGTTGTCGCCTGCGGCAAACGTTCCATAGAAGTTAGAGTCTGCTTTTACATTTATTGTAAATGTGTCCGGGTTAGTGTTATCATAGGTGCCGGGCATGAAGGTGACCTTCACACCATCACTTAAGACTACATCAACTCCAGCAGTCACAGTTTCGGTCCAAGCTCCTCCGTCTTTCCTCCATTTGAACACAGCGTCATCTTCATCACCGGTGGTGGTAATTTCGATTTCATAGGTTGCATCCGCTGTGTCTGTGTAGTGGCCACTGGTTACAATGGTCCCGGTTCCTGTATTGTTACTGTTCGCTACAGCAGGGCCCACATTATTCTGTACTTCTGCCGCAGCAATATAGTTCTTGTCGGAGCCTATCTTATCGTTTACATCCACACCCCCTGCGGTAGCACCCGTGAAAAACGTGTTAATCCCAAGGGCTGCAAGGACACTGCTTGTGTCGTCGGAAAAGGCGAATGTGTATCCGGTATCCGCATCGATCTTGAGCTTCCCGTCTATTATACTTGCACTTATGTTGGCAACTCCATCTATGTCATTGCTAAGCGAGGTAAGGGTAGTCACGTCAGCGTCAATGGTAATGGTCTTATCGCTGACATAATCCCCGTTTGAATCGTAAAGCCACAGCCTGAATCCGCCGTCTGATATCTTAGCGTAGTAGTCAAGGCCCGAATCTTCCGTTCCAAGCTCTTCTCCGTTGTCTGATACGGCATAGGTCCCTGTAACCGTACTGAAAGCTTGCAGCCCCACCCCCTGGCTGTGCTGCTGGTTGACGGCCCAGACGAATTCTTTGACCAGGGCATCGAGGTCCAGTTTGCACTTTGCGATGACCTCGTCCCGCATATCGAGCCATCCACCCAGCTTCCCGGTGACGATATGGTCGGTTATGTCAATGGTAGCGCCACCCGAGCCCTGCCATTCTATCCTGTCTCCACTTTCTCCACCCATCTCCAGTTTATAGCTGTCATCACCGTAAACCAGGATACAACCCTTGGCCACGACAACACTGAGTGAACCGTTCTCCTGCTCAAAGGTCTTCAAGTCTATAAATTCGGATAGTTCCGAAACCAGTGTATTGCGCTTATCCCTGAGGTCATTGGCATCGCCGGCTACTTCCATCCCAACGAGTCGATTGTTGAGCTGGGCGATCTCTTCTGTAATCTGATTGACTCTATATATCCCGACATTCACTGAATTGGTTAAATCCGTTTTAAGTTGCCTCAAATCGGCGTCCAGGGTATTAAATTGCTCCGAGAGCAAGTTGCTGTGTTCATAAAAGGCGATCCGTTCCGGGGCCTGGGAGGGGTTGTTTGCAATATCGTGCCACGAGTTCCAGAAATCTGCCAGCATCGTACTGACACTGCTTTCTGAGCTTTCGTTAAATAGGCCCTCCAAGACCTGTATGTAATTCTCCATCTCTTCGGAGGAAAACATGCTTGACTTTTGCTGCATGAGTCGGTTTTCAATAAACTGGTCACTGAACCTTACCACCTGAGTCATGTCTACACCACGACCGAGGAGTACCCCGCCGTAAGCTGCAGGATGTTTCGCCGTGAACACAGGGCTCTGTCTTGAGTAGCCGGGTGTGTTCACGTTGGCAATATTGTGGCCGGTCACATCCATGCTGGACGCCTGGGCTGCCAGGGCGACCCTGGCAATACTCAATACCAATCCTATACCGGACATAGTTACACCTCTTTGTGCAGTAACAGGTTCGCGTGATGTTTGCCGCAGGTTAAAGATCGACCATTATTGTAAACAGGCTTTGGTTTATCGGCAGTACCCACTATAACCCCGATGAGTTCATCCAGAAAATCAAGGCTTTCTTCAATAAAAAGTCTATTTTCCCGGCTGCGCTGGTGGATTTCGTCTTTCAAGGCCACCAGAGACAGGTAAGTCTTCTCGAACCGGCTGGCACGATGCCCTTGTGGAATAAGCGCCAACACGTCGGCAAGGCTAAACGAAGAGACATCCATGCCATGGTCTATCGAGGCCTCTGAAAGGGCCGCCAGAATCTTTTCGCGCACGGTTGCTATGCGAGATACGATCGACTGTTTTTCGTCTGCAATCTTCCATAGCACGTCCATATCCGTCCTAATAAGAGCGTCGCGTTCCCGCTTCATGCATGCTACAAGATCTTGATATAATAGAATTTTTTCATAGAAGAGATCTTCAATGGTCTGAATGGCTGTTTGCATAGAAATTCTCCCTGCTTATAGATTTCTTATCGGATGAAATGCTGATTCGCTAAAGCCAAAGTATGAATCTTCTTATCTTAAAATCAACAGGTTATGACTTCGTAAAAGGTTTTTGATGAGCCTATCCCGGTCACTTTGTACGAAGAGGGCTCATTTTCAATTGATTGTAAAGCAATTCCCCAAGGCCCATCCCTCTCCCCCGTGCAATATGGTCGGCCATGGCCTGATCCGTCATCGACTTATAAATCTCACTCCCGTGGGTGTTGCCAAAAACCCCATTTTGGGGAACGGACTTTCGCATTGATTTAAACATATAGTAGATAAAAATCGATTCAAAATCAGCACACGTTTTCTTGAGCCGGGTGTTTTTTGCGGCACTGGTCGGCGAAATCCCGGACTTCGTATGTATATTGGTTATTGTATCCATATATTAGTCATTAGTCATTAGTCATTGGTCAATAACGGAGTGCCTAAAGTGAGCTAAAGTTAAAGCCCCCAATTTCTCAATTCCGCATTGCGCCTGTCGGCTTGAGAACATTCCCGCATTTAAATAATTTCCAGTTCGGCCTGAAGCGCCCCGGCGGCCTGTATGGTTTGAAAAATGGTAATCAGGTCTCTTGGTGAAACCCCGATGGCATTAAGGGCACGTACCAGTTCGCCGATCGTGCTGCCGCTGGGGACCAGGAGGAGTCTGTTCTTTTCCTCCTCGACCGCTACATCCGTATCCGGCGACACAACGGTCTGTCCGCCCGGGGCCACAACAGGACCTTGCTCAAGTTCAACCTGAGCCGCATCTGTACCAACGGGCGGAGACGGCGCAAAAGGTAAAGGTTGCGTCACTGTTACGCGCTCTTTTATCTGAATGCTCAAATTGCCGTGGGCCACCGCCACCGTAGAAATCCTCACGTTTTCACCGATGACCACTGTGCCTGTCTTTTCGTTCAAAATGACCTTGGCAATGATATCCGGCGTGACCTCAAGATGTTCAATGGTCGCAATCATCTGTACAATACGATCTTGAAAATCTTCGGGGATGCGAAGGTTAAGGGTCCCCGAATCCGTCGTGGTAGCAAGCGCCCTGCCAAACTTTTCATTGATTGTTTTGCATGCCCTTACGGCCGTTGTAAAATCAGGATTATTCAAAGTAATAACAAGGTTCTGTCTATCTTGCATTGAAACCGGGATTTCCCGTTCAATGGTCGCACCTCTTGAAATTCTGCCCACAGTTGGATGGTTCTTCGTCACACCGCCCCCTGCGGCCCCGGCGGCGGCAAACCCGCCCACGGAGATCGGACCCTGGGCCAAAGCATAGACCTTACGGTCCACGCCGCGCAAGGGTGTCAAAAGGAGAGTCCCACCCAGCAAGCTCTTGGAATCCCCAACGGAAGATACCAATACATCTATCTTGTTCCCTATCCTTGAAAACGGAGGCATGTTGGCCGTCACAATGACGGCTGCAACATTCTTGACCGATACATCGTCCTTGTCCACGTGAATACCCATCCGCTCGACCATATTGACAAGCGACTGAACCGTAAAACCGGTTCCTGCCTTATCTCCTGTTCCGTCCAGTCCCACGATAAGGCCGTATCCGATAAGCTGATTATGCCTTATCCCTTTAATGGAGGATAGATCCTTGATTCTAACGGCAGAGGCTTCAGCGGAAAAAAACAGCAGCAGAGTTAAGATAATGAAAGCCACCGTCATCGGTCTGTATATTGTTTTCATCATTCTCGCTCCTGATTGGTCGTTGGTTATTTTGTATTTTGCATTGATAAGTCACTTCTTACTACTGACTAATGACCAATGACTAAAACGGCCACACATGGTCCAGGATTCGCATAAGCCAGCCAGGCTTCTGTTTGTCTGCAATTATGCCCCTGCCCGTATATTCTATCCTGGCATCGGCAATATAGGCAGACTGAATTACATTGTCTTCAGCAATATCTTCCGGGCGTATGGTTCCTGAAATAGTAATGTATTGGGTCTCGTTATTTACCTTGATCTCACGTTTGCCCAATATGCGAAGATTTGCATTGGGCAATACCTGAACAACTCGCGCTGTAATCGAGGCAATCACGTTTCCACTTCGATCACTCGACCCCTTGCCGTCAAAGCTCGGTTTGAAACTCGCCTTGAACATACTTGTCCGGTCCAATTGGCCTGAGGGGCTACCCCAAACCCCCTGGTTCTTTTCCTCTATGGCCTTCATATAACCCAAAAGGTCTGTAATGCCGGCTTCAATACTTGAATCGCGGCTGGTCTTGGTATTTGCGTCCAGCTTGGCGCTTGGAGTCTCGGAAATCGTCACAGTGACAAGATCGCCAACCTCTCTGGCCCTCATATCCACAAACAGCTTGGTGCTGCCACTATCCGCCCATAATGAGCCTACGCTCGGTTCAGGGATCGGGATCGGGTAGGTCTCCGGCTGTGGGACCCGGATATCGCCACCAGGAGCCTGAACAGAGGCTTTATGCATAATGGCGGAACACCCTGACAAATTCGCCATCCCCAAAATTATAAGACACACTATAGCACTTTGGATTTTGAATTTTGAATTTTGAATTTGACCCAAAAGGGCATTTTTTGCAAAAATAAGATAGTTCATAAAATCAATCCACCTTCATTCTTATTCTTAACAACGGATCCGCCTCCGGCGGAACAACGATCAACCGGCATTGTTTAGAATTCGATCCTTACGGTTGAAGCGTTAACTATTCGTGCGATTATCTCTTTTCGGTTCATACAGTTTTTGACACGGATTTGATCCCCCAGCCCACCTTTGTTTCGGGCAATACCCAAGGTTGTTACCAGAAGGTTAGGTGATTCAGCCACAATGGTAACCCTGTCACCCCTTTTTATCAGCGGTGGTTCCTCTACCATATTGGCCAACATCACTGTATTGGATTTTAGGTTGTGCTTGACCCTTTTGCCGACAACCTCCTCCTTGCTTGTCAGGACATTGTACGGCAGCCTGGAAATATTTCTCCGTCTCATACAAATATCATCTTCGGTTATAATACTGCTGCGCTTAAGCGAACGACTTGTGCAAAGAACATTCTCAAATCTGTCCACCCACCCTGACAGCACGACCCGCCGCTCGACCTTGCCGTCCACCCGGACGATGGCGGTCAGGCTAATATGTCCAAATAACCTTCCATCAGTATGGCGCACAAGTTCAATGCTTATCTTGCCGTCAGGAAACGGACCGTTACCAACTACTTTAAAACGGCCGACCCTGAAATTCCCCTCACGTCCCTTGAACTGCTTGGCGATATAGCCATTGAAAAGATCTGAAAATCTTTCGTCCTGGATAGATTGCCAGGTCCGGCTGATCATGACGGACTCTGGTATGCTCACAACAGTATCTGCCGGCAACCATCTTTTTGAACGGATCTTGGATTCAATCCATGAACCTTTCAAAATCTTGTGACCGGCCGGTCTCGGGGCATAGCCAAGATAAATCGCACCTAATCGCTCCTGCAAACGAGTCGTGCCCTCTATGCCGGCGACATCTTTTAAATAGACCTTTTCGCCTTTGACCCAGGCCTCCTCCTTTACGGCAACGCAAGTCCGCGCATCCGCCCAGGCCTCACAGAGGCCCAATACTGCCGTAACAGCAATAACCGTAGCCAGTAGTATCTTTTTAATATTTCTCATCTTTCCCATGTCATTTGTCACTTGTCATTAGTCATTGATCATTAAAAAACGTGTCCGTGTCCGTATCTTCTGGTTTGTATAAAAGTAATCCAAAATTAGAAATCAGATTGGTCATTGTGCCCTATGCCCTTTGCGCCATGCGCTATGCACTATGCAATTACCGTTTAATATTGTTGGCCATCTGGAGCATATTATCGGCAGTCTGAATCGCCTTGGAGTTTACCTCATAGGCCCGCTGACCAACGATCATCGCGACCATCTCCTCGACCACATTCACATTCGACATTTCCAAATAGCCCTGGGCAATGGTGCCGAGGCCGTCTGAACCGGGTGTGCCTTCGGCAGCCTCCCCGGAGGCTTCAGTAGGCCGATAAAGGTTCCGCCCCATGCTGTAGAGGCCGGCAGGATTGGAAAATGTATACAAATTGATATCGGCTGAGGCCACTTCGGTGTTGTCAGGGCCGAAGGCCGCAAGCTTCCCCGCAGAATCAATAGAAATAGAAATGGTATTGTCTGGAATAGTGACCTCGGGCTGCAGCCTGTCGCCTGCAGAGGTGCAAATATACCCCTCACTGTCCAGCTTGAAATTACCGGCCCTGGTATAGACATCTTCGTCATTGCTCACTACCTTGAAAAAGCCTTTCCCTTCAATTGCCAGATCAAGTTCATTATCCGTCTGGTTATAGTCCCCCTGCGAGAATATCTTGTGCACCCCGGCAGATTTTGTACCCATTCCAATCTGGATACCGGTTGGAAGCTGGGTGCCCCCGGCGGTCGTGGCGCCCGCAATACGAAGGGTCTGGTACATAAGATCCTGA
>Ga0209976_10000642_pt1 | contig 22203 bp, 21 predicted proteins | sample SumtaG_FD_182806 | JGI IMG/M metagenome (GOLD analysis project Ga0209976, IMG submission 182806) | Deep subsurface microbial communities from Indian Ocean to uncover new lineages of life (NeLLi) - Sumatra_00157 metaG (SPAdes) (version 2) | ecosystem: Environmental > Aquatic > Marine > Oceanic >...
TTCTAACAAGCGTATATCTGGTTCAGTCGTTGCACTTCCTTCAGCCCATATTGCTCCGCTCAGCTACGGTTTATGATACAATTTTACCGTAGCTTTCGCTACACAACATCAGATATACGCGAACGTTAGCGGACATAAATTTTTTCTTTTAATATTGCATTATAGATTGTTTTATTTTAAAATATGTAACATGGTTAGTGAAGTATTAAAGATAATTCCAGAAGACACAGGAAATCCACAAGCTGGTGATACTCGTTCAGTTGTTACTGGTATGTATCCTTATGTTTCAGTGGAAATCCAACAATTCCATCTTCCAAAACGTGGTTCTACTAAAAAAGGTTGGGAAGTTCAACAAGTAACAGATTTTGTTGACCCAGAAGTTGTTGGATTAAGTGCTCAAGTAGGTGAATTTCAACCAATAGGTTAAGAAAAAATTTACGCCTCCGTTCCTCGTTTCACTGCGGTACTCAATCACGTTGCACTCTCGCCAAATCTTGATCATTTTTGGCTCGGATCCTCTAACAACAGTATATCTGACTCGCTTCGGTTGCACTCGCTCGACCCATATTACTTCACTTCGTTTCCAGTAGGGTATAATTGTACTGTCCACTCGTTCAGTAACATCAGATATACTGGAACGTTGTGAAACATACATTTTGCTATTTAGATTTTCTCACGCGGCTTTTTTTAAATAAAAAGCAAAGTCAACAAGATTTTTATTTTTAGAGGGAAATAAAATGCCTATAGACAAACAAGATGAACTATTTTACCAAGTAGATAAAAATGACAAAGTGCTTGGCTCGATTTCAAGAAAATTAGCTCATTCAAATAAACAAAATATTCATCGATCAGTTGGCATTTTTATACTTAACGAAAAAAACGAAATGTTGATGCAAAAAAGGAGTCAACAAAAAGATATGGATGCTGGAACATGGTCATATGCAGTTGCTGGACATGTTACCTATGGTCAAACCTATAAACAAGCGGCAATAAGGGAATTAAAAGAAGAACTTAACATTAAAGCAGATATAAAATTTATCACAAAAAAGTTAGTAAAGACGAAAAATGAAACAGAATATTCTTACTTTTACCAAGCAAGAATTTCTTCAAAAACACCTTTAAGGTTAGATAGAAATGAAATAGACAAAAGCAAATGGGTCAAATTAGATAAATTAACAGAATTTATCAATACTTGTGATGTTGTAGATTGGGCCCTTGTTGGATTAAAAGCTGCAAATTTCATCTAATAATTCAGCTCAAAAATTCACCCTTAATCCCTCTTTTTTCGCTGAAATAGAATAAATCTTGTTTTTCTCTATACTGCGTAAATAAAAAGCCGCGTGAGAAAAAAGATTAAGGTAAAATGTACGTCTCGCTTCTGATAGTCGCTCGACCCCGTTGCACTCTCACTTACGTTCGGGTCTCACAACAAGAGTATATATGGCTCGGTTCATTGCATTCCCTCGGCCCATATTGTTTCACTCCGCTGTGGTTTACGATATAATCTACCATAGTGTTCGCTACACAACATCAGATATACGCGAACGTTATATGAAATTGAGAGCCAGTTAAGATAAAATATAAGTGATTTTTTTCAACTCAACATGAAACAAGTATCCGCCAAAGAAGCATTTTATAAATTCAAGCCAGAAAGTTGCGTTTTTGTCATATCGGTGGATAGCGGTGGCAAACCAAGCGGGATGATTGCCGGATATAATATGAAATGTTCAACCGATCCACCTCTTTTTGCAGTTTCACTATGGAAAAAGGGCTATACTCACAAACTTATTCAGCAAAGCAAAGAATTTGTTGTTGCAGTCCCCAACAAGGGATTAGAAAAAGAAGTTAATTTTTTCGGCACAACTCATGGAAATGAAGTCGATAAATTTGCCGAAACAGGAATAGAAACTGCAAAAGCAAAACTGGTAAAACCACCTTTGATCAAAAACGCAACAGTCAACTTTGAATGCAAACTATTCAAAGAAGTTGATTCTGGCGATCACATAATGTTTATTGGTGAAATAGTTACTTCATATATAAACGAAGATAAAAAAATCTTACTTAATATGAAGAAAGTAAACGGAAAAAGGATCTTCAAGGAATTTTAGGGAACTGGCTCTCAGCTTCTCCTTCCTTCATGTACTTTCGTACTTGATGTCAGTCGACCACATTGCATTTTCGCTCATTTCTTAATCGTCATTCGCTCAGGTCATATAACATGCGTATATCTGGCTTCACTTCTTGCATTCGCTCACCCAAATTATTCGCTCACATCGCGGTTAGCTTATGCTAAAATTATACCGCGATTAAGTTCGCTCATAACTTCCCATATACTGGAACGTTGTGAAAAATCAAAAGAAAGAAAAAATTTGACAGCAAATTTTTAAAGAAGTAGTATTAAGTTAAGGAGAAACTTATGATTGGAGATGGCAACAGTTAAGTTGTTTACCTATTTTTATTAACATTTCTTTAATAAAGGAGAAACTTATGATTGGCGATGGTAACTAACAGTTAAACCATTTTTGCTTTCCTTACACTTATATTTTTAAAGATTTCCTTTATTTCTTTCTTTTGACTTCTCCGTTCCTCACTTCGTTCCGGTACTCGACCACACTGCGTTCTCGCTCAACTCTTGATTAGTTTTCGCTCGGGTCTCACAACATGCGTATATCTGGCTCGCTTCGGTTGCACTCGCTCGACCCATATTGTTCCACTTCGCTTTTGGTTAGAGTACAATATACCAAAAGCTCGTTCCATAACTTCCCCATATACTGGAACGTTATGTAAAAATTATTTTTTGTATAAAATATAAATACCTATGAAAACAGTTGTAGTTTGTGCTTCAAAAAAATATAAAAAGGAAGTCCGCCAATTTTGCAAAAGACTAGAACAGATTGGTGTTGTAGTCTTTGAGCCAAGTATCCAAGAACCAATCTCCGAAGATGCGTTTTTTACCTCAAAGCATGTTACCAAAATGATCTTCAAGGGTCTTACGCTAGAACATTTCGACTGGATTAGGAAAGCCGACGTTTGTTATATCTACAACAAGGATGATTACGCTGGAGTAGGTGTGACTATGGAAATGGCTTATGCTTCTGCCTTAGGTAAACCCATTTACGCTCTTAGTGATAAAACCGGCGACCCTTGTAGAGATGCTTTGATAGACAAAATTGCAAAAACACCAGCAAAATTGGCCAAACTACTAGGATACAAAAAATAAGCTCCTCCCTTTTCCAGGAGCTTCCGCTCTTGATGTCAGTCAGCCACATTGCATTCTCGCTCGGTCTTTAACTCTTCCTCGCTCGGGTCTCACAACATGCGTATATCTGGCTCGGTTCATTGCATTCCCTCGACCCATATTACTTCACTCGTTTCCAGTAAGGTATAATTATACTGTTCACTCGTTCAGTAACATCCGTTCAGTAACATCAGATATACGCGAACGTTATGCAACATACATTATTACTATTTAGAATTTTCGACCCGCTTTTTCTAAATAAAAAGAAACAACAAGATTAATATTTTTAGAGGGGAATAAATGAAAATTCAAAAAGTCTCAATTCCAGTCGAAGGCCAACAAATCAAAGGGACTTTACTATTTCCAAAAAAACTTAAAACCAAAAACCCTGCGGTTTTGCTCATTCACGGATGGAGTAGTAAAGAAGATGGCTATCTTCCAAGAGCAAAAGCAATTGTCAAGCATGGAGCAATTGCTTTAACCATTAATCTAAGGGGGCACGGAACAAGCGACGGAAACCTTGAAGATTTTTCAAGAAAGGATCATTTAAAAGATACTGTTACAGCCTATGACTTTTTAGCCTCACAAAAAAAAGTTGATAAAACAAAAATGGGAGTAGTTAGTGCTAGTTACGGGGGGTATTTAACCTCAATCCTTTCTTCAAAAAGAAAAATTAAATACATGGTGTTACGAGCACCAGCTTTATATCAAGATAAAGATTTTGATATCCCAACTGCATCTTTAATTAGAGAAGATGAAAGAGTTTATAGGCAAACAAAATTATCAGCTAAAGACAATATTGCCCTTCGGGCAATATCTAAATACAAAAATAATTTTTTAATTGTTGAATCTGAATTAGATGATATTTGTCCTAAACAAACAACTCAGAATTATCTAAAAGCAATTAATTCAAAAGCAAAAATAACTCATGAAATCATTAAAGGCGCTCAACATTCTTTAAAAACAAAAAAATCAAAACAAACATTTATCGATATATTATCTAAATGGTTTAAAGAAAAGTTACTATGAGAACAAATATCTATTACTGGAAATGTGACAATCCCTTATCTGTGAAGGAAAAACTAGTTTACAACGGTAAATACAAATTAGCTGATATTACAGATACAGTTAACAACAGTATATATATGGTTCGCTCGTAGTACCACGCTCATCCATATTTCCTCGTTTCGCTGTGGTTTTAGTGCTAAAATATACCACAGCGTTTCACTCGGAAACATCATATATACTGGAACGTTATGTGAAATCGAATAACTTAATATTTTAATGATTTGGATATGATTCTTACTGGAGAAAAAATAAAATTGAGACCAATGACAGTCGATGAAATGTCATTATTTTTTGACATGGCTACAAAGTCAGACGCCACTCCCTATCTTTATGGCGAAAAGTACGGCGATAAAATTCCCACTCGTAAAGAACTATTCGACGATTACAAAAAACACTACTTTGACGGATCGAAACCAAGTAAAGGTCGCTGTTTTGCTATATTGTTTGATGACAAAGTTATTGGACAGATTAATTACAACGATATCAATCAGCCAAACAGTTCCGTTGAGCTCGATATTTGGATAGCAAAAAATAATGACACAAGTAAAGGTTTAGGTTCCGATGCGCTTAAAACTTTAATGGAATACCTTACCAAGAAGATGAAAGTTAACAATTTTATTATTTTCCCCTCCATTGATAATCCTCGAGCAGTAAAGGCTTATCAGAATGCCGGATTTAAGATTATCAAAAAAAGTAAAGACAATAAAGGAAAAGAAAATTATCGAATGGAAGCAAAATCATCATCCAAATAAGAAGAGAAAAGTTACTCGGCTTCGCCTGCGGTGCTCGACCATACTGCACTCTCGCTCAAATCTTTTTCAATAAATCCGGCCTAATTTTTTTTGTTTTTTCCACTGCTTTCTTTTTTCGCCATTCCTTAATTTTTGCATGATTTCCGGAAAGTAAAATTTCCGGCACTTTTTTTCCTTTATATTCCACAGGTTTGGTGTATTGTGGATATTCTAATCCATCAGCAGAAAATGATTCATCTTTTGTTGATTCTATATTCCCAACCACTCCAGGTATCAATCGGACTACTGCATCAGTAACCACCATTGCTGCTAGTTCTCCTCCAGTCAACACATAATCACCAACAGAAATTTCTTCATCCACCAATTCTCTGACTCTTTCATCAAATCCTTCATAATGTCCACAGATTAAAACAATTTGCTCTAATCTGGAAATTTCTTCTGCCCTCTTTTGCTTAAATGTTTTCCCCTGAGGTGTTAATAATATTGTTTTTCCCTTTAATTCTTTTTTCCTTACAGCGGCTATAGCTTTATCAATAATATCCACTTTCATTATCATTCCTGGCCCGCCGCCAAAAGGTTTATCATCAACTGTTTTATGTTTATCTTCTGTCCATTGTCTTAAATCATGGATATTAATTTTAGCCAATTTCTTTTCCTGGGCTCTTTTAATAATGCTTTGATCAAATGGCCCCTTAAACATTTCTGGAAAAATGGTTATAATATCTACTTGCATATAGGTATATTTTACCTTACATTTACAATTTTATAATATGGCTAGAAAAAAACATTACGTATTTTTTATCATTGCTGCCGCTTTTATCTGGACCATTGATGGTTTATTTCGCCGCTCTCTTTATACAATCCCGCCATCTTTTATTGTTTTTCTAGAGAATGTTATAAGGATTTTGATAATTTTTCCCCTGATTCCTCGCTTTTTACCTGAATATAAAAAATTATCTAAGCGTGATTGGATTATTCTTATAATTCTTGGTGTTACCAGTGGAGCTTTAGCTACCACCATGTATACTGCTGCTCTTGCTCAAATCCAAAGCATTAGTTATTCAGTTGTTGCTTTACTTCAGCAAACTCAGCCTATTTTTACTATTATCTTAGCCTATCTGATTCTCAAGGAAAAAATTACTCGTCGCTTCAGCCTTTTTGCAATTATTGCTTTAACTGCCTCATATTTTTTAGCTTTTCCTAATTTTACTCCTACCTTTTTTAGCAACCAGGCAGAAATTATTGCTGCTGCTCTAGCTGTAGGAGCAGCATTTTTTTGGGGAACAGGTACAATTTTAAGTAAACTCATATTAAAGAAAATAAGTTATGCTGCCACTGCCATTATTCGTTTTATTATCGTTGTTCCAGTTACTTTTCTTTTCTCTCTTTTTTCTAATCAAACCTACCCCCTTTCCAATATTACCTCTACTCAATGGTTTACTTTAGCTGGTCTGGCTCTTTTTTCTGGTGTTGTTTCTTTTATCATTTACTATAAAGGTCTCCAACACACAGAAGCCAAAATATCTACAATAGCAGAATTTACCTGGCCTCTTTCAGCCGCCTTTATGGGCTTTTTATTCCTTGGTGAAAGATTAAGCTCATTTCAAATCCTAGCAGGAGTTGTTCTTCTAGTAGATATTCTTATTCTTTCTCTTACTTCTCCTGAAAAGGTATAATTCTTATCATGACTCAAGTTATCTTAGTTGATAAACACGATCAAGTTATTGGTCAGCTCGAGAAAAAACAGGCCCATTTAGATAAAGGCCAGCTTCATCAGGCTATCTCTGTTTTGCTTTTCAATTCTAAAAGAGAATTATTAATTCAGCAAAGAAGTAATAATAAAATGCTCTGGCCTGGTTTTTGGGCCAATACTTGCTGTTCTCATCCTGCTTCTGGAGAATCTTATCAGCAAGCAGCTGAACGCAGATTACAGCAGGAATTTAACATTCAAGCCCAGCTTAAATTTCACCATCAATTCATCTATCAAGCACAATACCAAGATATTGGTTCAGAATATGAACTCTGCCATGTTTTTACAGGTATTTCTGATAAAACTCCTCAACCTGATAAGCAAGAAATCTCTGACTGGAAATATATTAATTTAAAAGATTTAAAAAAAGATATTGAAAACAATCCTGAAAAATATACTCCCTGGTTTAAATCTGAGCTGAAAACAATCAAATCTTCTGATATATTAAGCTCATGAAGCTTGCTGTTATTGGTACTGGCTATGTTGGTTTAGTTACCTCAGCTGTATTTTCTCATCTGGGTCATAAAGTTATTGGCTTAGATATTGATAAAGCTAAAATTAAATCCTTAAAACAAAGCAAAATCCCCATTTTTGAACCTGGCTTAGAAAAATTGATCAAAAAAGGCCTGCAAACAAAAAAACTCCAATTTACTACCAGTTATTCTCAGGCTCTTAAAAATGTCGACGTTGTTTTTATCTGTGTTGGCACTCCTTCTAAAAAAGACGGCAGTTATGATTCTAAGTTTGTTTATGCCTCGGCTGGATCTATTGCTGAAAATCTTCAAAACCATGCTGTTATTGCTATTAAAAGCACAGTTCCTCCTTCTACCACTAATGCTGTTAAAAAAATCATCCAGGAAAAAACTTCAGTAAAATTTGATGTTGCTTCTTGTCCTGAATTTTTACGGGAAGGCTCAGCTCTTGATGATGCTTTAAATCCACCTCGTATTATTATTGGCACTGAAACAAAAAAAGCTGAAAAAATTCTTATTCAGCTTCATCAAAAAATTAAAGCTCCATTAGTTTCTACCACACTTCAATCAGCTCAGATGACCAAGTATGCCTCTAATGCTTTTCTGGCTACTAAAATATCTTTTATTAATTCTATTGCCATTCTTTGCGATAAAATCAATGCTGACATTAAAGATGTGGCTAAAGGTCTAGGTTTAGATCCGCGCATAGGTCAAAGTTTTTTAAATGCTGGTTTGGGTTATGGCGGAAGTTGTTTTCCTAAGGACACCTGGGCTTTAATTTCTTTTGCCAAAAAACTAGGTTATAATTTTGATTTTCTTAAGCAGGTAGATCAGGTTAATCAAGATCAAATTGAATATTTTATTTCCAAAATTAAATCACTTTATCCAGATTCTTTAAAAGGAAAAATTTTAACTATTCTAGGCTTAACCTTTAAACCGAATACTGATGATATGCGTGAAGCTCAGTCAATTGAATTAATTAAACAGTTACAAAAATTAGGAGCAATAATCCATGCTTATGATCCAGTAGCTATGCCTCATGCTAAAAAAATTCTTAAAAATATAAAATTCTTTGATACAGAATATCAAGCCTTAGAAAAGTCCAATGGATTAGTTTTAGCTACAGAATGGGATCAATTTAAAAAATTAAATTTAAGCAAAGTTAAAAAATTAATGGCACAACCTATAATTTTAGATGGTCGAAATATATTTTCACCTCAAAAAGTCAAATCATTAGGCTTTAAATATATAGGTATAGGCAGACAATGAAAAAAACAGCTTTTATTACCGGCATCACAGGACAGGACGGCTCTTATCTAGCCGAGCTTCTTTTAAAGAAAAATTATCAAGTTGTTGGCTTAGTTAGTAGTAAATATAATATTGGTTTTGAAAATATTAAAAATATTCAAAAAAACTTAAAACTGGAAAAGGGCGATTTATTAGACAAATCATCTTTAAAAAAAATTATTGATAAATACAAACCACAGGAAATTTATAATCTAGCTGGTTTAACTTTTGTTCCTGCTTCATGGAAACAGCCAAGTTTAACTTTAAATATTAACACTTTAGGTTTAGCCAGGCTTTTAGAAATTATCAGAGATAATTATCCTAAAATCAAGATTTATCAGGCAACCTCTGCTAAAATTTTTGGCCACCCCCTTGAATCTCCGCAAACAGAAAAAACTCCTCTTAATCCAGTTGGACCTTATGGTATTTCCAAAGCCGCCAGTCACTATTTAATTAAAAGTTTTCGTCAGCAATTTGATCTTTTTGCTGTTTCCGGTATTCTTTATAACCACGAGTCTCCTCGTCGCGGTCCTGATTTTGTCAGCCGTAAAATTACTATTCATGCTGTTAAAATTAAATTAGGTTTAGCTAAAAAATTAACCTTAGGTAATTTAGATTCTAAGCAGGATTGGGGTTATGCCCCTGACTATGTTCAAGCCATGTGGTTAATGCTTCAGCAAAAAAACCCTAAAGATTACATTATTTCCAGCGGTCAACTTCATTCTGTTCGTGAAGTTTGCCAGACAGCTTTTTCTTATCTTGACCTGGATTACCGGAAATTTGTTAGAATAGATAAGAAGTTTTTTAGAAAAATTGAAGCTAAGGCCAGTTTAGGTGATATTTCCAAAGCTAAAAAAAATCTTAACTGGCAGCCTAAAACCAGTTTTAAAAAAATGATTCAAATTATGGTTGACAATGATTTAAATTTGCTTAAGAAAGACGTAAAACTATGAGTAATAAAAAAACAGCTTTTATCACCGGCATCACCGGGCAAGACGGCTCTTATCTAGCCGAGTTTCTTTTAAAGAAAAATTATCAGGTTCATGGTTTAACCAGAAGAACCAGTACTTCTAATTATGATCGTATTAAAAACATTATTAATGATATTAATTTAATTCCTGGTGATCTTTTAGATCAACATTCTTTAAGTCATGCCATTAAAGAAGTTCAGCCTGACGAAGTTTATAATTTAGGTGCTCAATCTTTTGTGCCTGCTTCCTGGAGTCAACCTGTGCTTACAGGCGAGTTTACTGCTTTAGGAGTTACCAGGATCCTTGAAGCTCTGCGCATTGCTAAACCAGATGCCAAATTTTATCAGGCATCTTCATCAGAAATGTTTGGCAAGGTTAAAAAAACTCCTCAAAATGAAAACACTCCATTTTATCCTCGTAGTCCTTATGGTGTAGCTAAAGTTTATGGCCATTGGATTACTGTTAATTATCGTGAATCTTTTGACATGTTTGCTGTTTCCGGCATTCTTTTTAATCATGAATCAGAAAGAAGGGGATTAGAATTTGTCACCAGAAAAATTGCCAACGCAGTAGCCAGAATTAAACTTGGTAAGCAGGAAAAACTTAAATTGGGCAATCTTCAATCTAAAAGAGATTGGGGTTATGCCCCTGATTATGTTGAAGCCATGTGGCTAATGCTTCAGCAGGATAAGCCTGAAAATTTTGTAGTTGGCACCGGCAAAACCTGGTCAGTTGAAGATTGCGCTAGAATTGCTTTTGAAGTGGCTGAATTGAACTGGAAAGATTATGTAGAAACTGATAAAAAATTAATTAGACCAGCTGAAGTTGATTTATTAGTAGCTGATGCCAGCAAAGCTAAAAAAGTTTTAGACTGGCAGCCCAAAACCAGCTTTAAACAAATGATAGAAATCATGGTTAAAGCAGAGTTTAAAAGAGAGGAAAAACTATGAAAGTAACTATTATTATTCCCACTTACAATGAAAAGGCTAATATAGCTAACACTATTGATGATTTAGAAACAGCCTTTAAAAAAATTACCTCTCAGCATCAAATGAGTATTTTAGTTATTGATGACAATTCTCCTGATGGAACTGGAGATATTGTTAAGTCCAAAAGTAAACAATACAGCAATGTTAAGTTACTGCCCAATAAAGAGAAAAAAGGGTTAGGCGCTGCCTATATTAAAGCCATGAAATATGCCATGGAAAAACTTAATGCCGATGTGGTTTTTGAATATGATGCTGACGGTTCCCATAAGCCGGAATATATTCCTGGTATGGTAGCCACTTTAGCCAAAGGCGCTGATGTAGTTGTTGGTTCTCGTTATGTTCCTGGCGGCAGCATGCCTGATGACTGGGGGATTCATCGCAAGCTTATTTCTTATTTCGGCAATTTTACTGCTCGTTCTGTTTTATGGACTTGGCAATACAAAGATATGACCTCTGGTTTCAGAGGCACAAAAACAAAATTCTTAAAAAAAGTTGCTTTAGATAATTTATTATCCAAGCAATTTGCTTATAAAATTCATCTTTATTATGCCCTTCATAAATTAGGAGCGAAAATCAAAGAATACCCCATTGCTTTTATTGATAGAAGCAAGGGAAAAAGTAAATTTCCTCGAAATAATATCATTGATTCTTTAAGAGTAGTTTTTACTCTTAGATTTAAACAAAGCGAAAAACTTATAAAAGTCATGATAGTTGGCGGAATAGGAACTATTGTTCAAATGGTATTTTTTAATATTTTCAGATTAAAAATGCATTTGAGTCTAGCTCAAAATCTGGCTATTGAACTGGCAGTTGTTTCCAACTTTACTTTAAATAATATTTGGACTTTTAAAGACCACAAATTTTCTTTAAAAGAACTTGCTAAACTTGTTATTGGATTTATTAAATTTAATCTAGCTTCAATCGGCTCTATTATTATTCAGAATATAATTCTTTTGCTAGGCATAAAGCTTCTCGGTCGCTCATTTATTATTGAAAATACTTTAGTGATGATTGGTATTCTTATTGGTCTTATTTGGAATTATTTAATGTACACCCGCATAGTTTGGAAAACTCATAAAAAATAATGACTAAGTCTGTCATCAAGTTTTTTAAAAAGCACTGGTTTATTATTATCATTACTTTAATTGGTGCTTTTTTCCGCCTCTATCGTCTTGAAGCCACTATTCAATTTCTTGGAGATCAGGGCAGAGACGTTTTAGTAATGAAAAACTTGATTATTGATCATGATATTCCTTTTCTTGGCCCTATTACATCAGTCGGCGGTTTTTATCTTGGCCCCTTGTATTACTTTTTAATGACACCATTTCTTTGGCTATTTAATTTTAATCCTGCTGGTCCAGCTTATGCTAATGCTTTTATTGGCATAATTACTCTTCCAATCCTTTATTTTATTACCAAAAAAATGTTTTTAGAATCAACTGCCAAATTAACCACACTTTTATATGCTTTTGCAGTTATCCCTATTCAGGAGACTAGATTTACTTGGAATCCAAATCCCATGCCCTTGGTTGTTTTAGGTATAATTTTTGGTTTTTATCAGGCTTTTAAAACTAATAAACCAAAATGGCTGCTGCTTTCTTCTTTGTCTTTAGCCACTGCTCTTCAACTTCATTACATGATTGTATTTTTAGGACCTTTTATTTTTTGGCAAATATTTATTTTTTTTAAAAATAAAAAATTAAAAAAATGGCTGTTACCATGGTTTGGAATTATTATTTTATTTATGCTTCCATTAATTTTATTTGATATTAAAAACAATTTTTTAAATGTCAAAGGCTTGCTTTATTTTTTTCAGCATAATGAATATCAAAAATTTGATTTATATCAAAACTTTCGCAATTTAAAAGGTAGAAGTGAAGAAGCCATTGGCATGATTCTTGGTTTTGGCAGAAATACTAATCTTGCCCGCACAACAATTACTCGTTTAATTTTACTAGCTACAGCCGTTCTTTTAATTAAAAAAAGAACCAAAAGCTTAGTTCTTGTTAGTGCTTGGCTATTATCCAGTATTGCTGCTTTAGCCTTTTATCGCAGCAATATTTATTCTCATTATTTAGGCTTTATTTTTCCGGCAGTTTTTATGCTTATAGGTAAAACTCTTTCATATTTTAAAGGAAAATTAGCAATTTTAAACATAATATTTTTGCTTTGGTTTGCCAGCTTTAATTTGCCTTTAATCAAACAAACATTACAAATGAATGGTAATTTAAAATCAGTTAAAAAAACTGCTAAATTTATTAAACAGGATATTGATAAATATGGTTATAAAAATTACAATCTTACTCTTCTTGATGGTACCAGGGATTATAAAGCTTTAAGTTTTCGCTATTTTTTAGAGCTTTACAACGGAAAACCTTTGGGAGTTGACAAATATCCTCAAACAAACATTCTTTATGTTATTTCACCTTATAAGCAGGAAAACGATGTAGCTGATAATCCAATTTGGGAAATTAATTCTCTTCAACCCACAGAGTTAATTGACGTTTGGGAATTTGATGATAGTGAAAATATCTATAAAATTAAAAGAAAAGGAAGTTTAAATTAGAAAAAGTTATGAAAACTCTTTCAATTGTTATTCCGGCTTACAATGAAAAACTGAATTTTAAAAACAAAGTTCTTAATCAAATTTCTGACTATTTAAAGAAAAAGAATTTAAATTGGCAAGTAATTATAGTTGATGACGGTTCTACTGACGGCTCTAATAAATTAATTGCCAAATGGGTTGCCAACAAAAAAAACTGGCAATTTATTCAAAATCCTCATCAGGGTAAAGCCGCTACTATTATGACTGGAGTATTTCAAGCTAAAAATCCTTATACTTTATTTACTGATTTTGATCAGGCTACTCCAATTGTTGAAATAGAAAAGCTCACTCCTTTTATTAAAAAAAATTACCCTATTGTTATTGGCTCTCGCGAAATCAAAGGTTCATTGCGTCAGCAGGAACCTTGGTTTCGTCATTTCATGGGCAAAGTTTTTAATTTCGTGGTTAAGCTTTTTACCATTAAAGGCATTCATGATACTCAATGCGGTTTTAAACTATTTAAAACCAGTACTGCTAGAAAATTATTTACAGCTTTGAAAGTGTATCAACCTAATGGTAAACAGGAAAAACATTCTTTTACCGGTGCTTTTGATGTTGAACTTCTTTATATTGCTAATAAATGGGGCTTAAAAATTGCTGAAGTTCCTATCCACTGGAAACATATGGCTACTACAAGAGTTAGTCCTCTCAGAGATTCAGTCAGGATGTTTCTTCATGTTCTAGCTATTAGAATTACAGATGTGTTGGGCGGCTACAAAAAAGTATGAAAAGAATTCATTACAGAATTTCTTTTTTTATCACTTGGCTTTTATTTTGTATTTATTCTTTTACCAGAAAAGATTTAAATTTAATTCTTTATAATCCTTTTCCTTATTCTAAGCTTTGGGAGCAAGTCAGGGATTTTTTTACTGATTTAGGTTATTATCACCGTCCTTTAGTCACTAGTTTATTTATTCTCCTAACAATAATTTTTACTCTTTTTTATTTAAAATTAATCCGCTTTAAACTTCCGCCTAATAACAAAAGTTGGCTTAAGTGGGCAATAGTTTTTGCAATTTTAGGCATTATCAGCTACCCCATGTTTTCTCACGATATGTTTAATTATCTTTTTAATGCAAAAATGGTTTTAATTTATCAAGCTAATCCTCATATTCGCACTGCCATTGAATTTCTTCCTGATCCCATGATCAGATTCATGCACAATGTTCACACTCCGGCTCCTTATGCTTATGGCTGGACAATTATTTCTTTATTGCCGGGTTTAGCTTGGTTTGCTGAAAAATTTGTTCTTTCTTTTTGGGCTATGAAATTATTTATTGCTGTTTTTTGGCTGGCTCAGCTTTGGATTTTGAAAAAAATAATTAATCAGTTATTTCCTCATCAGCCTTGGCGCTGGTGGTTATTCAGCTTAAGCCCTTTAGTTTTAATTGAAACTTTAATTATTGGCCACAATGATGTTGCTATGATGTTTCCAGCCCTTCTTGGCTATTGGATTTTATTAAAATCAAAAAAACTATTTGATAAATATCAATTTTTAGCAGTCTTTTTATTATTAATTTCTGTTGCTATTAAATATGCCACTATAGTTATACTGCCTTTATTTTTACTCAAGCATTATCTTAAAAAACTTGATCTTCCGGCAATTGCTGCTTTCTTGCTTTTTGCAATAATGTTTACCCGTCCGGGCCAGCTTCATTCCTGGTATTTAATCTGGGCTTTTAGTTTTGCAGTTTTATCAAAAAGCCGCTTTATTGTCAGTCTTTTTACTAGCTTAACTATTGGAGCCCTTCTTCGCTATGCCCCTTATATTTACTATGGCAATTGGGATCCGCCGGTTCATCTTATCCGTAATCTTATCTGGATGTTTTCTGTCAGTTTTACTCCTTTCATTGTAAAATATATATCTAACAGACAGGAAGCTAAAAAATGAAAAAATCTTCACTCTTTTTTTATTTTATTTTACTGGCTTTTTTCAGCTGGTATATTTTCAGGCTTTCTCATTTTCCTATTTTTGCCGATGAAGCCATTTATCTTTTTTGGGCTCAGAAAATAGCTTTAAAAATAGAAAATCCTTTTATTTCCATGTTTGACGGCAAACCGCCTTTATTTATGTGGTTATCTGCCTTAATTTATTTTATCTCTTCCAACTTTTTATTTTCCGGCAGGCTCATATCAGTTATCAGTTTATTTATTTTTACTTTTTTCAGTTACAAGATTATTTCTAAAAGCTCTTTATCTTGGGCTTGGTCAGCAGTAATTTTCATTCTTGCTTCTCCTTTTATATTCTTTCATAGCCGTTTAGCTTTATTAGATATGTTATTTGTCAGCATGATTGGTTTAGCCATTCTTTTTTGGTCTCAATCTAAGTTAAAACTTAGAGGATTTTTAACCGGCATTTTTTTGGGCTTAGCTTTTTGGTCTAAAACTCCGGCTCTTTTTTTCATACCATTTCCTTTTATCACAGCTTTAGTTTTTAAAAGAAATAGAAGAAATATTATTCAGTCTTTTATTGCTGTTTTTACAACAGGTTTAATGATTTTAATTTTAAAAACAAATATTTGGTTTCATTATTTATTTTCCCGCGCTCAGGATTTTAGTTTTTCTATTCCTCAAGTTTTATCAGGCCAATTCAGTCAAATTCCTTCTAATCTTAAGCTTATTTTTACTTGGCTTAGTCTTTATCTTCCTTGGCCAATTCTTGTTTTATCTTTCATTGGTCTTTATCAGGGGCTCAAGAAAAAACAACCTTTAATTCAAACACTGTTTACTGCTTTGGTATTATTTCTCGTCCCCATGATTCTTCTTGGTAAAATTCTTGCTTCTCGTTATTTCTTGGTTTTAAGTATTATCCTTCCTCTTCTAGCTGCTTATACCTTAAAGAATATTAAGCCCAGAATCCTTATTTTAATCTTATCTGTATACTTTATTTTTACTTTTTCCTTTAATTACAGTCTCCAAACAGATTTCTTTAAAACTAATTTTCATTCTAGCGATGAAGAGATTTATCTCAAAGAATGGTCTTCAGGAATTGGACTTAAACAGGTTAGTCAATTTCTCCAGCAACAAACAAAAGATAATAAAATTAAAGTTTTAACTGAAGGATATTTTGGTACTTTACCCGATGGTCTATTTGTTTCCTTAGAAAAGGTTTTTGTTGGCGATAATATGGAAATAATTGGAGTCGGCACTGCTGGCTCTGATGATTTTATAGAGCAATTGGAAAATACTAATGCTGATAAAATTTACTATCTTGGTAATCAGCATAGAATCAGCGATCAAAGTAGAAATCAAATGCAGTTAATTAAACAATATCCTAAAAAAGATGATGGCCCTCCACTTGAGTTATATCAAGTAATAGAATACAAACATGATTAAGGCAATTATTAAAAAGCAATATTTATTATTTTTCCTTTTATCAGTTGTTTTAATCCTACCGTCAATTTTGCCTTTGTTTCGTTCAGATTTTTTTCGCATGCATGATTGGCTGCATGTATCTCGCTTAGTTGAATTAGATGTAGCTTTAAGAGATGGACAAATTCCTGCTCGTTGGGCTCCGGATTTTGGCTGGGGTTTAGGTATGCCTTTACTTCATTTTTATGCCCCCTTGCCTTATTACATTGCCCAGATATTTTATTTCTTAGGTGTTTCTGCTGTTTGGTCTATTAAGCTGGTATTTATGCTTAACTTTTTTGCTGGTTTTTACTTTATGTATCTGTGGGCCAAGCAATTTTGGAGCAAATTAGGCGGTTTACTAGCTGCTGTTAGCTTTGTTTATTTACCCTACAGAGCTGTTCAATTTTATGTCAGAGGTTCTTTAGGAGAACTAACTGCCATGACTTTTTTACCGCTGTTTTTTTATTCTGCTCATAAGTTAGTAAATAAAAAACAAATTAAGTTTATATTTTTAACCGCTCTTTCTTTAGCCGGAATATTTATTTCTCATAGTCCTATAGCATTGTTTTCTATTTTCTTTTTATCATTGTATTTTATCTGGAAATTATTTTTTCAAATAAAATTAATAAAGAAAAAATTTACTTTTCCTTTTAAAGCTTTTAAATCAATAATTGCTTCGGCAATATTAGCTTTTGGCTTGTCTGCATTTTTTATCTTGCCGGCTTTTTTTGAAAAACAATACACAGTAGTTGCCTCAAGTATTAGTAGTGGCTTTTTTCATTATTCTTTCCATTTTATTTATTTAAGACAGCTTTTTGATAGAAGATGGGCTTATGGCGGTTCAATTTTAGGCATTGAAGATGATATTTCTTTTCAGATTGGCTTTCCTCAAGTAATATTAGCCTTATTAGCTGGAATAGTTTTATTTTTAGCTTTCAAAAAAAAGAAAAAACTTATTATTTCTGAATTAACTTATTTAGCCACAGCTTTTTCTTTGGCAGTTTTTTTAATGACCTTTCATGCTAAATTTATTTGGGATAAATTATCAATAATTCAAATAACTCAATTTCCCTGGAGACTGTTAACTTTTGTATCTACTTTTACTGCCTTTGCCTCTGGCGCAATAGTTTGGCTTATAAAAGACAAAAATCTTAAAAAAATTATTGTTGGTCTGCTGATAATTTTAACAATTGGTTTGAATTATAAGTTTTTTAAGCCAAAAGAATATTCTTCTAATAAGGATTTTTATTATACTGATAGAGAAAAAATTCGAACAAAAACAAGTGATACTCTAATTGATTATTTGCCTATTGGCTCTGAAAAACCAAAGAAACCATTAGATAAAGATTTTGCCACAACTTCTTCTATTAATGATTTTTATAAAAAAACAGGATATTTTAGTTTTACCAGTAATTCTTCTGAAAAAACAGACTTTATTTTAAATCAATACTATTTTCCCGGCTGGCAAGCAACAATTGACCAACAAAAGGTTAATATTAAGCCTGATAAACAGCTTGGTCGTATTCAATTTCAGCTTCCTTCAGGAGAGCATCAAGTAAAAATTAAGCTTGGAAAAACAAAATTACAGTATTGGTCAGATATAATTAGTTTAATCAGCTGGACAAGCTTAATTGGATTTTTATTGTTTAGAAAAGTAAATAAACTATGACAGAATTAAATTTTGAACAAGAAGACTTATCTTTAGACGCTGCCACGATCAGTCAAAGAGCTGTTTCCGGTGTTTTAGCTCTTACTCTAAGAAAATTTGCTTTAAAAGCTATTAGTTATCTTGGCAGCATTTTTCTGGCTCGTTTATTAATTCCGGAAATTTTTGGCATTTTTGCTATTGTTAGTTTTGTTATTAATTTTTTTGCTTTTTTCTCTGATGTTGGTTTAGGAGCAGCTTTAATTCAGAAAAAAGACAAAATTACTAAAAAAGATTTATCGGTAACTTTTACTTTTCAACAACTTTTAGTCTTAATCATTGTTTTAGCTATTTTTCTTTTATCTCCGGCCATTTCTTATAAATATCATCTTAATAGTCAGGGAGTTTGGTTATTGCGCATTTTTTCCATTTCTTTGTTTTTAACTTCTTTAAAAACAATTCCTTCCATTCTTTTGGAAAGAAAATTAAAGTTTAAAAAATTAATTATTCCTGAAGTTGTTGAAGTTATTTCTTTTCAGATTTTAGCTGTTGGCTTAGCCTGGTTAGGCTTCGAAGTTTGGAGTTTTATTATTGCCCTTTTAGTCAGAAGTTTCTTAGGAGTTATTACTTTATATTTTATCTCCCCTTGGCGTCCTTCTTTTGCTTGGGATTTTACTATTGCCAGAAAACTAATCTCTTTTGGCATTCCTTTTCAACTTAATGGCTTTATTGCCATGATTAAAGATGCAGTCATGCCTGTTTTTGTTGCAGCTGTTTCTGGTGCTGCTGCTGTTGGCTATCTTAATTGGGCAATGACCTTTTCTAAATTGCCAATTCTGTTTATGAGTGATATTTTTAGAGTTACTTTTCCTACTTATTCTAGAATTCAGCATAATGAGGATTTATTAAAAAAAGCAGTTGAAAAAACTATTCGTTTTACCAATCTTTTTCTTTTTCCAGCTGTTTTTATTTTAGCCGCCACCGCCAGACCAATTGTTAATATTATTTTCACCGACAAATGGCTGCCGGCTCTGCCTGCTTTTTACATACATCTTCTGGGTATTTTAGTTGTTGGTATTGCCAATACTTTTATGGATACATTCTGGGCTTTAGGTAAAACCAAAATCGCTGTTAAATTATTAATTATTTATACTATTGTTAACTGGGCTACCAGTGTTCCTTTGGTTTATAAATTTGGTTTTAATGGCGCTATGATTGGTTCAGTTATTGTTCTTTATATTAGCCTGCCTTTAACTTGGTACTATATCCGTCGTTTTATTAAAGTTAGTGTTATTGGACAAATTTGGCCTGCTTTTATATCTGCCGCTATTAGCGGCTTGTTTACTTATAAGCTCAGTCGGGCTTTTGCTTCCAATCTGTTCAGTTTGCTTACAGTTCTTTTTATTGGTGGTTTAATTTATCTGACTTTTCTGTTTCTGCTGGAAAGAAAGCGTTTATTGGCTGATATTAAATGGTTTTGGAAAAAAGTCGTATAATACATACTTATGGCTAAAAAACCCAAGAAAATCTGCATTGTTATTTTAAACTATCATCAGCCGGACATGACCTTAGATACTCTTAGGTCTCTTAAAAATGCTTTAGTTCCTGAAGGATATTCTTTAAACACTGTTATTATTGATAACACTCCTGTTCCTGATGAAAATTTAGCTAAAAATCTTAATAAATTTAAAAATACTAAATTAATCACTACTCTTAAAAACACAGGTTTTGCCAAGGGTAATAATTTAGGCATTCAGTATGGTCTGGAGAAAAAATGCGACTATTTTCTCTTGCTTAATAATGACACTCAGCTGCACCCTTCCTTTTTAAAACATTTGATTAACACTGCTGAAGCAGGAGCTGACATGGTTGTTCCCAAAATATATTTTGCTAAAGGTTATGAAACTAATAAGGAGCAGTATAAAAGAACTCAGCTGGGTAAAGTTATCTGGTATGCTGGCGGTGATTTTGACTGGGACAATGTTTATTCAAAGCATTATGGCCTTGATCAAGTAGACAAAGGGCAATTTGATAGGAAAAAAGAAATAGATTTTGCTAATTTTTGCTGTTTATTAGTCAAAAAAGATGTTTTTGAATCAGTTGGCTTATTAAATGAAAAATATTTTCTTTTTTGGGAAGATGGAGATTTTTCTATTAGAGCTAAACAATTTGGCTTTAATATTGTTTATCAGCCTAAGAGCATTATTTGGCACAAGCACTCCAGTTCTACCGGTGGCTCAGGTTCTCAATTGCATGACTATTATCTTAGCCGCAACCGTTTAATCTTTGGTTATAAATATGCCGGTTTACGGGCAAAGCTGGCTTTATTTAAAGAAAGTATAAAAAAAATCTTCACTGGTAGATCAGCTGAAAAAAAAGGCATAATTGATTATTACTTTCAACGTCATGGAAAGGGGAGTTTTGTATGAAGCTATCCATTATTGTTTTAACTCATAATAGTCAGGATAAAATTAAAGGTTGTTTAAATAGTGCTAAAAATGCAGACGAGATCATTATTATAGATAGCGGCTCCACTGACAACACTCTTAAGCTTGCTAAAAAATATACTTCTAAAATTTATTCTCATAAGCTTGCTTCTTTTGCTGATCAAAGAACTTGGGGTACTCAAAAAACTACTTCTGACTGGTTTATGTTTCTTGATGATGATGAAAGAATCTCTAAACAGCTTTTTCAGGAAATTAAGGATAATATTAGAACAACTTCTTATTCAGCCTTTCGTTTTAAGCGCCGGAATTACTTTCTGGGTAAAAAAATTTCTCATAGTGGTTATTGGCCTGACTGGCAAACAAGGCTTTTCAAAAAGTCAAAGTTTAAAAAAATCACTGGCGCTTCTCATGAACAACCGCATTTTGATGGCAGTTTGGGTGATTTTAAAAATCCCATTCTTCATCTGGCCAATCGCAGTATTGCTGCTGGTTTATTAAAATCTTATCTTTGGACTAAAGCTGAAGCTCAGGCGTTTTATAAATCAGGCCATCCTTCTATTACTTGGTGGCGTTTAATTAAAGTTATGCTCTGGGAATTCTGTTTTAGGTATTTTAAGCAACAAGGTTTTAAAGATGGCTATGTTGGTTTTGTTGAAGCCATTGTTCAGGCAATAAACAAATTTTTTATCTACCAGCAAATTTGGGAATTACAACACCAAGAAAGAATTAATAAAAAATATCAGCAATTGGAAAAACAGCTTTTATGAAAATTGGTCTTTATAGTCCTTTTTTAGCTGAAAACATTGGCGGAGGCGAACGCTATTTGCTTACAGTAGCTGAATGTCTATTGCCTGAATATCATGTTGATTTAATTGTTCAACCTCATTACACCAAGGATAAAATTATCAAGCTTAAAAAACATTTAATTTCTGCTTTTAATTTAAAACTGAATAAATTAAATATTATCACTGGTCCTTTTTCTCCAAACTATTCCAGTCAGGATAGAAAAGAATTTACTCAGGATTATGACATTTTCTATTATATGACTGACGGCAGCTTTTTTATTTCCAAAGCTAAAAGAAGTGCGGTTTATTTTATGATTCCCTTTAATAAACCTCCCAAGTTTTTTCAAAGATTAAAATTAAACTCCTGGAAAACCAAAGTTTCTGTCTCTTTATTTGCCAAGCAAGTCTTGGAAAAAAATTGGAAAATCAATATTGATTATATTCACGGTGGAGTTGTTAGTCCACAAGATTTTAAACCTTTACCTAAAAAAAACCTTATCATTCATGTTGGCCGTTTTTTCTCTGCTCAAGGAAACAAACACTGTAAAAAACAGGATTTTCTGGTTAAAACATTTAAAAAAATGTGTGACCAAGGCCTTAAAAACTGGCAATTAATCTTAATTGGCCCAATTGATAAAGGAAAAGATAATCAACAGTATTTTAATCAGGTCAAAAAATTAGCTCAAGGTTATCCAATTATCATTAATAGCCAAGTTAGTTTTAAACAACTACAAAAAAACTACGGTCAGGCCAAAATTTATTGGCATGCTACTGGCTATGGCATTAATGAAAACACTAATCCTCAGGCAGTAGAACATTTAGGCATATCTACCATTGAA
>Ga0209976_10000643_pt1 | contig 22194 bp, 21 predicted proteins | sample SumtaG_FD_182806 | JGI IMG/M metagenome (GOLD analysis project Ga0209976, IMG submission 182806) | Deep subsurface microbial communities from Indian Ocean to uncover new lineages of life (NeLLi) - Sumatra_00157 metaG (SPAdes) (version 2) | ecosystem: Environmental > Aquatic > Marine > Oceanic >...
CAGGGCAAGAACAAGGTCGGTCTCTACGTGTACACTAACTGGCGTGTGCAGACTGGAGTGGGTCCCGTGAGTTTCAGTTTCGGACATGAGAGCAGCATGGAGTTTTTGAAAGAGAGAAAGGAATGGTTGATGAAGGAACTTCCTGTTCTCTCAGGCAAGTTCGCCAAGGTCTCCCCCGATGTTTTCCAAGCCACTCTCGATTTCTAGTGATTTGTTCTAGCCTTTTGGGCCATTGATTTTTTCTTTTTGTAAAAGGAAATGGATGTGGATTATATGAGCAGAAAGTGTAGGACCAAATCTTTTTCGTTTGCAGTATAGTTAGTTATCTGTACCCCACCACAGATTTATTATAGAAACAAAGTTGGATTACAAATTTCCGGATGTTCGATTATCAATGGCGAACTCTTGTTGAATACACCTTGGAGTATGGAATCAGTTGAACGCAGAATTACTGCGTGATCCTCATTCTTGCGATAAAGAACCCACTTGTGTTATGCTTGTGAGGAAACAATCTCCTGACATATTTGGAGCAATTGAATTTAGGATATCCTTGGTCGCCGTAGGGATAAGGCTCTAACAATTCAATGTTATGACGTTTCATCGCAGAGTCAATCTGAGACTCCCCTTCATGAGGGAGAATAGAGCATGTTGAGAAGACTATCTCAGTACCAGGTTTGTTTTGATATGCATTGAGAATACCGTCAAGCAACTTGTTCTGGATAGTCATCAAAGCAAATAGTGTTTCTTTATTCAAGCGCCATTTGAATGAAGGGTATGTTTGAAGAATACCTGTTGATGTACAAGGGGCATCAATCAGAATTCGGTCAGCATCTTGAACCACTGGTCTTGTGGCATCAGCCTTAAGCCATTGCACATGAGAAGCATTGAGAATTTGAGATCGTTCTTGTGCAACTCGTACGCGCTCTTCATACATATCTGTGGCAATTATCTCTCCCTTCCCTTGCATCAACTCTGCTATGAGCTGGGTTTTCATTCCAGGAGCAGCACAAGAATCCCACACTTTCTCACCAGGTTGAGGGTCGAGTGATTTCACAACAAGCACACTAGCTAAATCTTGAATGAGTATTCGACCATCCTTGAAATGTTGTGAACTCACAACTCGTTCTATGCCTTGAACTACTCTGGAAACACTGGGCAGGTCTCTTTCTTGTTCGAGTTGGATATCAGAAATGGAATCTAGATCCGCCCCTGTATCCTCGTGAAGAAGATTGGGTCGTACGTAATAGGTACGTTTCTGATTATTCGCTTTTAGTAGTTCAATAGTATCATCTATTGGGAGATTATCAAGTAAGGTTTCAACGATAAATGTTGGATGAGAGTACTTGAGACTAAGTTGATTTATCTTTGGCATCCTTAGAAAAGCTGTATTCAAATCGAGTGCGATTACTTTCTTCAATTTTTTCTCAAATCGCTTGATGTCAGGATAGTCAGAGATGAAGTCCGCGATGTCAGAGTTGAGCCATTTTGTCTCATAGAGCAGTAGACGTAGAGTATTCCTAACTTCCAAACTCAGATTTCGAATTGCAGTTCTACCATATGCTCTTGAAAGCAGATAGTCCAGAGTATTTCGAAACCTAATGACCGAGAGGGCTAGTGATTGGACATGAATCTGAGAATCAATTGAATCAGGTGAAGTTGTTTGTATCTCACGAAGTAGAGTCTTCATAGATGTTGAGGCGGTTTCAAATCGATTCAAAGCCTCAATTGTTTCAGCTCTAACCGACATTTTCTGATTCATTGCATCTGTTTGATGTGCTCTAGCATTGTTCAATCTTGTTATGCATCAGATGACTTCTGCATCAGGTCCAGCGTGGACATATTTCATTCTGGTGAGCATTGTAGTGAAGTATTTTCCACCAATGATTCCAGAGTCTTTGTATCCACCCAAGTGAGGCATATACGGATCATAGTACACATGGTCCTCACTTGTCCCAACTCCTGCAGTTTCAATCTCCTTCACCCACTTCTGTCTAGTCTTGATGTCATCTGAAATAACTGTGGACCTCAAACCAAACCGAGATTGATTTGCTATCTTTATTGCTTCATCCACACTCTTCACAGAATAAACAGGCAATGCTGGAGCAAATACTTCCTCTGTCATCAACCGCATATCGAGTTTGACATCAGTCACAATCGTAGGTTTGTAGAATATTCCTGCGGGGTCTCTCTCTTCCAAGTAGTTAGTTCTATAACCACCGGTTTCAATCTTAGCTCCTTTGGCTAGAGCATCTTCCATTTGGTCAAGCAAGAGATACAAGGCTGTGAAACCAACAGGGGACAAATCAACTGATGGATCAGATGGCAAACCTGCTTTACGCTTGTTGGCTTCTTCCACAAGTAATGGGACCAAATCATCAACCAGAGTGTCCTGAACAAGGAGTCGTTTAATTGCCATGCAAGCCTGTCCACTTCCTAAGAAACGTCCTCGGACAATCACCTCAGCAGCCTTTTGCAGGTCAACATCATTACCCCACACAAGACAAGGATCGCTACCTGCAAGCTCAGGAGCCATTTGGACACTTTTGCCAGCAGCCTCGGACCAGAGTTTCAATCCAACGTCACTGTCACCATACCATACAAGCGCACCGACACGAGGGTCGTTCATGAACCGGTTCATCATCCGTTTCCCACCACCAGTAAGAACTTGAAGTATAGATGGTGGTAGACCACTCTTGATGAAACTCTTCAGAAAGATATTCGCAAAGATAATTGTGCTTAGAGGAACTTTTCCTGGTGGTTTCAGTAGAGTTGAATTCCCTGCAAGAATCGAAGAGGTAATGCTAAAGATTCCCAGGGCAATGGGGGCATTATAGGGAGTGAATAGAGCGGCCACACCATAGGGTTCTCTAAACCTGTATGACTTTCCACCGTCAAGTCCAGGGTCTTCAATTATGTCAAGTAACTTTCCCCATTCATCGACAGATTTTCGATAATCACTCCAGGCACCAAGATCCCAAGCCCATTTTAGTGTACCAATGGGCATTCCTTCTTTGATGGAAATCTCCTTGATTGTTTCCCAGTTCTTCTTTATCTCGTGACTTGCTTCAAAGAGAGCATCTGCCCGTTCATCGAGAGTCAAACCCATGTCAGGTATCTTGAAAGGATTGTAGAGTTTCCCATGGTCTCGTACACCAGCAGATATTGCTCGCTCAATATCCTCTTCTCGAGAAATTGAAACCTTAGCATATGCAACTTCATCGATTTCATCTTTCGAGTATTTGGGAACACCATGATGCTTGCGATAATCTCGAAGGAATCGCATATTGGGATCGTTCGCAGGAATCATTCCTGGAATCTTTGAAAATACGAAACGGGAAAATGAAGATGCAGATCGCATCTGGAGAGCAATAGCAAGACCTGGGTCCTGTGTCACTTTCTCCATATCGGGGAAAATCGTATACTTTCCAGTATCTACTTCTTCACCATCAACAAGAATAGGGAAAACTTCCATGGTAAATCCTCGAGCCTATCAGGCGACGACTTGGCATTGTAGGATATCTAAAGGTCTTTCGGAGTAGTACTAAATTTCTAAACTAAGGGACGTTCATACATTTGCACCATCATCCCTTCTGATTGCTCATATGGATCGCCCCAGGGAACGAACCCGAATTTCTTCATTAACTTCTCTCCAACCTGCTGACCGACGAGGATGTTGCAATAATTTCGTGGGCATCCATGTACTGTTCCATATTCAGCAAATTGCAAATACATGGCAGATGCAAGACCTGAGGTTCTACATTCTGGACGAACGGTTTGATGTTCACCGAAGAGACCCTTCTCGGTAATCTTAGCTTTGTAAACACCTACGATTGTACCTTGAAGTCTACTCCCAAAATAATGAATATCATTTTTCATATCCTGAATAATTTGCTCAGGTGCATACATTCGTTCCTTACGCCAATGCTCAGGATATTCTTTGGCAAGAGGCCAAACCTGTCTGAAAAGCTCTGAAAGTTCCATAGCATCTTCGTCGCTAAATTCAATGATGCGAATTTCTTCAGCAGGTAATTCAGCCATGATGGTCAGACCTAATCTTCCATTTCTCGGCTATAACTTATGGGGTTTGGTTGTTCAGAACTAAGAAGATACTGAAGCAGCCCAATCATAGGCTTCTTGAATGGGAGTACATCCTCCACAACGATGACAACCAGATATTGTATTCTTAGGATTCAATCCATTACGAAATAGATGCTTGCCAACTTCTTTGTAAAATTCTACGGATTCATCGAGATGGTCTGAATATGATGGTTTGAAGTCTGAAAGCTGACTGCCTTTCGAAGGCCGAACTGGAGCTACTATAGCCATCACTCCAACCTCACAAAGCTCGCCTACCAAGCTAAGTGTTCGTTTGGGGTCTTCACCTAATCCGTGAAGAATGAACGTACTAACATGACCTTTCTCAAAATAGTCCAATGCAAATTGCCAACTACGTTTGTAAAGATCAAGAGGTCCATACTGATGCTTTCCAGGACATATCTCCTCACGGATTGCCTCGTCAGCACTCTCAATATGCATTCCTACTGCAGTTGCACCAGCATTTGCTATCTCACGAATAGTATCTCTATCAACAGGTGGTTCGAATTGAACAGCAATCGGAATTTCACTTACTTTTCGAATTACCTCAATTACACGTATCAGGCGCTCAACACCCATATCATCAGACTCGGGAGTTCCAGTTGTAAGTAAGATATCATCAACTACTCCCTCTTTTTCCGCAGCCATGACAACTTCAGCAATATGCTCAGGAACTTTTTCCAACATCGTATCACCAGAGCTATGAGAGAGAGGAATTGTACAGAATTTACATTGGGTTCCGTGAGACCAGTATCTACAGGATTGATAGACTGTTGTTGCCAATGTTCGGTCGCCATGAAGTAGTGCAATTTGATTATAGGGAATCCCGTCCGCTGTTTTCATATCATAAAACCGAGGTCGAGGAACAACTTTCAGCTCAACCGAGTTATCATACAACCAAATTGTAGGATCATCAGTTGGTTCCAAAGTAGCAGAATTGAATACTTTAGCTTGTTCTCCAGAACGAATTGGGATTCCAATAGAACTCCCATTTGGAAGGATGAAGTAACGTCCCCCTACTGGACCTGCACCACCCTTTCTTCCTGCATACACATCTGAAGATAATGTAGCACCTTCAGTAAGTAACCTCACCTTGAGTCGGAGAACTTCTTCTGGGTTCATGGTATTCGCGGTCACTTCTTATTTTTCCTTAATCTATATTGGCCTTGCGGCCTCTTTTTGCCATCAATACGATCTCTGGTAAATCAAGAACAGTCAAATCCTCACCAGATTGAGATTCTAGCATATTCTTGCAGAAAGGACATGATGTTACAAGAATATCAGCACCAACAGTCTTTGCTTGCTTCACTCTCTCAGAACCAATCTTCTTTGCTTTTTCAGGAAACAAAGTGCGAAGACCAGCTCCATTACCACAACACATTGCGTTATCTCGAGTCCGTTCCATTTCTACAAGAGATGTACCAGACACCTTCTCGATTACCTTTCGTGGTTCATCATAGATTCCGCAATGCCTTCCAAGATGACATGAATCATGATACGTGATTGAACCCTCGAAATCTTTCATTGGCAATTTACTAACCTGTTCTTCGAGAGTCTGACTAATGTGTTTGATAGGTTTGTTTAGTTGTAAATCATAATCAGGATAATCCTTTGTCAAAACCCGATAACATCCTGGACAGGTCACCACAATCTCATCTGCTTCACTGGCATTCAGCATCTCAACATTATGACTTGCTAGTTCAAGACCTAGCTTTACATCCCCTGTTCTGAACAGGGGCGAACCACAACACCATTCATCCGGTGAAACTGAAACCAGGTATCCAAGGGTCTCTAATACTTCTACTGTATCAGTTGCAATCACTTTCTCTCGATATGCTGCAGTACAGCCAGTGAAGTAAAGTAGATGCTTGCCATCTGATTTCTTTGTCCCAATCCAATCGTTTCGTGATTCGTGAGATTCAGAGTATGGATTGTGATGCTTCTTGATAGATTCAGCCATATCATCCAGACCAGTTGGTCGTCTTCCTTCAGTGACTATGTCTTTACGACGTTGTTCGACTATGGTTGCGATGTCAATCTCCGGTTTGCAGAAGGTAAGGCAGTGACTGCATTCGAGACATTGAAAGAGAACCTCAATACCTCGCTCATCCAAATCTCTTGTTCCAACTATTTCCTGATGAAGCAGCAAAGCTCTTCCATGAGGTGTTGGTGAATCAGAACGCCATGCAAAGAAAGTAGGGCAAACATGTCTACACATCTTCGGACATGCTGCACACATTCGAATCTGTTCTGCAAGAGTATCATCGAATGTCATTTTCGCACCCCCAAACCAAGCTTTCCAGGATTCATTATTCCATTTGGATCGAGAACTTCTTTGATCTGTTTCAAGACACTAAATGCAGAACCTAATTCATCTTCAATATACGTACTACGTGAGAAACCCACACCATGCTGATGACTCATGGTACCTCCCTCACGTAGACATACCGCAACCCCATCATCCCAGATTTTTGTGTAAGTTTCCCATGCTTCCTCTGCAGTTGCTCGAGAACTGAAGAATATCATGTAGATGCTTCCACCATTGTGGTACATGTGAGAGAAGTGGGACATCACAATTGCATCATGTGCTTCCATTGCTTCTTTCATCGCATGGTAGATGTTCTCCAGCTTATCGTAAGTTGCTACAATATCTATTGTATCTCCAATCGCAAAACCAGAGGTTGTCAACCGACTAGGATAGTACATGTCATAACGATGTTCCCACCATCTCTTTGCTGGACCTTCTCCATGATCGGTTCCACCTTGTTCAGTACATATCTTCATTGATTTGTTTTCATCAATATCATTCTGGGCGGAGTCACCATCAAAACCCAGTAGTAGCATGCAATGACCTTCCTCGAATTTAAAATGCATCGAGAAAGCCATCGCGGCATCCTCAGGGTCATAGAGTCGAGCTACAGATGGTTCAATTCCAATTCTGAAAATGTGACGAATTGCTTCAAGACCACTATGAATGTCAGGAAATGAATAGCTTCGGAATCTACGTTCTTCGGGAATCAAAAATAGACGAAGAGTAGCTTCAGTGATTATTCCAAGTACACCTTCGGAACCTATGAATAACTGTTGAAGATCAGGACCGACAGAATGTCTAGGAACTGCTTTGCAGTCTACTGTTGAACCATTGGGAAGTATGACTTGCAAACCAAGTGTGAGATCCTCGATTTTGCCGTAGAGCGATGAGAGAGACCCTCCAGAACGAGTTGCGATAAAACCACCCATATTGGAAGATCGTAGAGATGTGGGAGTGTGACCAAGTGTATATCCATGTCGATTCACTTCCTCCTCCAAATCGATTCCAACAACTCCAGCTTCAACTCTCACAGTCATTGATTCATGATCAATTGGATGAATCTTGCTCATCCGTTTCATATCTAGCTGAATTCCACCATAGATTGCTAGTGTTCCTCCACAAGTACCCGCACCTCCACCAACTGGAATCACAGGAACCTTCAGATCATTTGCTACCACCAGTATCTTTGCAATCTCTTCACCAGATGCAGGAAAGACAATCATATCAGCGAGCGGCATCATTTCACCAGCACGAAGCTTGGCTGCATTAAGTTGCCAGGCATCGTGTGCATTTAGCACCCTATCGGTTTCCAGCTGCGTTACGTGTTCTTTCCCAACAATTGAAACCATACTGTCGTATAATTTCTTCTTCGTCTTTGGGTCAACCAAGAGTTTCATCACTCCTTTTTTGGAAGTCTTTGCGCAATGAATACTGTAAGATCATCAACTTCAATTGAACTTCCACTCTTGAACAGGTTACTCTCAAGTTGTGCAGTACAGAGAGGACATGGAGTTACAACTCGCTCTGCACCAGTCTTCTGAAGAGCTTGCATGTTCTCCTTTGTAACTGCGTTTGCCACATCAGTAGAATGGTAGGAAACCATCCCTCCACCTCCACAGCATGAATCATGAGCAATTGATTCACTAACTCGGACCCCAGGCATGCTACGCAGTATGTTCAATGCATGATCCATCACCTGACGAGAGGTGTGTCGAATTAGATGGCAAGGGTCATGAACAGAAACATGAACTTGACTTTCACCACCAGAATCTTTTAGAGCATCAGCAATTCGTTCGAAACCAATCTCTTCAGCAAGGTACTCAAGAAGATGATAAGCAGGAACGCCCCATTCATCCCGTTCAGACATATCAGCCAGATTAGATGTACATCCTGCACAAGTGGTTATTACTTTCTTAACTCCTAGGTCCTTCACTTTCTTTTTCATCTGCTTTGCGAGGTTTCTTGCATTTTTTGCATCACCCATGAGATGAGATGGAAGACTACAACAAGAGAATTCCTCAAGCAAAGTGAAGTCTACATCAAAGTAATCAAGAATGACCTTTGCAGCTTCACGAACTTCTTGGGCTAATTCTTCAGCCTGGCAACCTGGATAGAACAGGACATCTGCACCTTTCTTCACAATGTCTGGAATAAGTGGTAAATCTAAGCGCTCAAGTCGCATATCACGACTCTCTTTCTTCTCCTCCGGATCTTCCCAAGGTTCGAAAGCTCTCTTGTGCTCCTCTACTATTTCCTTGAGTAACATGAGACCCTTGGGGACAAGATCAGGTCTATGCTCGAAAATGTTTGCTCGAACTACATTCACAATCTCAGGAATGTTCACGTTCTTTGGACAAACGTCTCGACAGGTTCCACAGCCAGTACAGAGGTAGATCTTGTCAGCAGTTGCCCAGAATTCTGGTGGAGAACGTGAGAGCTCAACAGCAATACTTCTTGGTCCACTGAATCTATCCAAACCTACCGAAGCAACAACAGGGCAATGATTGATACAAAGTCCGCAGTTGATACAAGACCCAATTGATTTGACAATCTCAAGTTCGTCTGAATGATATGGAGTTATCTTCTCTTTCTTCAGGGTACTCTTCACATATTCATAGGCTTCATTCTCGTCCACTCTATGGCACCTCCTTGATAAGAGCAACAATATTCTTTGCAGCATTGTAGCCACTTGTAGCAGCAACACCAAGACCACTCTTTTCTATGGAATAATTATAGCCTGCAAGAACTGCGCCAGCAGCAAAGAGATTTACAACCCATTCAGTACCCACTTCTGTGACAGGACGGAATTCGGGATCAACGCTGAGACCACATGATTGGATAGGTTGACCCATTGGACTTATTGACAATGTACTCGTTGAACGTGATGGAACTATATCGGTCGCAGAATGATAATCACCAGTTACAGGCATGAGACCAAAGACGGTTTCTTTCAAACCATTCTCATCTCCTGAAATACCACCGCCGATATATTTTCCAGTAGCAAGTAGGAAAGCCTTAGCATCAATCTTGATTTGTCGTCGAGGTGTTGTAGCGATGATTGATTTCAGAACGTCTCCTTCTCTCTGGTAAGATGTCGCTTCATGTCCTAGGAGCAATTTTCCTCCAGACTTTACAAAGATGGTCTCAAGAGACTTTTGAAGACGTTGTCCCGGAATGGAAGGTGGGAATCCTAATAGTTCGAAAACGGTTGTACCAGTCATCTCTTCGAGTTTTGTCTTATTTCTCAGAGCATTTTGAATTCCCAAAATTGGAGGAAACGCAACATGAGTCGCCCCAACCTGTTCGATATGTTCTTTGAGTTGTTCAGCGATAGATTCGATCGAACCCTCATGATCCAGATGTCTGGCAAGCTCTATTGATGAAAGATTGTATGATTTTCCAAAGGGCATTACCTGCACAACACAATGAGCCACTTTTCGGGGTGAACTACCTGTTGACATCCTGTCCTCTAGATAGGTTTGAGCTGCTGCTGAAGGATTGAAGTCAGCATATCCAGAGATTCCAACGAATAGCAGAACGCTATCTTCACGGTCGGTAAGGTTTCCACTATTCATTGTTTTTTGGATAAGACATGTTGGTTTTGTTGTGCCCAGAATTGTAATAGGATGGATGTTAGAATCAAATTCCCCATCCAAAGGAGCCAATGTTCCATCAAGGTGTGTCTTAAGCCAACTAACGGTTTCGCGTGCCCGCTCAATAATAGTGTCAACAATTTTCTCTGTTTCGATACGGTCGTCATAACCGATGATACTGTAAGGATGTAATGGATAGAGTCTCGAGAGGATGAAGAGTCCTTCTTCAGGTGAAGCAAATGCTTCAGATGCTTCTGGTACATAACCAATCACATCTATTGCTCCAGATGAATATGCTGTGGCACTCTGACCCTTTCTGAGAAGCACTGTGTTCAACCCGGCTTCTGCAGCAATAGTTCCTGCAACAAGACCAGCCATTCCAGCACCAATTACTACGAGGTCTGCTTCAATATCCATCTAGCATCCCTCCTCCCATGGTTTCAAGTCATAATCAACATCAGATTGGTCAAGATTACCAACACAGGCATACATCCCCTGTGCAAGTTCTTCTTGAGCAAGCTGTTCTCCCCTCATGGATTGACGGATTCCCTTCCACCTTTCAGCACGGAAATCGAGAATATCAACAAGAAAATCATCACCTGAAAGATCGAGTTCTTCAGCTAGAATTGCTGCGGCCTTGTAGGTGCAGAAAGTCCCTTGACATGGACCGGTTCCCAATCGAATCCGACGTCTAATATCGTTGAGTGTTTGTGGGAATTCTTCACGAATGGCTACTCGTATCTCAGCCTCAATTATTGGCTCACAGGTACAGATGGTTGTCTTCCATTCTGGGTGTTCTTTCGTATGCTCCAGAACCTTGACCATCTCAGTTCCACGCCGTGCACGCATTCGTTCCAGAGCATGCAATGAGATACCATACTCCTTTGAGAGTGCTATGATATCAACATCAACCTCATTTCCTGGAAGAGGTTTCTCGTGAGTTGTACAGGCTACTTCTTTCCCAAGCTTCTTGCCAACAAGATCTGTAACTGCTTCAGCCATATGTCGACAGGTCACAAGTTTGCCACCAAGGAAACTAATCAGTCCCTTCTTTCCTTGCTTTTCAGAATGGTCAACAATTTCGTAGCCCCGAGTCACCTTTCCTTCAGGTACTTTCCATTCGGGGACTAGAGGTCTCACACCAGTCATTGTACGGATTATTCGAGCTTCACGAATGGATGGAAGAACGGTTTCCATACTTTGCAAGAGGTATTCAATCTCATCAAATGATGCAACTAGAGTATCAGGATCTTCCCAGGTGTCCAGTGCGGTTGTGCCAAGTAGAGTTGTGTTCTCATGTGGGAATAGGTAGATCCAACGACCATCTATAGCTTTGACAGTGAGCCCAACATTGACTATCCGTCGGTCAAATATCACATGTGCGCCTTTGTTTAACCGGATAGGTAGTTTATCATCAGCAGATTTAGCTACTTTGTGAGCCCAGGGTCCAGCAGCATTAACAACAACTTTGGTCTTAACGTCCTCGGTCGCTCCAGATACCCTGTTATAGAATACGACACCTTCGATTTCGTCATTGTCATTTACTTCGAAATCAATGACCTCACAATAGGTTCGAATCACGGCACCATGATTTCTAGCATCAAGAGCTTGAAGGAGGCATAGTCTAAATGGATCAATGAAGTACTCCTCATAGTAAACACTTGCAATGATATCGGGGTGGAGCATTGGTTCAAGCTCAAGAGAATCATCGGGTGTAAGAAACATCATTGGAGGAACCTCTCGCTCCCCAACATGTTCAGAATAGGAATCCATGTAAGAGCTATCACTTGCGGCATCACTCAAATCCAGAAGTGGGGCAAGTATTGGGTTCTTCATAATGATATGACGAGCAATTCTGTTCCAATACACTACTTCTTTGGAACACATTGCCATGATATCCGGTTCATCACGATATTTCAATCCGGAAGATATCATACCTGCGCAGGTCCCGACTGTTGCAGAGGCTATATCATCACGTTCAAGCAGAAGAGTGCGGTAACCTCGCATCGCACAATCTCGTGCAACAGCGGTCCCTGTGCTACCTCCACCAATTACTACAACGTCAAATTCAGATGTGGTCATTGTAAAATATCTCCATTTCATGTAGAACCATTATCTGGAGTTCCTGTGCCAGTAAGTAGAAGCGTTACGCACAATAGAAGGGTTTCGATTCACCAGTACTTCCACAATAGCATAGATAGATTAAAAGGAGTCAGCAAGTGGAAAAATGTTAGGTGAGTACTAATGCCTGAAAATTACGATCTTGGAACTCTTACTGTTGTTGGTCATGATGTAGAAAAGCTAACACAAGCACTTGGTATTCCAGACGAAAGATTCGATGACCTCGTTCAACTCGCTCGGAGTGCCTGGGAATACGAGGACACAATTAGCGAGTCTATTGAATATCTAGCTAAGAATTCTAGTGGTTCTGAACTTGTTCTAGTATTGGTATTCTTTGGTAGAATCTGGGAAGATCATCAAGAAGAGGAAGAAGAGGGGCAGTAAATCCTCTTTCTAATTCATGCAGACCTAGGCAATTGATGCCTAGGATTTCCTTTCTTTTTACGAAATCGCTTCAAGGATGTTACCCAATTCTTTTGTGAGGATATTGTTAAAGATATCATATTGTTTTGTGTAGATTGTAACATTCTCAGGAATTGGAACACGGCGTTCCTCAACATGGAACATATTCTCAACAGCTTCTTCGTAACTACCATACACACCTGTACCAATGGTTCCCAGAATCGCAGCTCCAATCACAGTCGAGTCCCGAACCATAGGAGTTACTACTGTTTTGTTTGCGCAATCTGCTTGGATTTGACGCCAGAGGGGTGAATTTGACCCACCACCATCAATACGAAGTTCATCGAATTCCAGGTCGAGCATTCCTTCCATTAGATCTACGTACATTTTTATTCCATAACCATTAGCTTCGAGAATAGCTCGTGCAACATGTGCTTTGGTATGATTGAAACCAATATGGTGGAAGATACCAAGATTATATGCCATGAATGGGAACAAAACGAGACCCTCACTTCCCGCAGGAACCTTTGCCGCAGAGGTTTCGATTATCTGGTAGGCGTCTTGCTCAGTCTGTGCTGCAAGTGCAACCTCAGGCTCACAGAAATTATCACGGTACCATTTGTAGGCAAGTCCAGTTCCAGGAGTGACTCCCTCAAGAATCCACTTCCCGGGTATTGCAGAAGGATTACAGAACATGACGTAGGGATCTTCAAAGAACTCGTCAAGATGAGTAATCACGAAGGTGCCTGTACCTGTTGTTGCTTTCACTCGACCCGATTTGATAACTCCCATTCCAAGAGCAGAACATTGTTGGTCTCCACTACCCAAGATGACGGGGGTTCCTTTTCTAAGGGAAGTTGCCTTTGCTGCTTCAGCGCTTATCACACCAATTGTAGTTCCCGAATCAGCAATGTCAGTTAGCTTGTCAATTGGGATTCCAGTTGACTCACAGAGTTCTTCGGACCACTTGAGAGTTTCATGATCAATTGGTCCAAATCGTGCATCAGCAGGTGAACTGACCAAAGCGCCGCACAACCTGTTGTTAATGAAGGCGTCAAGATGGACCCATTTGTGAACTTTCTGGAAAAAGTCTGATCTGTTGTCAATGAACCACATCATCTTGTTGACACATTTTCGAGGACCAATTTCATCTGCAATCTCCTTACTCTTGGCACTGGATCGACTATCAAGCCATGTAACAGTTGGAGCAAGTGGGTTTCCACACTTGTCTATAGGGGTGATGCTATCCCTTGTTGTCGTGACAATGACTCCGTTGATTGCATCAGAACCATATTTGCACCCAGATATTGCACGTTGCATTGTGTTCATAGAAGTTCTCCAAAATGTATCAGCAAGTTGTTCGTGTACTTGCACATCTTTTGGTTTCTGAGGATACTCCTCGTACGCTTTACTGATCTCACGACCCTCTTCATCAACAATCACGGATCTCGTTCCGGTTGTTCCAATATCAAACACTGCAAACAAGCGTTGGCTCATCTTTCTCACCATGACAATCTATAGTTGATTCTCAGTAGACATGGTGCAATATAGGTTGTTTGACAGAGAGAGTTATTTACTCCTGAGCGATGTGAAGTAGTGATGTCAGAGTATCCCGCACACATTGAGATAATGCCACATATTCATCTAGTCAGAGGAGAGAATAACGCTAGGTTTCCAGAAGCAAATACGATTCTTGTTGACGATGAGATACTCACACTTGTAGATGCAGGATCAAGTATGAATCACCTAGAAACTACTCTGAGAAACCTCGGACACTCCCTTTCAGATTTAGATAGAATAGTCCTGACACACTTTCATATTGACCACAAGAGTCATGCAGCAGATATTCAGAAGGTTGCTGATTGTGAGATAGTATGCCACGAACTTGCCAAGAAAGGAGTAGAAACCTTTCAGGGTTTGGTAGATTATTACGGGATTCAAGGGCACAAGTATTACGATGATTGGAGAGCCTTACTCGATTTGAGGTTTAGTCACATAACTACCGATTACAACGTAACAGGAACTTTCTCAGACAGGGAAACAATTAGTTGTGGTGAAATAAACCTAATTCCTATTCATCTTCCAGGTCACACCATTGACCATACTTGTTTTGGAATCAATGGTCTTGAAATCCTCTTTCTTGTGGATATTGACCTCACTAGATTTGGTCATGGTATGGGAATGGAAGTAAGTGACATCGAGGAATTCAAGAAATCAGTTGACCGTGTTATCGAGATGAACCCGAAAGTAGGAATCAGTAGTCATCTCATCAATCCTGTTGAGGATGGATTGGAAGCAAGACTACGCGCATTCAGGGCAATCTTTGATGAGCGAGAAAAACGAATTCTTGACAACATTGCCAAGGGTATTGATACTATTGAAAAACTAACAAAAGCCCCAACCATCTATCCTCGAATTCCCATGCCGGTATACTATGCGTTTGAGATGTTCATGCTTGAGAAGCATATTGAACTATTCTTGAGAGATGGCATAATTAGAGAAGAAAGTGGGTCTTTTGTTTTGGAGAAATGAAAGCGGGGATTTCCCCCGCAATCTATTCTATTTGTGCTTGAATGTGGGGTCTCGCTTGTTTAGAAAAGCGTCAACACCCTCAACTTTGTCCTCGGTATCAAACGTCTTGCAAAAGACATCTACCTCGAACTTCAGATTGTTCTGATGGGGATTCTCCCAAGTATTGTTGAGTGATTGCTTAGCTAGGTTCAAAGCGACACCAGGTTTTGTTGCTAACTTCTTTGCTAGAGCATCAACTCCACCCATTAGTGCTTCTACAGATTCAAAGACCTTGTTCACTAAACCTATTCGGAGTGCCTCATCAGATTTGATCTGGTCGCCACTGTAGGTCAGTTCTTTGGCCATTCCCAGACCAACAAGTCTAGCCAGTCTCACGGTTCCACCGAATCCAGGGATAATTCCCAGATTGATTTCAGGCTGTCCAAATCGTGCATTAGCTGAAGCATAACGAATGTCACAAGCCATGGCAATCTCACAACCGCCACCCAGAGCAAATCCATTGACTGCAGCGATGACTGGTTTACTCATTGCCTCCATGAACTTGCACAACTCTTGTCCATTCTCTGCAAGTGGTCGGACTGTTTTTGAGTCCTTACCCTTGAATTCCGTGATATCAGCTCCAGCTGCGAAAGCTTTCTCGCCAGCACCAGTTAGAACCACAGCACGAACGGAGGTATCATCCTCTGCTTTCTTGAATAACTCTCTCAATGTAGTGACCACTGAGGTGTTAAGTGCATTATATTTTGCAGGTCGGTTAATTGTAATGGTAGCAACACCATCTGCAACTTCGTAGAGTACTTCCTGTTCAGACACAGCTATTCCTCCAGTTAAGTAATCGTGGTTGTTCTACGCTGTGATATAAGCATTAGGAAATAGGGGAATGGGATTTTAGTGGTAACACTACTCTATGTTTAACAATGTATTCACGAATACCAACTTGGTGGACTCTCGGAAACTCTAAATCCTGCCATGCTCGGGAGCATATGCAATATTAGAGGTAGATATTATGGTAAGCTGTGAAGGTTGCGGTGGCGAAATCGATTCTGGCGTCAGTGAGTGTCCCTATTGTGGTCGGTCAGTCATGCAACGTGTAGATGAAGAAAAGAAATCTTTTGAGAGAACTTACGGAACTTCAACAGATGAAGAAGGACTAACACATCTCCAATTTGGAGATGGTCAATCTGGAAGTCGTCCACCCTCTGGAAGTGGTAGTGTATCTAGCCATTATAGACAAGGAGCTGGTTCTCAGGGAAACGTCGCTTCTGAACGACTTGAGAAATTGGACCAGATTGAGAGGATTCCGGACCCGTCGAAACAAAAGGAATCAAAAGACCTAGGAGTAACACTTGTGGAATCCATGAGTGCAATTGGTGACATGATGTCATTGTACCAAGATAGTGTAGCTCAAGAATCACACCTTAGCACAGATGACCGTGAGCGGCTCTCTATTAAAGAAGAAAGAGTAAGACCAAAACTAGAAGCGATTGTGGCTTTTTGTGAAAAGGCAGACTCCAAAACCAAGAAGAAGATAGGTCTCTCAGACTCAGAAATTCACAAGATTAGAACAACAGCAACCAGAGCATTGCAAATGACTAGTGCTGGAAAATGTTCAAGATGCGGTTCAGTGAATCGACCGGGTTCTAAAAAGTGTCAGAATTGTGGTTCTTCGCTTTGAATCCAGAGTTGACAAGCGAAAAATCGATCTTTCAGAAATACTGAACCCTTAATTACCCGTTTTCTTAGGATGGTCAACTATCACACTTGGAGTTTGATAGCGTGGTTGCATCTAAGAGCAAAGATGTGTTAATAGAAAGTCTTAGCGCAATGAAAGAATCCTTTGAAAGTGCTTATGAATTTAAGACTCGAGTAGAAGAAGAAACACTCCTTCTAGAAGGATTAGGAGAGAACAGCATGGGTTACGTTGTCTTTTCTGATTACAGACGAAATGAAGGAAAACGTAGATTCAATGAGCTTTCTAATCTAATAGACCGTGCTCTTGATGAGATTGATTCCTGTGATTCGAAAAAGGCATCGTCAATATATCTACACACTTTGAAGGGAGTTCTATTACAGTCCCGATGGATACAGATTCTTGAATCATATTCGAGAAGAGGTAAGAAAAAGAAGTAGATGGGGGTAGAAACCCCCAATTTGTACTTACACTAACCAACGGTAGGTAATCATCTTACCTTCGCCTTCTTTGGCAAACCCAAGTTTCATGGGCATACCAACTTTAGGCTGATCTGTTAGATTAGTAATGTGAGCAGTGAGTTTTAATCCCGATGGAAATTCTCCAATGGCAACAACATAAACCCCCTTTGAGGAGAGGGTTTCAGGAGCAAAGTCAACAATCACATAGGAGTACAACATTGCATCGCGCTCAGCCATCTCAGTGAGTTTTGCTTCACTCATACATTTCTGACAGTGTTGACGTGGTGGAAGGTATTCAGCACCACAAGAGGTACATACACTCTTCATCAATCGCTCTTCATCAAGATGTTCAAGAAACTCTTGAAGGAAGGGAGTCATAGCCTTATCGGTCGTATAACCAAGATAGAGTTCTTTCTTCTCTGCCATTTCTTACCAACCCCTCTCATAGATGAATACATTCACAAATTGACCGCTCTGACCAACGTTATGAACTAGTCCATGTTTCACATCATCAATCTGACGTGACGGATTCTCAGCTTCGCCTCTCATCTGCTTCATGACTTCATAGGTCATTGAAATTCCGGTCGCACCCAATGGATGCCCCTTGCTCTTCAGACCGCCATCACAGTTGACTGGAATTCTACCATCGTGATAGTGTTCCTTGTTCTCAACTAATTCGGGACCCTTTCCAGGTTCTGCGAATCCACAATCCTCGTATGCAATGAGTTCTGCAATTGTGAAACAATCGTGCACCTGAGCCATGTCCATATCCTTTGGTTCGAGACCAGCCATCTTATACGCAGCCTTTGCAGCATACTTGGCACCAGGAATAGTTGTTAGACTTGGTCGGTCCTGTATCATATTCTCAGAAGCACCAGCACCAATTCCCTTGATCCACATTGGTCTGTCAGTGAATTCCTTCACACGATCTTCTGCAGCAATCACAACACCTGCAGCACCATCTGTAATGAGACTGCAATCATAAAGATTCAAAGGTCTACAAATTGGAATTGCGCTGTTTGCCTCCTCAAAGGAAATTTCCTTTGGAAGATGAGCCTTTGGATTCTGAGCCCCATAATGATGATTCTTCACTGCAATCTTAGCAAGTATATCATGTTCCATATTGTACTCGCTCATATATCGTGAAGCCATCAGAGCATAAAATGCAGGGAAGCTTATGCCGTAGGGATATTCCCAGCGCATATCGCCAGCCCTTGACATATATTCAGTTGCTGTAGCTGATGATACGCGATTCATCTGTTCGACGCCCAATACAAGCATGACATCATACAGACCAGATGCGACCATTCCCCAAGCAGCCCTGAGACTTGCAGTACCTGTTGCACATGCAGATTCGACTCGCAGATGGGGTTTACCTTGCATACCAATGTAGTCCGCCATCAGAGCTGAACCAGCACCTTGACCACTGAATTGCGATGCAGCATACGAGAGAACACTAGCGTCTATCTTGTCCTGTGTGATGCCTTCATCAAAAATTGGTTTGTAGGCTTCAGCAGTAAGTTCTCGCATGGTTGCGTCGTATCTTTTACCGAATTTGCTATGACCGCCAGCGACCACAGCGACTCTTCTTGCCATTTCATATCCTCCGTAGTTTGAGCTCGTGTTGTACAAAACACAGCACTCTTACATATCTACATTGAGATGGACGTCAATCTAGTACGAGGTCTTAAGGTTAACTCTTTGATTTAGTTTCGAGACTTGTCTCAAATTAAGGCTGTTAAGTTTGAAAAAATAAGTCAGACCCGCAACCTGATGATTGCGGATCAAGAAAAATTACGTTTCTATTCGCCCTTGAACTTGGCCTGGCGCTTCTCAAAAATGGCAGCGATTCCTTCACCAAGATCTGAAGTCTTGAAACATTCTACAGCAGCTTCAACTTGGAACTCGAGGTTCTTCTCGTAGGTAGTTTCGAAAGCCATGTGAGTTGCCTGTTTTGCAAGCTTGAGAGCAAGTGGAGCATTCTGACCGAATTTCATGGCATACTTGATTGCCTCACTCTCGAGATCAGATGGACTGGTGACCTTACTTACAAGCCCATATTCCAATGATTCCTTGGCGGTCAGCTGAGCACCTGTGAGAACGAGTTCAAGTGCTTTTCCAAGACCGAGAATTCTTGCAATGCGCACACATCCACCCCAAGCAGGGATCAAACCTAGAGCCACTTCGGGAGTTCCAATCTTGGTATCCTCGTCACAGATTCTAATGTCACAAGCTAGAGCAATTTCTGTGCCACCACCAAGACATAATCCATGAATTGCTGCAATCACAGGTTTTGACATCTTAGCAATTTTATCAATAACGTCCTGACCTTGCCTAATCAAATCAGCAACTGGTTCTGTGTTAGTAAGAAAACCTTGTGCCATCTTCAAGTCTGCTCCTGTGCAGTAAACCTTTGGATGTGCAGTTCCAATTATTACAGAACGAATTTCAGGGTCATTTTCAGCCTCATCAAGTGCATCATTAAGATCAATAATAAACTGATCATTGATTGCGTTCATCGCATCAGGTCGGTTTAACTTAATGTATGCAATATTTTTAACAGGTGTTAGAAAAGTTCCCTTTTTCTCGTATAGCATTGTAGCATATTCGCCCATAGTGTATACACCTTTTGATAATGTACTCGGATTCTTCACACCTTGGTACCTCTTAAAAGCTATTACTATTCGAAGAAAAATACAATTTGTAAAAAGAATGGAGTGGCGGCCATGAGACCGCCTATCCGTATCGCTTATCCTAGCATTTTAGGAATGCTGTAGCAGTCACCATGCTCTTGATTGAGTTTAGTGAGCTCGTCACGAACCTTGTCCATACCGATATCTGCAGCCATTGCAAATGGACCCTTGGGGAAACTTGCTCCCAATACCATAGCGGGATCAATGTCATCCTTTGGGGCAATCTCAGTATCAACCAGAATCATAGCTTCTCGTATTGCCATAACTCCAATCCTTACAGAGAGCCATTCAAGATCAGCACCTTTAGCAGGTTCTGTTTCTCCACTAGCACCAGAATAGTCATAGAATCCTTTCTTGGCCTTTGTTCCAATTGCTCCGGACTCCACGAGATTCTTCAGAGTCTCTGGAGGTTTGAAACAATCGCCTAGTTCACGATAGAGTGTGCTCATTGCATTGTAAGCAATGTCTAAGCCAACAAAGTCACCAAGTGCGAAAGGCCCTGCAGGCATTCCGCCATGTATAGTCATTGCAGTGTCAATTTCTTCCTTTGTTGCAACACCTTGTTCGTAGAGTACAATTGCCTCTCGAAGAACAGGCATCAGCACCCTATTGACAATAAAGCCAGGACTATTTTTCGCTTGGACAGTTGTCTTACCCTGCTTCTTGCCTACTTTCACAGCACATGCAATTGTTTCAGGACTCGTCTTCTCGCCGAGGACAAGCTCGAGTAACTTCATTGCAGCAACTGGAGAAAAGTAGTGCATCCCTATGAATTTGTCAGGACGCTTGGTTGCACTTGCTAGCTCGTCAATACTCAATGATGAAGTATTGGTAGCTAGAATGCAGTGTGCAGGAGCAGCAGCATCAACTTTTCCAAAGACATCTTTCTTGACGTCCATGTTTTCGAAGATTGCTTCTATGACAAGATCTGCATCTTTGACACCTTCAGCAATATTGGTTCCAGACGAGATTCGGCCAATGAGTGCCTCGGCGTCTGACATTGATATCTTATTCTTATTGATACCAGTCATCACATCATTTCTGATGCGGTCCATTCCTGCATCAACAGCTTCCTGGTTGATATCAATCATATGAACTTCGAATCCATTCCAAGCTGAGATGTATACGATGCCCGAACCCATGAGTCCAGCACCGATTACGGCTATCTTGTTGATTTCCACGAATGGAACCTCCTAGATAGCACCCATCATTGCAGTCAATATCAGATTTGCAAGAGGATCGCTTTCGTGAGCGTTCCCGATGACCTCAAGACTTCCATCTTTCATGGTATCCTTGAATTTCACTTCACCAGTGAATATTCCAAGGAGTATTTCGGAGTTAGCCTTGTAGGTGACATCAGGACTTGGGTACGTTCCATCAAAAAGTGCCATCCAAGGAGCCTTCTTGTAGACAATGATGTACTGAGCTCCATGGTCAGGCGTAATCACCTGAAGGATCTTACCATCATAGGCTCCAACCCATTTCTTGACTGCTTCTTGAAGATCTTCCTTTTCCTTTACTTTACTTATCAAGAACTCGAAGAATTGTTGTAATTGTGACATCTTTATTCCTCCTTTGCTATCCAGTCATCGATCGCTTCAACCATGACTGATTCGATAGTAGTCGTCCAGAAGTTACCCTTACGTTTCTTCATGGTATCAAGGAATGCATCGTACTTGTCTCCATCCATGAGATGCACAATGCGACCCTTTCTGTCATTAATCAATGCCTGATGGTACATCTTCTTCAAGTTCCAATACTCATGTTCGATGTCACCTTCTTTCAGTCGGGGAAAGAAAGGCCATTCACCAGTGGGATGTTTACGGAATTTCTTTTCCCCAGAACGCCATTTTTTGACCTCTTCTCCTTGAGCTTCTTTGAACCCAGGTCTGAAAGGCCATTGAGGAACGTAACGGGCGCCCTTTATTCCATCATCGGTGACCTTACCACCGGACCATACTCCTGTATATACTCGTGCACCCTTGTTATCAACAAACTGCTGTATAACAACTTCAATTAGACCTTCGGGGGTCAATCCAGCTTCTTCAGCAAGTTTCTTCATATTCTCTAAGGTTTCGCCTTTAAATTCGACATCCATGCTATTTGTCCTCCTTGAATGCCATGCGTTTGTATGGTTTGCCCCAACGCTCTTCGTACATCAGACCTTCAAGTGGTGGTCTGCTAGGTCCTAAAGCTCGTGGAGACACACGTTGTCCTATACAGAATGCAGTGATTGGAACCCAAATCGGGGGAATTCCAAGCTTATCACGAATTAATTCTGCGTGACGGGGATCAG
>Ga0209976_10000644_pt1 | contig 22188 bp, 17 predicted proteins | sample SumtaG_FD_182806 | JGI IMG/M metagenome (GOLD analysis project Ga0209976, IMG submission 182806) | Deep subsurface microbial communities from Indian Ocean to uncover new lineages of life (NeLLi) - Sumatra_00157 metaG (SPAdes) (version 2) | ecosystem: Environmental > Aquatic > Marine > Oceanic >...
ACAGGTTTGCGCCCATGTCACAATCTTGTTTGCTGTGATGTCATCAATTGTTCGCTTACGAAGTTCATCGTCTGATAACCATGGTTCATCTAAATGTAAGTGAGTATCAATCATCAAATTCATCTCTCCTAACTATGTCATCAGACTCTAGAATGAACGAGTATCATTCTTTCGAACAACGCATGAATTCAGCTTTTACATAATTATTAATATCGAGAATCTAAGGTGAATCCATGCCGACTATTGATGTTAAGATTTGGAAAGGTGTATCTGAAGTTGCTGCGGAAAAAATCATCTCAGGAATTACGAATGTCTTTGTCGAATTAGGAATTCCAGAGCAAGCAGTCGAAGTAATTATTCATGAAATCCCAAAAGCTCACTGGGGAATTGGGGGAAAACCTGCTTCGAAGGTGATGGCAGACGCAAAGCCGCCTTAGAAACAACTGAGTAATATATCAAATCTTGTGTTTTTCCCTTTTTGAAACCTCAATTTGGGTTAACGAGCTAATTGATATCACCACCCGAATAGTACTTCTATTAGGTGAAATTGAAAATGGATAATCTTGGAAAAGATGATTGGTCTGCGGATGACCGAGTTCAGAGAATGATTAAACGATATCCTATGAGTTATCATAACCTCTTCTGGTCTGCTCTGCAACGGCTGGTTGGGTCAAAGCCGAAAGATGTAGTGGCGGACTTTGGTTGCGGTCCTGGTCTTCTGCTTGTGGACTTGGTCAAGAAGTTTCATGCAAAATTCGTGTATGGGTTAGATGATAGTGAGAACATGCTCAAGCAGGCTGCAAGATTCCTCAGTGAAACCATGTCTGATGAGCAGTTTACTCTTCAGAGAATTAATTTTGATGAATCCAAGATTATGCTAGACCCAGATACATTAGATTTTGCTTTTGCAGGACATATGTTCCATGAGATTGCTGATCCAAATGACCTCACCTCACAAGTATTTACAGCACTGAAATCAGGAGGACAGTTTGCCATCTTCGACTTTGTATCTGGAAATCTAGAGGGTTTTGTCAGACGCATGGTAAGTGCAGGAATGGATGCGGAACATGCGAGAACTCGTTATCCACATATGTGTAAACATTCAGTAGATGACCTTACTGACTTTCTATCCAAAGTTGGATTTTCGGATATTGCATTTGAAAAAACTGATGAGGATTCTCGCGCAGTTGTTGTGAGTGTCAAAAAGTGAAGCATTGTTCATCTCTACATCTTTCTCATATTTAATTTCAAAACTGCATCTGTTTCTCTTGTCGATAAACACCAAATTATGAAACATGAGTTCATATGCGCGATGACGTGGAATATATATATTCGAGCTGAAACGTTAATTGTTTCATTATTCTAACGAGGGAAAAAAATGGTAGAAAACAGTTCCGCTCCACTCAATCCAGAGCTAATCAAAAAGATTGCACTTGATGCCTACCCGGCTTTCGCTATGCTTGCTGGAGTGAATCTTAATCTGTTTGCTTTACTCAAAGGGAAAACAATGACTGCCCAGCAAATGGCTGACGCACTGGATGTACGGACTGACAAGCTTGAGCCTTTGCTCTATGCACTCGTCGCTGCAGGGCTGCTCAGTCTTATTGACGAGCGTTTCGAGAATACAATCGAATCAACACAGTACTTGATACCAGAAGGATCCAAATTCGTGAGAGACCATCCCTTTCTTAATCCCTTGATACTGTCATGGAATTTCCAAGCAGCTCTGAAGACTTCAGAAACTATTCGTATCGGAAAACCCCAGTTGCCATATGATTTCTCCAATAGGAGCGAAGAGGACTTGATGCAGGATTTCCAATGGACACAGCCTATTGCACTGAGAGCTGGTCGCGAGCTTGTTGCAAAGTACGATTTCTCATCCTTTCGGACACTGGTGGATATCGGAGGAGGTCCAGGTGGTCTTTCAATTGCAGCGACAGAGCAACTTCCTCACCTTCAAGCAACAGTTATGGACTTACCCACAGTCACGCCTGTCACAAAGCGATTCATTGAAGAAGCTGGTGCTACAAATCGAGTAGGAGTAGAAACTGTCGATGTTGTGACAGCGACATTGACCGGTTCATACGATGTCGCAGTTCTCAGAGCTCTCATCCAAGTACTCAAACCGGATCAAGCACGTCGCACACTCAAGAATGTCCACGCAATTGTAAAACCCGGTGGAATGATCTATGTCTTGGGGCACATTTTAGACAACTCCCGCATCTCACCATCCGAAGAAGTCTGGCACAAACTGAGCAGTATTAACTACTATGACGTTCCCGCTCCTTACACAGAGGAAGAGCATCGACGATGGCTAACTGAAGCAGGCTTCGTTAGAATCAGACGCGATATACTACCAAATTCTGACGGTATCATGATTGCCAAAAAATCCGCGGCTCCTTGAATTCCAAGTGACAAATCTGGACTATTTCTTCTGATTTCAGTTTGCTCTTCTATTGAGTGTGATAGATTCTGAAAAAAAAGGAGAGCTGATGGCTGACGAAAAACATCCCTAGATCTGAAACCTCTGACGGACCGAATCGGAAAAGAAGGAAAGACGGTTCCTCGGCACACATTTTAGTCCGGAAGAGTGCCATTCTGTATGTCAGGCAGCACCGATTTCTTTGAGAAAAATTACTCTGAACTCATGTTCACTGGTATTATGTTTCTGTTTTTCCTCCAGATTTTCTCCGATTTTGTGGAATCAACATACATCCTCCTTCTCATGACATTGTCATTGAACCAGAATATGCTCGTTCTGCTGTTCATGTTTTCACCTATCATTTTCCTTTTTTTCAGAAGGTCCATCCCTGACAAACTTGTGGTTGTTGCTGGAGGGGTCATGATTGCATGCAGGATTGTTGAGCCGCTCTTTGATACTGTAACGAGAATGTTATTGTCAGGACTTGGTGTTGGCTGCTTCTTCATCCTATTTCCTGCTCTCTTGCTGTTTGTGAGGTCTGATGATAAGAACCAACGAGTCCTTACATTTGGAATCGGCTTTTCTACAGCCTTAGCAGCATCTATCTTACTGAGGACGCTGAACTTCACTATCGATCTTTCTACATATGGATGGGGTCAAGCGATTGGATGGGTTTTGGCTGCAATAGGATTTTTCATGCTGATGGGCTTTTCAAAGAAAATGCATACCGCAAATCCTCTGTCTGGGATTGAAGTATCATCACCTGCACCCCAGCGATTGCGAAAGCGGACGCTAGCAGGAATCACCTTTGGATTGACAAGCATTCTCTTCTTTGTTAGTTTTGCTTTCTGTAGTCCTGCAGTAATCTCAAGGTGGACCGAAAGCAGCTATGTGGCTGTTGTTTCTGGTGTAGCACTGATGACCGCCCTATTTACTCTCATTTTGCTATACCGACCACAACTCATTAGCAAATTGGCTCCGCAAGTTATTTTCATTTGGAATCTCATATTTGTGGCTTTGTTTGTCTTGACAGTCTATGTTAATCAAATTCCTTTTCCAAATTCCCCCGCAACATATCCAATAATAGTGCCCATAACATCATTTTTGCTTCATGTACCGCTGTACCTGATGATAGCTGCATTCCCAATCATTCTGATCGATTTCATGCTCCTTTCTCACAAGATGGCAAGTCTTGAGTTGGTCCCAGCATCAAGAGCTGCAGGCGTAGTGTTCACATTGGGGGGAGGATTATACATGCTTATCCTGTTGTTCACATTGATACTCACCTCTGTCTGGGGATTCGTTCCAGTGATTGGCGCGTTGCTCAGAGACATGTTCTGGTTCATCATTCTCATTGCAGGGATTGTACTTCTACTAACTATCTACAAAACAAAAGACAACATACCCTCTTTCGAAACAGCTGGCAAACTCCCTCGAACAGAAATTATAGTTGCAGGTCTTATGATAATCATGTTTCTCGGAACTCTCACTGGATCAATAGTATTCGAGGCTCATCCAGTGGCACCATCGGGTGATGCAGTCTCTGTGAGACTCCTGACTTACAATATTGCGCAAGGAATGAACGATGCTGATGTCAAGAACTACGATGGCCAGCTAGAGCTCATAAGAGGTTTCAATGCTGATATCATCGGCCTCCAGGAAACAAGTAAGATAGCAGGAAACAGTGATGTCGTAAGATACTTCGCAGACAAACTGAACCTCTATTCGTACTTCGGACCCAAGGGAGTCACAGGTACAACTGGGGTTGCTCTACTGTCAAAGTATCCTATTGAGAATCCCCGAACAATCTATCATTATACCGAAAATGTTGATCACAAGCAGACAGCCACCATCCAAGCTGAGATCACGGTAGGGGCGAAAACATTCACGGTCTATGTAACACATACCTATGGACGAACATCAACCAAGATGATTCTAATGAATGACATTCTAGACGAGTCCAGTGGGAAAAGTGATGTGATTTTCATGGGTGATTTCAATTTTAGCCCGAACACCGAACCATACAACCTCACAACCTCCGTTCTAGATGACTCATGGTGGGTTAAATGGCCAACAGGAGTAAATGGTCTAGGAGAAAACAACAGCAGGCAGATTGACCATATTTTCCTCTCTCCAGGAACATCCGTTTCGGATTGCCTATATGTCACAGACCCACAATCAGATCATCCCGCTTACTGGGCGGATATCCAATGGTAAATTGAAACTTCTATGAATAGTCTGGTCCAGTAATCTCACGTGCCATGATGATCTTAGAGTAATTTCTGCAAATTACTCAAACATATATTCACTAGGATAGGAAATACTTTAACTTCCAGAATAGTGCCATGGGTATGAATCTGACTTCCTCTTTCATTCAATCCTATCTCGAGCAATTTGAGAAGATTATTTTAGATGACAACGCAGAACGTGCGTCTCTCAGCTCTTCATTCTGGAACAATGTTGAGGAACAAGAGTATCCCCTCAAAGAACTGTATGAGGGTGATAAAATGCATGATGCTTCTTTGTACGAGTTAGTTACCTTCCTATATCGATCAAATGATGACCTCGATAATGTATTCATGCTCGCAGAGTTTAATCATGTTACACCTCAAGAATATCTGTTTGAACATATCAAGGGTACGGATATCTACTACAAGTCATTTATTCTCCCCAAAAATGCGCAAGCAGAATACAGAATTATTGAAAATGACAAGTTAGGGGGAATCTTTGCAGGAGCCAAGTACAACGGTCGCTATGATTCATTGAAAACTAATCCAGATCCCCTATCTCCACACCTGCAGATAATTGCTGATGGTTCTGGTCCAGGGCAGGATCTAATCGTTGCCCATCTTAGAGCACATGCACCTCATATCAAGGAACTCCTCAAACCGGTGGAGATGGGAGGTCAGGTAACTCCCCATGAAATAACCAGTGATATACTGGGATATTCAAGAAGCATCTATGTCTATACTCCCCCCAAGTATAATCCCTTGGAGAAATATCCCTGTATTGTGCTCTTTGATGGCAAGGTGGCTCTCAAGTATGGAAAGGTCAATACTATTCTAGACAATCTAATTGAAACCAAAAGAATCAAACCGGTAATTGCGATTTTTGTTGATTCGGGAGTGAAAGATGGTCAGACCACCCGGTACGAGGAATTAACACTCAATCACGATTTTGCCAAATCCATGGTCAACGATGTCATTCCTTTTGTCAATAATCAGTATCCGCTGAGTGAGAGCAATGCAGATTATGCCATCTCAGGTTCTAGTTATGGCGGCCTGGCAGCCATCTATGTAGCATTTGAGTATCCAGACAAGTTCAAACATGTGCTGTCCCTTTCAGGATCGGTTCATTATGGCAAAGATGATGCGCATGAATTACTGATCAAGAAAATTGCCTTTGCAGAATCCAGAGATATTGTGCTGAAACTCTATGTGGGAAAACTTGAGGGAGAATATCACTGGAATTCGCCTACTTGGGCTAATCAATTAGTTAGTCACCGTCATTTTGAAACTATCCTGAAAATGAAAGGATATGATTTCACCTACCAGGAATATGCGGGTGATCATGGGTATGCTGCATGGCTTGAACCTCTTGTTGAGGGACTTACCGGAATTTTCAAAGTCTGAGTAGTGAGCGAACATAATCAACAAGCTCTATTTCTTGAAACGAAAGAGTAAGTGAGAGAGGAAGACCCTCTCTCCATTATTCTTTCTATTCTGACCTCAATTGTCTAAGGTTGAATGCCAAGATACGCAATGTAGATAATCAAAGTAGCAATGATCACCAATAGGAGCCATCTGAATCTATGATACAGTGATCTCAATCCAGCAGTAGATGGCTTTATTCCAACATCTTTTGAAGTATTCCGGATATTGACCTTTAATCTTGCATCAGAAATGTCGCTAACTGGGACCTCTATTATTTGACTGTACGAACCACTGAGGTCATCATTCATTGTACCCACTAGCTGACCAATCGACGGAGTCAAGTGGATTGCTGAATCATAACCGGGTCCAAGGTGATTACCATACTTGTCTCTAGGTGTTAAATCCACTCTGATCTTTTGAAGGCCTTTAGTGATAGTTACTGGTGTGAGTTTGATGTCAGAATGCTCTGGTGAGAAAATCGCACGTAGATGCCTTCTCACTTTGGCTTCTCGTGTGAATTTGATTCCTTTAGGAGTGGTTCCACTCACCTTGATGTCAAAAGTGTAAAGGCCCTCTATTTTGGTATTTGAAAAGGAGTTGGTATAGATGCCATCGTTTGCCTTCTTATCGCCATGCAATTGCAAGGAACCAGCTTTAATAATACCGGGATATTTGATTTTCAGGATCTTGGTCATGTAGATTGTTTTTCGATGTAATGCTGATAACAATTCATCGCCATGTTTCTGATCAATACCTTTAAGCTCCTTTTCAGAAACTTTGATACCCGCATACCAGTTTCCCAAGCTCTTTTCGGGTGTTTCGACACTGACCATTACATCTTTGAGTCCAGCTACTGGACTATCTTTTGCATAGACATGAGCCTGAATCATCAGTTCTTCACCAGTGATTAATTCGAGTGCAATAATCTTAGATTCTAATTTCAGGTCTGAGTCAACTAGAATACTATATTGATACTTCTCTGACTCACCTTCATTGAGGTCCGATGCATCGATTTCAATACGCCAAGGAGTAGTCCCCACCTTGTCTTTTATTTGCAGAAATTCTTTGTCCACAGTAAGAATGGTATGTCCCGCCCCCTTGCTGAGTTGGACTCCAGTTCCACTGGTCGGGACTTGTATACCGTCTGAAGAGAAGACTCGGAGGATCAGCTTATCTGTCTGTGATGACACCCAACCGAGAAATAAAGACACCTTCTTATCATATTCGCAGATATTTACCTCACGTCTGAAAATTGCCCCCTTTTTTATGACTCCGAATGGTTCAATTATGAAGCCTAGACCGAGTCCTTCGGCAAGGATCTTAGTGTATGCAGCTTGAAGTCCAGTCAGAGGATCCCAGTCTCCAGGCTCAAAACCTGCAACTGTAACTGGGTAGTACTCCCCTCCAGTTCCGTGTGCCAGTTCAGTGAGTAAATCGGAATCCCAATCTCCTGGTTTACCAAAACCTATTGTATAGACTTTTATCGCTCCTAATTTCGTGATTATATCCCTCACCTCAGGACCAAACGCACCAATAGTTGTTGGGCAATTATGATATCCATCAGTGAGAAGCACAATTGCGCGTTGAAGGCCCGGCCCACATATATCAATAGCATTTTCAATTCCTGCTAGTAATGGTGTACTCCCATTACCTTCGATGTCGTCAATCAAGACCGTGGTATCCATATTTGCATTCAAATCATCAATAATCCCTTGAATTACGGTCGCAGTGCCTTGAGAACAAGGCCTTACTGTATGTCCATTACAGGTGCCCACCCATGGATGCTCAGGAAAGGATCCAATCCCAAGGTATGCATCTCCCGAATGGAGAGCTTTCATTTGTCCAAGAAATGGTAGGATAGCTTTTCTTACCAAATTCAAACGACTTACTTCTGGTGGAACATCCCAATTTCCTAGGTAATCCCATGACATACTCCCCGATGTGTCAAACAGCAGCACCAATCTGGAAGTTGGTGGCGCAATACCCGTTCCAGTGAGAGGAATCTCCAATCCAGTGAGAGGATCTACATTCTCTGCATTAGAGCGAATTGTGAGTTTATCGTCATACTGTATGTCAATCAAAGGTTTGAATACTATCTGTAAGGTGTAGATATCTCCATCAGCAATAACTGTAGGTGGTGCATTCATCGTAAACTCTGGTAAGTTAGGACCGACAAAATCTGTTATTACTAATTCACTATTCCCATTATTTGAAAGGACAATGGCGATGGTGTCTGAAGAGATTCCCACATCGGTTGGTGGAAAATCTGCACGTGGGGGAGCCGCAGAAATCTCAGCATATGAATGAGAGTGTTTGGCTTCAAAGATACATTCCACATCTTCACCAGATGCATATCTGATCACGAGCTTTCCTTGGTACGTCTTTTCTATACCTCTTGTAGTATCTAATACTGGTCTAAAGACGCAATTGACAGTACACGTTCCGCGAGCAGATACTGTGTGTTCCGTAAGCGATGAAATCTCATCTTGAGCTGTTGGAAGTCGAAAGACATCCGAATCAACAGTTGTGGTTTCAATACTGATAGCGCAATCAATATTGTTGGTCCAACACTTGTTGTCGAAGACAATATTGAAGTTCAATTCCTCAGGTGGGTCCGTAGAGCCATCGGCCTGACCAACATACCCTACATCAATGCACTGGATACATGGTGGTGGGTTCTCGAAACAATTTCCGGTCGGATGTGTGAAGATATCATAATCACTATAGAGAAACAAATCTAGTAAAACGCTATCATCATGGTCGGTTTTTATTACAATCTCTTTGATTCCGTCATTAAAATCTGAGAATGAATAAAAAGGAGCGACATCGGTACAAGGTTCGATAGGATCGCCTACAACAAATGTCCCTTCATCATATGTCTCTAATGCTTTTTGACCAAGATCCCGAAAGGCCTGGATTGTCAGATCAGTTCCGGTGCCGCCATGTGTGAATTTAAGTTGTACTGAGGGAACTGATTTGTAAGATTCGGGATCCCAACTAGTTGGATCTTGATCTGCATCATAGCTTGCTCTATCCACAAATTGAATCTTAAACCAGCAAAATTCCAGAAGAGTCTTTTCTGCATCTCCACAGTTGTCCTCATTTGCTGTTAGTGTAAAATGGTTTTCAGGAATTTCAGGATTTACAGTACTTTCTATATACTGGGTTGTACCAGAAAACGTGGAAAATACTATAGCAAAATCATCCGTAAGTATCACTGTCCATTTTGTTGAACAAAACGGTCCCGACGAAACGGGTGAGGTATTTATTAAATCAGCCATTTTTTTCAATTCTCCATTTTATTTTCATATTTCATTTCACTGGTTGAAGACCAAGCTTTCGGAATCTCCTCCTTTTCCGCCATCCTTTACCTCCCCTATATCCTCCATAAAGGATACCAACGCCTCCAGCTATCTCAATTCCGAACAATACTAATCCTGGAATATCAACTGAATTGGCGACCACATACGAACTAAGAGAAGAAACTCCCCAGTTGCCCAAAGCGTCTCTGGCATGAATTCTATATTGAACAGTTACTCCAACAGCTTGCTTCAGGATGATTCCAGTCCACTCTGTGCCTGTTGACTGAATCATTGTCACGTTCGTCCAAGTACTTCCGTCATCAATAGAATATTGTAACGTTGCATTTGTTATTTCGTTTTCATCTATGATAGTAGCAGTGACAACTACATCATCGAGCTCATTGGGTGCTGGTGGACTCCGTATCAAAGCTATTTCTGGAGGATCTGTTTCTTCAATTTCTGCAACAACTGTAACAATTACCGTATCTGAAGTATGGTGCCCTTCAGTGTCCCATACTGTAAGAGTGTAACTATAGACATCAATTGAAAGACCAATGAGGTCCCATTCTATGTCTGAACCATCCCATCCTCCTGACCATGCTACGACTCCATCCTTATGGAGCACGAAAGATGCTGGATTAGGATCATAGGGATGCCATATGATACTTCGTCCTGCAGCCCCAACTGCAAACTCAATGTCTGATGGATGATCGATTGTTGGAGGTGTTGTATCTACAACAGTTATGTATACAGTGTCTGTCACTTCATTACCATAGTAGTCTCTGACTGTTATTGTGTGAACATAGATTCCAATAGAAAGTCCATCAACATTCACATGTATTGTTCCATTGGTCCAAGAAGTCCAGTCAACAGTTGTGCCATTCCCATCAACACGGTATTCACCAGGATTAACATCACCCACAGTCCAGTTGATCTGATTTCCTGTATCTTCTACCCCATATTGAAAGTCACTGGGTGAGTTGAGGTCAGGAAATGTGTTGTCTACCACTGTGACGAAGACAGTATCTATGGCATATTTTCCATAATCATCCATTACAGTAATTGTGAAGTTGTATATTCCCACATGCAATCCATCGACATTAAAAGGAATTGTTCCATTGGTCCAAGAAGTCCAGTCAATTGTTGTGCCATTCCCATCTATTCGATATTCCTCAGGGTTGAGATCACCTACAGTCCAGACAATTTGATGTCCGGTGTATCCTGCCTTATAGGTGAAATCAGAAGGAGAGTCTAGATCGGGAGGTGTTGTGTCTTCCACGATGACAAACACAGTATCACTTGCTTTGTTGTCCCACTCATCAAACACAGTGATTGTGTAGTTATACACTCCTGAAGGCTGTCCATCCACATCAACGACAATCGTACCATTTGACCAAGCTGTCCAATCTACAGTGGAACCATTTCCATCCACACGATATAGATGAGGCGTCATGTCTCCAGCTGTCCAAGTGATCTCGTTTCCAGTGGTTCCCTGTTCATATGGGACGTCTGCAGGCCAATCCAAATCTGGATTGGTGTTGTCTTCACTCAGCTTAAGTACAAACACATCCCCGGAAGTTGTACCATCTCCAGTTGCATTGAGGGCATTCTTCGTGGGGAAGTCAATAGATTTGGTTTCGCCAGTGATATAGGCATTGTTCGAACTATCAATTGTAATCCCATAACCATAATCTTGGTAACTCCCAGAAACATAAGTTGAGTAGAGTAGACTACCACCATCTGACGACAACTTGAAAACAAAGACATCATTGTAACTTGTACTAGTATCCCCAGTTTCATTGAATGAGTATAAAGTAGGGAAGTCAGTAGAGCTAGTTTGTCCTATTACTACAACGTTATTTGAACTATCAATTGCTAGATCGTGACCTTTATCGTTGTGACTTCCTGAAACATAAGTTGAATAGAGTAAATCATCACCACCAGATGATAATTTGAAGACAATAACATCGGAGTGGGAAGTTGTACCATCTCCAGTAGTGTTGTAGGCGTTCACAATGGGGAAGTCAGCGGACAAGGAGAATCCTGTGACATAAGCATTTCCTGAGCTATCTACTGCAATTGCATTGCCTTCATCATTGTTACTCCCGCCCACATATGTTGAATAGTATAATGCACCAGATGGGTTGAACTTGCAAACAAACGCATCTTTTGTGAATGTACTACCATCTCCCGTAGCATTATACGCATTATCATTGGGGAAGTCAATTGAGTAGGTAGACCCGGTGATAAAAGCATTATACGAGCTGTCGACTGCAATCCCAATGCCCACATCATCATAACTTCCAGAGATATAAGTTGAGTAGATTAGATTGTCACCAGCAGGATTCAGTCTGAACACAAATGCATCTCCTTTCAAGGTACTTCCATCTCCAGTAGTATTGTAAGCATTAAGGGTGGTATTGAAGTCCGTTGAGCGGGTGTACCCTGTCACATAGGTACAATTCAAGCTGTCAAGAGCTATATCATAGCCATAATCATTATTACTACCAGATACATAGGTGGAGTAAAGCAGACTACCACCATCTGAAGACAGCTTGAAGACAAATACATCGAAGTAACCAGTACTATCATCTCCTACTGCATCGTAGGCGTTGACTGTAGGGAAGTCGATTGACGACGTGTAGCCCGTGACATAGGCATTTCCTGAGCTATCTACTGCAATCGCATAGCCAATATCATTATGACTGCCTGAAACATAAGTGGAGTATAAGAGGGTGCTACCATCTGAAGATAACTTGAAAACAAAGACGTCTTTGAAGCTAGTACTTTCATCTCCCGTTGTATTATAGGCATTTGCTATAGGGAAGTCTGTAGATTCAGTATAACCTGTGACGTAGACATTGCGGGAGCTATCAATTGCTATTTCATAACCACAATCATCGTCACTCCCGGACACATAGGTCGAATAAAGTAGAGGATCGATAATCAGGGACTTGGACGTATCATAGTCACTGACACTGAATCCAAACATGCCACCACCAAGCGATGTGAACTCCCCATCAACATCAGTCGCTCCCTGAAACATTCTCAGACCATCATCCACCAGCGTTCCATCTTCTTTCTCAATCATCAATGAGTTCTTTCCGATCACAATTGAGTCCTGACCATCGCACCTAACCCTGATGTCTTCCAGGTCAGCACCGGGTGCCACCCTGAACTCATACTTCGCACCATCTACCGTGGTTTGATAGACAAGGTCGATTCCAGGCCAGAGGTCTTCGTATACAACTGTTGAGAACCCTTGGATATTTGTGTAGGTTCCACGATCCCCTAAGAAGTAGTTTGTTCGATGACTGACCTCGCCAACACCCACGGGAACAACATCTCGTGCTCCCTCAAAGTACAGGGTCACAGCACCAAAGGCGCCCTCCATCCAGAGCAGAATTCTACTCTCTGCAAAACCGATCATCCCACCAGGAATATTCCCATAGAGCATGACCTCTGGATTAGCAACCTGACCAAGGTTCTCAAAGAATTGACTGCGAAGTGCAACCTCGACTTGCTCTTCAATAACTTCTTCATTTACTTCACAGTCTTCATTGACTCCTGAGTCTGTATTATAACTCAAAGGAATTGTTGGCGCAATGAAGACTCCACTTACCAAAATCACTAATGCGACAATAAACAAAAGTTCCTTTCTCAACTTGCTCACCGTAAGACACTACACCTATTCGCAGTTGACACTCCCTCCCCGATAATCAATGAAATCTATGAACCTGCGCCGCGATTATCAATTATAATAACTACCGGGATATTAAGTTCTTCTATCAACTGAAAGAATGAATAAATTAGCAGTTAACCGTGTTCTGATGTAAAACTAGGAGAGAATTCATTCAGTGCACGGTTGAATCATGATTGATGCAACCGTCAGACCCTCATTCGATTTCAATATTGAATCTACATCAGTTTAAAATAATATTGCAGCCAGGATAAGCTAGCAACGTTTCTAAATTGTGACACATCTCTACCCCTAATATTTTCATCAGAGGACCTTGCTTTAACCGTTCCAGAGGTTGCTGTTATGATTAATATGAGTATATTTTCACAGATTAGCATCTAAAAAGAAAGATTAGAAGGGAGAGATGAAGACCCAATATAAATTCACGTAGATTAGGAATATCGTCCACTTATTCGCGGAAATTTAATAACCGTCTGTGTTACTGTATAAGATGATGAGATAATCATCATGAATGATCAAACCGATGAGAGAAGTATAGAAGGAATCGCTCACGCCACCGCGGAGTCCATAGCTGACCTCTTTCTTTCAATCACTCACCCAAAGAGAATCATCATACTTGACATTCTCAAGAAACAGAGCGTTGAATTCTCAAACCTCATGGAAGCAACTGAGATTCGCAAGACCGCTCTGTCAAAGCATCTAAATCTACTCATATCAAAGCGACTGATAGAACGGGTCAGTCATGGTCGATATAGGATTACACTCAATGGTGAGAGTTTTTTGGAATCTGTTCTTAGCATATACGAAACCTCGATAGTATGCCAAGAAGAGGAGAAACGGAAGCTATACGAGCGGTTCTTATCTATACGAAAGATGTACGAGAAACTACAGGTAGAACTTGTCCTACTAGAACCAATGACTGTTGCATCAGTAAGTGCGAGAGGCAAGTCTCCAGAAAATGAAGCATGGAAGAGAATGGTTTCCTTTGCTGAGCCCAGGGGACTATTCAAAGACTTGACCAAGCATCCCGTGTTCGGTTACAATCTTCTCATAGCAGAGGATAATAGCAGAGCCACCTCTCCCCTTGATGAGGAATATGAATACGTGTTTTTAATTCGTATCGACCCTGATACCGAATTGGATGGAGGTGTTGAAATAGGCCAGCTGAAAGGAGGCCTTTTTGCTGTGACTAGGTGTACCCTCGCCCACCCTGGAGGGATACAGCCCAGTATGATCGTAGGCTGGCAACGACTTCATGAGTGGCTGAAGTCTAGTGAATATAAAATCGGTACACACCATGTGTATCTAACGAAATTGATCAATCCTACAGAAACAGATGAAGACCTACTAGTAGACCTAATGATGCCCATTGAAAAAGTGTAGTAGAATACACGATCGGTTCTTCTAATTTGAAACTACATCTGCTTCTCTAGGGCAAGTAATCAGGTTCGAATATCTCACGAGCCATGATGATTGTCGACTAGTGATACAATTAAAATATGATATCGTAATAGGACAACATCGATTACGGGCCAGGAACAGAACAAAAACAAAGGAAGATGGAAAATTGAGAGTTGGTGAGTTTACGGAAGAATTTGTACTTCAATTAGCTAGAAAGGCATATACTCAGGGTGATGCACAATTTGAGATCAAACCCGATAACTGTGCCTTGCTAGTCATTGATATGCAGGATGAGTTTGTCAAGCCTCACTGGTCACCCGACTGGGTTCCCGAAGCCACGAAGCAAGTTCCTCGTATCAAGAATTTGATTGAACATTGTAGAAGTAGGAATGTACCTGTCATCTTCACTGTGTATTCTAAGACACACAACTATATGGATCGTCCCAAAACAGGGAAATTCATGCCTGGGCGATATTCTGACCTTGATATCGATTTCACTCAGTTTTACCAAGATGGTCAAGTCTGGCATGAGCTTGAACCCCGAGAGGATGAGATAGTAATTCAGAAATCATCATATGGGGCATTCTATGACACGCCTCTTGAAACAATCTTGAAGAACATGGGAAAAGACACAGTGATAATAACTGGCACTTTGACAAACTACTGTTGCAGCACCTCTGCCAGACAGGCATATGAAAGAAGCTTCAAAGTTGTGTTTGGCAGTGATGTGACCGCAGCTGATGATCCAGAACTGCAGGAGTTCGAGATGAAAGTTATGCGGAAGGGCTTTGCTAAAGTATTGACAGCTGACGAAATTATCGCTGCTTTAGGCTAATACTACATCCGTTTCTCTTATCTGTAAAGCAGATAGTCAGGTCCGAAAATCTCACGAGTCATGGCGATCGAGTACTTCAATTCAGCCTTACCATGAAACTGCACGAGCTACTTCCATTCAATACCGTGTTGATTCGCTTAACATCTACATGCTTTCCAAATGTAGCCGCGAAGTTTGTTTTCAGCCAGGAGCTCGAGCAGTTGCATAGCATTGGAGATCTAATCAGATCAAAACCAACGATAGGACAAAGGCATTTTGGGTAGGCGATCTCAACGGTGTTCTCATTCACATAACGATAGACATTATCCCCCTCACACATCTGAGTGTTCATTTTCTGTAGGAACTCCTTGAGATTGTCTGAATCCGACCAAATCTTCTTGAATGTATCAGTAGCACCGCTTGCGCAAGTTTCACCACACAGGGACAGTAGTTGTGCTCTCACATCCTCCTGTTGCAGTTCTATTGTAGCCATAAGGATTGAGAACCAATCCTTCAATGAGATTATCTGCTCTTTACTTGGTTCTTCTATCAAATCGAGGGCGATACCTACTTGCTCCTTTACTGATTTCGGATTTTTCAAATCAGACCAAGCATCAACAAAACCTTCTATCTCATTGGATTCGAATTTGGAAAGAGCTGACTCAAATTGCATTCTAGTATCTTCATCAAATCTATTTAGCCTCTCAGCGAGAGCGAAAAACCAGTTCTTGATGAATCCCTTAAACCATTGTTCCCATTGCGACATGACAATTCACAATACCTGACATTATTGGTTACTGTTTATTTCCAACTCTCGGTTAATGCGAGCTATTCATGTGAATAAAAAGAAGAAGTGAGAGAGGAAGATCCTCTCTCAATTTGGAACTTGAAACTACATCTGCTTCTCTTGTCGGTAGGTGATGTGCAGTAATTCCCAACTGATTTCCTTTCATTGTGTATTATCTTAAATAGAACAATAGATATTATTCACACTCCTATCTGATATTGTCAGAGATGAGTCGGTGGTTCCATGACAAAGAAGCGTGAAAAAATAGAGAAGGGTCGACCTAAAACAGGACCAGAAGCCCCGAAAAACCTCGAAGCGAATGCACGAGAATATTTTCGAAATGCAGAATCATTCAAAAAGAAACACCAACAAAGAAGCATGAGAGAATGCTATGAAAAAGCATTGGAGTTAGGTAGTGCCAGCGAAAGACCTGATGGACTAGCAATTGCAGCTGAAGCCTCTCTCTACCTTGGTCACATTGCTAAGACCCGCGATGCTTGGGGTCTAGCTCTTGAGAGGTATAAGGAATCCATTGAACTAGGTCGAAAATCAGGAACTTCAGCTGGTTTCTACGCGGCGGCACTTGCTGCATGGAATCTAGGAAATACATATGAAGAGGCTGGAATGGAGGGTTTAGAGCCTGCTTTCCGTGACGCGATTCAGCTGGGCCGAGATTCAAATACACCTATTGCGCTCGAGGTTGCTGCAAAGGCTGCATTCAATCTCGCTGTAAACTTGGAACCCGCAGAAGGGTCCGGAAGTATTCAGGATATTGAAATTGTAGAAAAAGTATGGCGTGAAGCCATAGACCTTGGCAAAGCAAGTGGAACCAAGGTTGGTGCTCAAGTTGCTGATAAAGCTAAACAATACTTGGCTGAACTTCTAGAAATCAAGAATAAGGGAACATAGTGCTCCCTTGAAAATTTCCCGAGCCATGACAATAATCACAAATGAATAGCGCAACATTAAAGACGAGGTCTAGCTCAGAATTGTTTTCGGAAGTGCTCTATGTTGCAGGTTGAGGAGTTCTTTGACTTATTTGGATCTTATAACGAAATGTATCTAACAGTGATACTCCTGACTTACGTCTTGGCAATCATTGCATTACTTATGGTGTTCAGGAAGAGTGAGTATTCCAATCGTTTCATATCACTTACACTTACCTTTCTCTGGTTCTGGATCGGAATCGTATTTGGAATACTCGTCTTTGGTCCAACTCCTGCGGTTATGGCTGGCATTGAAATTGCAGGAGCATGGTATCTTTTCGGGAGCATCTTTACCATTCATGGGATCATCCTGTTGTACTTTGGAGTGATCAAGGATACCGCTTCCTACTCTTGGAAATCTGATTATCGTCACTACATTGGATTAATTATCATTCTATTTGGACTCGTACTCTATCCATTTGTTGGTATCCTTACTGGACGAGTTTTTCCTGAATATCCCGTTTTTGGGATTGCACCATGTCCAGTAACCCTTCTCACAATTGGTCTTCTTCTATGGAGTGATGCAAAACCCTCTCTCCCGCTTATGTTCATTCCAATATTCTGGGCCTTAATGGGAATAGTTCCTGTACTCTTCTATGGGGTATATGCAGATATTGGAACAATCCTCGCAGGCATCGTTGCACTTTTCTATTATGTGAAATGGCCTACTGATTAGTAGGATCTTTAACCTGGAGGAACAGAGTAGAGGAGAGAGGAAAACCCTCTCTCGATTGGAAAAATGTCCGAATATCTCACGAGCCATGACGATTCTCGGTAAACTTATGTCAAAGCTATGAGAATAGCCTAGTCTGCAGTGTTGTCATTACCATGACATATCTCAAAGATTCCTTAGGCTGATCTCAAGGAACGCAACGACTTCTTGCATTTCAACACACGTAGGAAAGGAGAGAAAGTATATGCCTGATAGAGTCAGTAGATGCTTCTTGTTACTGACGTTGTTCATGTTCTTGTTGGCCTTGGAGACAAATGTGACGCCTGTAGCAGACCCTGAAGAGATGGCTGCTCAGTCAACAACAGTGGTCTCAGAACCTGAGAACCGGGGAATGCTTCTTGCAGGCACCCCACATGGTCCCTTAGCGATCGATGGGGATGCCAACTTCTCTGACACAGCTCTGCTAGAGGGGTGGCCTGGTGATGGTTCTCCTGAGAATCCGTACATAATTGATGGGTTGGACATTGACCTTGGCGGTGGAGTCGGTGACTGTATAAAGATCAGCAATACGCGAGTCAGCTTCACTATAAGCAACTGCAGTCTCACTGGTGCTAGTGTGTACCCGGGAGCTGGAATCCACCTAGATAATGTCATATATGGCGAACTGGTGGAGAACATAGTCGATGGTAACAGCTTCAGCATCTTGGTAGAATACTCGGATAATTGCACCGTGACCGACAACACCTGCAACAGCAACAATATTGGCATCTACCTCCATAACTCAGATTCCAACACCGTGGCGAACAACACCTGCAACAGCAACAACGACCGTGGCATCGCCCTCCATAACTCAAATTTCAACACCGTGGATAACAACACCTGCAACAGCAACAACGACCGTGGCATCGCCCTCCATAACTCAGATTCCAACACCGTGGCGAACAACACATGCAACAGCAACAACGACCGTGGCATCGCCCTCTTTAACTCAGATTCCAATACCGTGGCGAACAACACCTGTAGCAACAACAACCGTGGCATCGCCCTCCATACATCGAGTTTCAACACAGTTTCCGACAACACCTGCACCAGCAACAGTATTGGCATCTACCTCGAAGGATCAGATTCCAACACTGTGGCGAACAACACGTGCAACAGCAACCACGAATCTGGCATCTCACTCTATGAATCAGATTCCAACACCGTGGCCAGCAACACCTGCAACAACAATACACATGGCGTCTTGCTCATGTTCTCGAATTCCAACATCGTGGATAACAACACCTGCAACAACAACCACTTAGATGGCATCTGGCTCGTCGGAGCGACTTACAGCACCGTGGCGAACAACACCTGCACCAGCAACAACGACCGTGGCATCTTCCTCTATGAATCAGATTCCAACACCGTGGCCAGCAACACCTGCAACAGCAACAATATTGGCATCTACCTCCATAACTCAGATTCCAACACCGTGGCCAGCAACACCTGCAACAACAACAACGATGGCATCTACATCGGTGAATCAGATTCCAACACCGTGGTCAACAACATCTGCAACAGCAATCGCGGATCTGGCATCGGCCTCTGGAACTCAAATTCCAGCACTGTGTCTGACAACACCTGCAACAGCAACCGCTATTCTGGCATCGAGCTCTATGAATCAGATTCTAACACCGTGGCGAACAACGCCTGCACCAGCAGCATGATTGGCATCGACCTCGATAACTCAGACTCCAACACCGTGATCTACAACACGTGCACCAACAACACCGAAAATGGCATCTCCCTATTTTACTCACATTGGAACACCGTTGTCAACAACGCCTGCTTTAGCAACACCGAAAATGGTATCATCCTAATTGGCTCAGATTCCAACACCGTGGCGAACAACGTCTGCACCAGCAACAGGATTGGCATCTCCCTCGACAACTCAGATCGGAACACCGTTGTCAACAACGCCTGCTTTAGCAACACCGAATATGATATCTACCTAATTGACTCAGATTCCAACATCGTCGCGAACAACATCGCTTGGTTTGATTCTGTAGTTCTCCTGTTAATCAGTCTCGTAGGAATCACATTGCTGGTATGGTGGAAGGGAGGAATCACATTGCGGGGATGGTGGAAAGGCTATGCCAGAGGTGGCCCGGATGATATCATTGTTCCAACAAGGTATAGACTAGTTTCTTGGTTCCGTAAGAGAAGGTCCCTCAAGCACGTAGATATCGACGAGAGTCTTGAACCAGACTCATCGGACCAGTGAAGGCTCGCAACTGTTATGCATTAACAATTGAAAATGAGGAATGAGGGAGCATAAGCCCCCTTTCTCGAAATATAAGACTATTTCTGCTTTTTTTGCCTATACAGCAAATATTCAGGTCCGAAAATTTCTCGTGCCATGACTATCCTGATTGGTCCATCTTGAGAGTCGCTCGAGCTCCAATGACTAATCCAAGAATCCACATGACGCTCAGGGCAATCGTTCCCCAGAATGCAATTGGGATTGCCGGAGGAATGAGGAACCATGCTGGAAGCCACACAAGCACATTGATAGTGAGAATGAATAGCAGTGCCCAACGCTGTCCCTCCCTGAAGTGTCGCTTAAGGACCATGAGCGATACAAGGCCTATTGATATCTGCGAGAATCCCAAGAGTCGTTGAGCTAGCTCCAATGAACCTGCAAGCAAGGGAGAAAGCGCAACTATTTCAGACCACTCCATACCGATGTATTCCAGGATGAATGGCGGTGTTCCGAGAACTGCAAAGATCACTCCAAAGACCATTGAACCAAGTGCCACGATAATTAGTAAAAACCAGCTTATGTCTAGCATGTCAAGTTTCCGCATAAGGACCACCAATCCCCATCTCAAACTGAGCTTTGTACAAAGATTTACCGACCTATAAGAATATTGAATCTTTTGAAAGAGTGAGGGAGAGGAGAAGACCTTCTCGCAATCTGAAAATGGAGATTAGAGGGAGGTATGCTGGTCCAATATTTCAAAATAATTGATAAAAAGAAGAATAAAGGGAGCATAAGCCCCCTTTTTCAAAATTAAGACTACATTTGCTTCTCTTGGCGTTTAGGTAGGAACTCAGGTCCGAAAATCTCACGAGCCATGACGATTATCGAAATGCAGAAGTGACAAGCTCAGACAATCTAGTGGCCAATTGCTTATCTGGATCTTTATCTGCATTGAACTCAGTGACCTCTATACCAATGAAATGATCACTTTTTACAAATATCTTGAGTGCCCTTGCAGCCTCGTCATATGTCAAGCCATTTGAATGTGGGACATCTACTGCTGGCATATCGTCAGCGGTGATGACGTCAATGTCGAAGTGAACAAATATCCTATCTACCTTAGATTCCAATGTTCTCAAAGCTTCTCTCGCAACCGATTCAACACCTGAGTCACGAATTGCTTTCACTGAAAACTGCGCAATTGGAGAATTTTCCAAGAATTCAATTTCAACCGGATCGACGTATCCACTTTCTCGGTTCAATCCAAATATAGCAATGTTTTCCTCACGTAAGATTGGATATCTCTTTGCTAGATGAGAAAGCTCTTTGACACCATTTCCGATTACATGCGCCATTACCATTCCATCTAAGATACCTGTTGTTGTGGTTTCTGGCGTGTTCAAGTCTGCATCAGCGTCAAAATAGAGTAGTCCAATGTTAGGGAAGACATTAACAATACCTGTGAGACTGCCAATTGCAATTGTGCAATCTCCTCCTACTAGAATGGGATGAAACCCATCCCGTAAAGCTCTCTCGACTTTGTCCGCTACAAATCTACAAACTTTCAAAACACTATGTTTGTTCTGAGCTTTAGGGTTCTGAAGGTCTGGGGCAAAGTGGAAGAATTCAGTATCCCCATAATCTTTCACTTCGTGCCCAGCTTCTCGGAGTCCTTCAATCAATTTCGCTTCACGAAGTGAGGCAGGACCTTTTTCCTGCCCCAAAGCCCTTGCGCCAGCACTTGAGGGAGCGCCAATTATTGCTAGCTTCATATCAATTTCACTAAGTGTTTAGGGGAACGAACACTCTTCAATGATTAGAAATGACAAAACAAAATGAAAGAGAAAAGGGGAGAGTGACCTCCCTTTTCAATCTTGGAAATTACTGCTTCTCTTGCCTGTACGGCAGATACTCACGTCCAAATATCTCACGAGCCATGACAATCTTCATCTGAAAGAAATCATTATTTACTAATCCCTCAGAGAGTGAACACATCGATTGCTAGTATTCGTTTCACATTATTTGGTACTAATCTGAAAAAACCGCATGAAGAAGGTTCTAGAATGAATGAACTTGATGACTACAAGTATGAAATCATTGAAGGAATTTCTGTGGAATATCCAGCTTTCAAGAATTCAAGGCTGAGTAGGATTAAGCAGATACTTGGCGGCGCTGATACGACCATCTATGGGTTTGACCTCATCT
>Ga0209976_10000646_pt1 | contig 22168 bp, 17 predicted proteins | sample SumtaG_FD_182806 | JGI IMG/M metagenome (GOLD analysis project Ga0209976, IMG submission 182806) | Deep subsurface microbial communities from Indian Ocean to uncover new lineages of life (NeLLi) - Sumatra_00157 metaG (SPAdes) (version 2) | ecosystem: Environmental > Aquatic > Marine > Oceanic >...
ATAGCATACCATTCTACTACTGGAAATACTGAATATTACCATACATGAAAGATCCTCACACACGATTTTGCATGAGCTAGGACATCATTTGACAATTTCTGTCCTCAAGATAGCGGGAGACATAACCAAAGACTATGCAAAAAACGAAGTTTTAGCCGAATTAAGCAGTTATCTACTTCTCAAGAAATTTGATGAAACTATTACCTATAATTTTGCTTATAGTAACGTATGGGCTAACCGAATAACCGAGATATTTGAAGTAGACGAGTTTATCAAATGTTATAAAGCAATTTCAAATTATATTTTTTCTTTAAAATTCGCAAGGAGGGATAAGTAATAATGGGATCGTGGAGTTATGAAATTTTAGGAAATGACGATATTTTTGACTTTTTAAACAATTTCATTTATATTTGTGCCAGTGACCTAACAGATGAGGAATATGAAAGATTTGGAGAGTTTGAGAAATTTGAAGATATTCCTCTCATTGATCGGCAGTATGTAATAGAAAATAACTATGATAAACTCGTTAAAGCTGTAAAGGATGATCCGAGAATGGACGGATTTATAGCATTAGGTGTTTTTATAACTCAAAATGGGGCAAAATTGACCAAACAAGTGAAGCAACTCATATTAAATAACGTGGTTGATGAAGATGATCAATTTTATGATTTATCAGGGTGGGAAACGAGAAAAAAGCATCTCGACGATTTTCGTAAAATAATCTCTGAGTACGACGGAAGCCCTCACGAATACAAATCAACAAGTTTATTTGAAACCCTTTCAGATCACGTAAAAAAATTACGGAGATTCAAAGAATGAAGCAAAATTTCTATTGATCAAGCTGTTATAAATGTTATTAGAAATGAAAGATAATAGAATAATGAACTTTATGAAAAATAGTTTAGAATGTATTTCAGATTTTCCTCAATTGTTTTGATTAACTTTTTTAATAAGATTTCATACTTTTTTTCAAAGTAGTAATATTTAAGAATAATAAAAATTAAACAGAATTTATCTTTTGATAATTGGAATTGAAATAATAGGAATTTTAGTAATTAGCTTTTTTTTAGGAATAAAACATAGCTTGGATGTAGATCACGTTGTAGCAGTTTCATCCTTTTTAGTACGTTCACATAAATTTACAAAAACTGCAAAATTATCAGTGTTGTGGGCATTAGGTCACACTTTAACAGCAGGAGTAATTACAGTTATAATATTTCTCGTGAAAGATTTATTTTTACAAGAGATATTAAGTAACTTCGAAATCATAGTTTCTATTATGCTCATTCTTATAGGAATTCTAACTTTATTATGGGAATTTAAATTCTCAAAAAAGAATAGGGCTTCTCTTAACAATCAGCACCTATCAAGTGAAGCGAAACTAATAATAGGTTCATTAGATTTGAATAACACTCAACATGATTCTAACACTAGAATTGTGAAATCTGAATCTAATCGTTTTGTATGGTTAAAAAACGACTTTAATGCAATCTTTTCTATAGGTATTATTCAAGGTTTAGCTTCAAACGATGAATTACTTCTCGTTTTAGTATTTACACTTGGTATTAATAACCTTTCCATTGTAATTTTAGGTATTGTTATTTTTTCTCTAGGGGTAATGATTGGTATGATTTCTTGGGGCTCTCTGATAAATTTACCAAGGATTAAAACTAAAAAAGAAATCATAATAAAATATCTTAATATTATAATTGCCTTAGTAGCTTTAATATATGGTTTATATACCCTACTTGGTGGGGAGGGAATAAATCTTATTACTATAAATACATGACTAAGAGAAATTATAACGATTAAAAGGAAATATTAAGAAAACTTACTAAAACAGAATAAATTAATTAATATTTGATGAATGTAATTTTTTTCATTAAGTCGTTGACCATAGATGTAAGTAAATATACAATAAAGAATATTCCTGGATCCTCAGGGCGATTAGATGTAATTTCCCGATGTGTTCTTGCAGCAATAATAGGAAATAACAGATTCGAAAAAAATCTTCAGATATATTTATTTTTAGATCGATACGGGACTTTTATTTTAGATCCAAAAAATTTAGATTATAATACTTTTCCTAAAAATGAAACTCTCTTCACAGATTATTTTGTTGATCTTTTACAGAAGGGAAATACTCCCAAAAAACATCAACTCAACCCATTAAACCCAATTAAAACCTCAAAAATTAGCATGACAGAAGCAATAGAATACTTTCAAAATCTAAATTATAATATATTTATATTAAAAGAGGGGGGGCGTGATTTCTTGGCATTGAGAAAAACAATTCTAAAAATGGATAATCTTTTATTTATTCTTGGTAGTCAAGAAGATAAATTTCTTGATTCCAAAGAATTATTAAAATTAAAAATTCCAACAATAAGCATTGGAACTCAATCATATTTAGCATCATCAGTGATCCGATTATTGAAATTGCATGTCTTAGCATTATAATAAATTTTTTATTTTAGAGAAATTTTAAAAATAATAATCCTAATTTTTGGATTCTAGGACTAATGAAGGAAATGAATGACACAGAAGAACCAGAAAAGAGAACTCGACAAAGAGAAATTTCAAGAAAGTATATTAACATTCCAGTGGAATTTTTAATTAAACATAATCTAACCCCAAATAAAATATCTATAATAGGATTCACTTTATCTTTAATAGGGTCATTTTTAATCTCAATTGGTTGGATGTATTATTCACTTTGGTTTTCTTGGATGGTGCCTACTTTTATTGGATTGGCGGGTACATTTGATCTGCTTGATGGTGAAGTCGCAAGAAGAACTGGTAAAGTAACTCCAGCTGGAGCATACCTAGATTCTAATTTAGATAGACTTTCTGATGCTCTGCTTATCTTGGGTTTAACCTATGGGGGTTTGATAGATTTTTTATTAGGTTACGTTCTTTTGTTTCTAGTTATAATGATTTCTTATACGCGTTCAAGAGCTGAGAATGAGGGAATCGATATGAAAGGAATTGGGTTGATGGAACGAGCTGATCGAATGTTATTTTTGATATTTACAATAATTTTTGAATTAATCTTTTATTTTACAACAATGCTCATATTTGGTGAGCCTATAACAATCTTTATCCCCTTTATAACCAGAATACCAGTTTCACCAATTTTTCTCTTTGCTATTATCATATTTACAGTCTTATCAGTATACACAATAATCCAGAGATTAAGCTTTACATTTAATAAACTAAAGGATGTAAATGCAAATGAAAAAGAAATTTAAGGTAAACAATACGAAATCATCCTCTATAATGATTTAAATAATTCTTTAAGCCTAAAGATAAATTATTTAAGTTTTATATAATTCATTCTTTAGAGGAAACAAAATATTAAAATAAAAAATTGCTGATTCATTATTCCTAAAAAAAGAAGAAGTGGTGGAAAGACTGGTTCTAGTAAAGGACATTATTCTAGAGTTCAATGTTCAAAATGCGGGCGTATGGTTGCTAGAAGTAAAGCTAAAGCAGTTACGAGAAGAGTATCTCTAGTTGATAGCAGGATGTACACCGAATTAAAGAAAACGGGTACTATTATCCAAACTCCGAGCGTAAAACGTTATTTATGCGTCTCCTGTGCCGTCCATAGCCATCACGTGAGTCAGCGTGATAAAAGTAAAAGAAGAACTTAAAATCTATTTCTCAATCCTTGTGCTTTCTTATAATAAGAATCACAGGTTTAATTGTTTAAAGAAAGATGGAAGTGAATACTTAATTTGGACCTTATCTTTTTGTGTTATTTCAATAATAGCACGTATCAAAAAATCATTTTTTAAAGTCTCATCCGGTTTATAGATCTTAGCCTTAGCTGTTGATTTTATTTTTAAAGTATAGTTTTCCGCAATTCCAGTAACAGATTCACTTGTTTTTAGTTTAATACCTAATAATCCTAATTCATAATGAGACACTATAAACAGAATTTGGTCTTGTTTCTCTGTATTTTTTTCAAAATATACAACTTCAAGATAATCTTCCCTAAGCTCTTTTGGTAAATTTGAAAATTGAATAATTTTCTTCTTCCCAGTAATATATGGGAACGGTGTGTAAAATAAAACATTAAAATTTGCTATTTTTTTTATTTGTTCATTGTATAATTCTACATCTTTAATGGAATATGCTTTATCTAACAAGACGTCCAGTTTGTCAACCATATCTTCGGCTGAATAGCCAGCTAATACTGTCGCAATATAAGACCGCTTTAACTTTTCAATTAGTATTTCACTTTTCAAAGTTAATTTATAATCGATTGATACTTCAAGGGCTTGATTATATAAATTCGCAGCAATTTGTGAATGCCCAAGAGCTAAAAAATAGTCTCCTAACTCACTAAACACGACAATTGCGTCAAGGAAATTCTCCTCTAAATCCATATTTGATATTTCTTCCATAATAGACATCGCAGTATTCCTATCTTTACCTTGGATATAGAGAACTATGGCTTTTCCTATTAGACATTTGAGTTTTAATCGATCATCATTATAGATCTCTGCTAATTCTTCAGTAAAATTGTATTGCTTAATTGCACTTTTATATAATCCATGGAACAAATAGATTAAAGCCTTGACATAATTGAGAGTTAAGCAAGTTTTATGGTTATGAATAATTGTTGAAAATAAAGCAGCTCTGTCAAGTGAACTAATTGCTGAATTTATTCTTCCTAGTGAAACTAGTAAAAAAGCTCGCAAAAATTCCATTTTACTAATTTCTGAACAGATTATTTGTTCGACAACTTCATAATCGTTTATTTTTACCAATTCTCCGGAAGCAACTTGGAGTAAAGATATTAAAAACTGATTTCCTTTTTTCAAATATTTAATTGCTTCCTTTGATTCACTTTTAATAATAGCTTCTCTTGCCCTAATAACATATTCTCTTGAAATTCTTAAATTTTCAAGAAACTTTATAATACCAAATACTTGTTCCTCCTCACTTTGAGGAAGATCTTGATTAGAAATATATTTTTCAGCGATGTTTATTTCTTCTAAATGTCGAGAAGCACCGATTTCAAATCTCACACCCACATCTGGATTCTCTAATTCAATATCTTGAGTTAAAATTGAGTTTTCTGTAACCGTAATTGCTTTTTCAATTAACCAAGTAATTTTTTGTTCAGCAGGATAAGTTTTTGATCGTTCAATCATATATGATAAAGTATAATTAAGACTTCTCTTCCAGATATCTTTAAAATATCTTCTCATTTGAGAAACAGTGATGGTCCTCTGAATTTTTAATAAAAAACTTGAAAGAGACAAAATATTAATTTTACCCTTATAGAGCAGACTAGTGTTTTTTACAAGTTTAAAATCGTCGGTTATGAGGTGAACAGTTGAGGAATCAGATTTCTCTAGTAAATTTTTTGCTATATAAACAAGAGACAAATCAGGATCTTGTGCTGGGAACCTAATGTTAAATTGAGTAAGGTCATTTTTTACATCTTCAATTTCAATGGGTAAGATTTTTTCTACGTTTATAATCTGCCTTAATTTTTCTTTGTAAGTCTGCGGTGCTTTTATTTCATCAAACACAATTTCCGAGATATAATATTCATAGCCTAATTCTTTCGCTGCTCTGTCTAAATTTTCAATAATTTTACGTGCTCTAATTTGCAGCATGCAAATAAAGAAATTGGCATCAAACACTAATCTTTGTTTTTTATCGACCATTCGAAAATAACTCTATTTTGAAATATATAGAAAATCTTAATTAAATAAATATTAAATAGTAAAATATTATAATCTTTTTTATTGAAATTATTAGAAATTTAATCAGTTAAGAAAGCAAACTTCGAGAAGCTAATAACATTAGGGGGTGTGATTTCAATTAAAATTATTGACGTTATAGGATATTCTGGCTCAGGAAAAACATACTTTATAGCAAAAGTGATAAAATTACTTCAAAAACAGTTGAATTATAAAGTAGTTGTTATTAAGAATGTTAAACATCACCAAATAGATGAGAAAGGGAAAGATTCAGATAAATTCACAGAATCTGGAGCAATCTATTCAATAATTAAAAACAACTCTAATGACGTTGGTATTTTTTTAAAGACAAAAGAAGATAATCTAAAAGAGCTTATTAATTGGCTTCAGAAAGGGCCATATATTATAGATTTATTTTTGACCGAAGGTTTCAGAGATTTGAACAATCCAACCCTATTATGTGTAAGAAATTTAGAGGAGATTGAGCCCCAATTGAACAAAAACGTAAAAATGATCTCTGGAATCATCTGCACAGATAAAATACAAGATGTTAATATATCAGATCCACCAATATTAGATCTTGAAAATGACTTTCAAAAATTCTTAGAAATATTCAATATCAAATAACTTATTTAACTCTATCAAGATTCTTCCAAAATGGGGCAAGTTCCTGACACATAAACTTAAAATCTTTTATTATATTCTCATCTTCAATACCAGAGAGGAAAAATTCACTTAACTGTTCATATACTTCAATTTCATTTGTTGGATCCTTAACTGAATTTCTGATATTTCGAATTAATTCACTTAATGGGATGATTATCTCATCTATCAACCATTCCTCGAAATAAGGTTGATCTGAGAAAGATTGAATATTATAAGTAATCATAATCTGTGTCAATTCTTCATCTTTATAGAATTTTGTTTCTGGAATTATAACATCGTATTTCTCTTTCAGATTTTTTCTAATCTGTTCTTTATTTAAGCTTATTACATAATCGGGCCAAATATCATCACTATAGTTAATATCTTGAAAGACAAATAGTTCTAAAACTCTCAATGCAATGTTTTTTCCTATATAACGACTCCGAGGATCAATAAAATTTTTAGAGGCGTCATCCGGATTAGATCCCAGAAATATTTTATCGATTATAACATAAAGGATTCTACATATATGATCTACAATTTTATCAAAGGTAAAAGGAATATTTTCAGGATTTTCTGAGAGGATTTCATTTTCCTGATTAATTTTAATTGTAAAATTTGAATTGAAACTTTTTAAAAATGTCTTAAAAAAGCCATAATTTAAATGAGATACAGTTTTATTAAAGATTTTTGTGAAAAACAGATCTATATACTCAATGTTAGACAGTGAATAAAGGAAATTCAGAATATTTTTTACGTTATTTATTGAATTAGAACCGATTACATCATCTATTATTTTATTATGCCTATCTAAGGCTTTCTTAAAAATTTCGGGTAAAAAGAGCAGATCCCCAACTTCTAAAGCTTCAAGTCCGCTTCCAACATAATATTTCATATATAAAAGAAACAAATTTAGTTGCGATTTTTGAGATGGAAGGTTGTTTGCTTGAAATGTTGAGTATAAGGTTGATTTTTTATCAAGAAAATCGAAAAAACCTAGTAAGGAATTCTTTTTCTCGGTACTATAATCATCCATATTTGCTAAAAATTCCTTTCTGATAATATCAACTTTTGAAAATACAGAGTCTTCTACTCTTGCCCCCACAAAATTAAAAAAATCTAACAATGGTGAAAAACTCTGAAGTAGATTACATTTTTTATAAAAATAATATAATAAATCAACTAACTTTTCTTTTGCTGATGAATAATTATCCAGTGCCGTTTGATATAGATTTTCTCTTCCTTTCAAAAGCTTGTTAAAAAAATCTTCAGAAATGCCTTGAAAGGGTCGAAGGAAATAGTAAAGGACCATATCAAAATAACCGTGAAATATCTCATCTTTACTATTCTTTATTATGATCATAAAATTCAAAGATGTATTCTCATCTTTAGTATTAACGATAATTGCGTCTAACAAGATAAATATATTTTCTTTAATTGTTTTCCTAAATAATATACCCAAAAGCCGAATAAGAAAATAGAGGTAACCCATAGGAAAAGAAAAACCAGAAAAAACTTCAGATTCGAATTTTCTTGAAATTTTTTGAAAAGATTCTTCTCTCTTCTGGCTTAAATGATAATTATACTCCAAAAATAAGAATTCATCAGAAACTTTCTCTTTATTTATTACTTCTAAAGAATTACTATTAAATCCAAAGAAGTTATGTAAAAAATACTTAAAATAACTATGAAAATTGTCATAGAAAAAGGTTGTAAATGTTCTCTTTATTAATCTTTTCTGGTTTTTTTGGTTAAACTCATCCCATTTTACAACAATATCATTTTGAAATTCTTTAAAATCCTTCTCTTTTCTTTCTAAAATTTCGAAGAGCACACTTGTTTCCAATTTAAAGTCATACCCTAACCTCTTAACTTTTTTTTCTAAGAACTCTAATGCTCTATCTAATTCTTTGTCATCCAAATTTTATCAATTATGTACTAATTTATTATTTAATATTCGATACCTTACAACCCATTTTAAAGCTACTTATTAATAAAATAACACTTTGAGAATAAAAATATTAGTATAATCTTTATAACAAATCAGCTTTATTATGAGTTAAAAGATTTTTGTAATCTCATCAGTTTCTGAGTATTTAAGCGGATAAAATTTACCATCCTTTTTCTTAACTCTCAACCCTTTATCCTTAGATACAAAATTACCTATTTTTTCTGCAACTATTTTATTATTTCTTAATAGATCAAGTAACTCATGTGAATCTTCTTGATTCACAGCAATTAATAACGATCCAGAAGAAATTGTATTATATGGATTAAGATTAAACATTTCACTAAAGATTTTGGGCTCCGGTAATATAGATATCTTATCCTCTTCAATAATGACTCCTGTCATTGACGAAATTGTCATTTCGGCTATAGCTGTGTAGACTCCTCCTTCAGTGGGGTCGTGACAGGACTTAACTTTAAAATTGTCATGTGCTAGTATCGCTTCTCTATAGACACTTATTCCTGGATCAAATAAGTAGTTCTGGCATTTTTGTATAAAATCATGATTAAATCCCTGATCTGATAATATTTTTTCTTTTTCGCGCCCTATTATAGAGGTTCCTTCAATAAATACACCCTTAGTTAATAATAATGCATCTCCCGGCTCAGCACCTGAAGTCAGAACAAGTTTATTCTTCTCGACTTCTCCTAATAACGATCCTATGACCACTGGTCTATTAAGATGTGGAGTAATTTCTGTATGACCCCCAATTACTGTAATTCCCATAGATTTACATGTATTATTAATATCATTAAAAATTTTTTCAATAAGTTCTGCACTGGTATTTTTTTCAGGGAGTAATATAGTAGATTGAAACCATTTTGGCTTTGCCCCAGTACATACAAGATCATTAGTATTTATATTTACTACATAATATCCTATATCATCTGTTGCAAAAGTAATTGGATCAGTCTTAGCTACTAAATATTTGTCACCAGGAATGTCAATTACCGCAGCATCTTCTCCGATTTTCGAACCGGATATAACTCTGTCATCGTTGATTTCTAGATTTGAAATTAAGTTTGCCAAATATTCATGCTTAAGTTTACCGAGAGTAAATTTATTGCTATTTCTTCTCATTAAATTATCATTATATAAAGAGAACGTAAATATTTAAATTTTGGAGATGTAGTTTGATCGCTCCCATTTTTACATTTTTTTGTTTGAAACAAAATTAGAGTTATTAGACATTATCTTTTAAGTATCTAAATTCAAGTGTATTTTAGGAGGAAACCAAAGTTTAATTACACCAAAATTTAATAATTATTTACATTTATATCATATTAATTGATAGTTTTTATCAAAATTTGTATAATTGAAAAATTGAAGAGAAGAGTCTGAAAATAATGGGAATTGGTAAATCATTTTTATTAAGTTTAGTAGCTTTTGTTGGATTGAATTTTGTTTTTTTAATTTTGGATGCATTCATAGCAGGAACGTTTAATGCAATAATAGCAACAATTCAAACCGCTCCTTTAATGATAATATATTATCTTTTTAGCTCTATCGCGAGTGTACCATCGATCATTTTAAATTGGGTTATTGTAGATCCTCTTTTTAACAGTACCATGACTTTTTTAGTAATGGGACTTGGATTTCTTATTGCCCCACTCATTGCAGCAATCTTAGCGGGATATCTCGCGGAAAGTAAATTTGAAGGTTTTGTGGGTTGGTTATTAACTGCTCTCGTTAGTACGGTTGCGATGATTGTAGGTGTTATTCCAACTTTAAGTGCTACTTTTGTTAGTACACTAAATTCATTGTATGGGTGGACAGGATTCGAAGTGATGTTAATATCTCTTGTCATCAGTTGTATTATTAATATTATTTTCTATGGTTTCTTCTCATTACTAGTATCGAAAACAGAGTATTATTAAACTTTATTTTGAATTATAACTAAAAATAAGATTTTTTTTCTTGTTTTTTAATTTAAAGGATAGCATAAGAAATTAAAGGAATATATGACTATCAAGTAGTTAAGAAGAGTAGATCCTCCAACATTGTTAGCTGGAGGAAATTTTTTTCCTGCCTAACTCTGGATTTTAATTCTTCTTACTGAATTTTTTTGTCTAAGAGATGAAAAGAAGGAGTAGTCTTTTTAAATGTTATCAAAAAATATAAGATCGGTAAGTAAAAACGTTCTACTCTATAAAATCGATTTGATGAAAATATTTAAAACTAGAAAATTTCAATTTTAGTTGTCATTAACATAATTGTCAATTGAGGAAAAATGCTTCAAGTGTTGTAAAAAGTGAATATTAAATCCAATGTAGTTATGGAAAAAAATTCATTAGAGATTTCATCCATCCTTGTGAAAATTAGTATATGAATATTATTTACCGGTGTATTAACATAGATTTTCAATCTGAATTAAGTATCAAAGCTAATTCTATCAATCCTTAAAATCTCTTTCAATAAATTTAGTACTTTCTATATTAGAACCATAAAATAAATCTGGATAAATTGGTTCAAATTTTTCATTAAAAATTTTATGGTTTAACCAAATTTTATCTTTGCCATTCCATCTAAGGTTAATTAGTGGATTATACTGCTCTAAGAATTTTAAACTCCCGAATGCATTTTTAATGAGGGTTTTTCCTTGGAATAAGTCTGTTAGAATTAAATATTGTTTTATTTCTAAATATTCGAATAATAAATCAAAAACATCAAGGAATTCATCCATTTCACATTTAGGAAACCAAATTTCAATCATATAACCTGTCTCAAATGATTGTATTTCTTCAAAACCATAGATATAAAAATCTCCTTCAATTTCATATATTCGACATACATTGAAAAAGTTAAACAACTTTATCATCTTGTCTTCTATCCCATTTTTAACATTAGGCAGAATTATTGTGATTTTATCTTGAAAACCCAAATTTTTATAATTTATATATGGAAATATTAACTGTTTCTCTAATAGTGTAGTAATTATATTAATGAAATTATATTTATTCGTTCCTAAAAATGATTTTAAATCTAATGGTCTCCTATTATAAAGTTGATTTAAAGCGGTAAACTCAGGTGTATCTAAACCATGAGCTTCATTGTCTGGATATTTGTCAATATTGAATTCTCTTACGTTTAAAGTTTGAGGGGAATAATTTGGATTAAAAAGAACGTTTTGTATGTGAATTTTGAAACGATTTGATGAATAATGCCATCCTGTAGTGCTTAAATTATGATCAAACTGATTTATTTCAAAAATTCTCTTTATAAAGAAGAGACAACTCTCTCTAATTGCTTTTTTTGATTTTACCAGCCAGTTTAAGTAAGTTTTATTAGGGGTTCTATAAGGAAAAAGAGTTTTTATTAATACAGGTTGATTCTGATCAATTTGAGCTGGATATTTAATATTTTGAAATGAGTTTATAAATAGTAATTTTAAGTCTATATTATTCCAATCATGAGGACATAGATATAAATAATATTGAGCAAGACCATATTTTCTAAAAGCCGGAATAAATTTAATAGATTTAACAAAAGTATTAAAAAATTCAGATGATTTTGTATCGTGAAAGTTTTCTTGGTCAAGGAGAGTTTGTTCTAATTTAGACCGAAAATCCACAAGCTTATTTATTTGACTTGGATTAATTCCAATCATCTGGGAGGAAGATCTTTTTTTTACAATATTTACTAATTCTTTTAGACTTGAGTTCGGAGACCAGAATAAATTTAGGGGAGATTTAGCGTTCTCTTTATTATACCTTACCAATTTTTTATTATTAAAATTGTTTTTAGTATAAATATAAAATTGTTTAAAGTAGTCTTTAGAATATATAAATTGTTCATTTTCAAAATCATAAAAATCTTTAGGATCGATTTTAGCTGCTCTTACAATACCTCTCCAAAAAGTTCTGCGAACAATCAGTAAATTATCTTTGAATAAATTATATAGACTTGAAGTGAATTTCGCTTTTTCTTGAAAATTTAAAGAATACGTTTGGATATGAAATATCGACTCCTGAGATTCTAGATCCAATGCTTCTGTTAGAAAAACCCTCGGAAAGTGTGATTTTAATCTCTCAAGCTTTTTATAAGTTTCAGGAGTATTTCTCAAAAAGATTTCTGGATAAAATTTAGCAAATTGACTAGTTAGAATCGTATTTATCAGCATTGGAACAATTATAGGAGGATCTTGAGCTAAAAATTCATCAATAACAGCCTCTATTTTCTGATTTGTTATTTTATATGATTTTAACTGCTTGAATGCCTTTTTATGACTTTCTTCTTTTTCCTTTATTATTTTTGATATCAAAACGGGATTTTTAATAATAGTGATTATTTCCTTTATACTAAATATTTTAAGATTAAAGCAGGCAACAATTATATCATGAAATAATCTATATTTTTGAATTTCTTCCTCATAAAATTCGATAGATTGAAAATATTTTGGGAGAATTATATTAAAAACAAATTTCTTTACTTGAGTTTTTTGTTTTAGTAAATTTTCTTCTAATATTTGAGAAAGGCTGTTGTCATGTAAATAATGTATAAATTGCTGAGTAGATGTGATCTTCGGATTTTCTCTGAGGATCTTCTGGATTAATGTCGATAATTTTAATACAGAATTGAGCATCTCACGTAGAAAAAATAATCCCAATTGAAGGTTATGGTCAAGAAATGTTGTTAATGCTTCTTTAATATGCGTTGATTGCTGAAGTTTTTGAAAATTATCTCTAAATCCGTCTATATAAGATATCTGTTTTCTATTTTCATTTTCAACATCTTTTTTAATTGCATTCAAAGTTTCAATTCTTTTATCAAATGTGAGACCTGTGACTGAAAAATATTTTGTTCTACTTAGAAGTGTGTAATCAAAAATAGAAAGGGGATATGGAGATTTCGTGGTATGAAATTTTATCGCATGTTCACACTCATAATCCCTTTTATATTTTTGTAACAATGGATCGATTATTTTTGTGTTGTTTGAGATACCTTTAAAATAGTTTAAATTTAAAAAATTCCTTACAGCTTGAAACTGATAAACGTGTTTATTAATTAAATAGCCTTGGGCTTGCAATTTATTCAAATAACCAAGAAAATCTTTTGTATATATAGTAGGGATTAGGATATTTACGATAACTTTACTTGCAAAGCTGTTTTCAATGATTTTGGGTGATTGCCAAAAGGGAAAGTGTTCCATTAAGTTTTTGATTTTATTTTTTTCTAAAAGGGGATTAAATGTTAAGTCACATAGGAGCGGAGAAATCCCTATAGCACTAAAATTATATTGATAACTTGGTGCGATTGATGTACATTTGTTAATCCATTGTAAATTTTCATAAAATCTTTTTAAACTTAAGGTTGGTTCAATTTTCTTCTCTGTTAGAAGCTTATTATAAAAATTTTGATAATCAGTTAAGTTCACATATCTTCTGTTTTCATTAAATATTCTATGAAGAATTAGAAGAGTTTTAATAATATCTTCATTATAGAGGGATTTTGAGGTTTTATAAGTGTATTTCTCGAATAATTCATCGTAATAATTTGAAATATTTCTATTTCTAATAACTAAGGCATTTTCATTTATATCCCGAAAGAAAAATTGTATCGTTGATTCTTGCCCTCTTGATGCTTCTATTTTAAAAAACTTCTGGAGTTTGTCTGATTGAGTAAATAAAAAATCTCGATTTACTAGTATATCTCTAATAAGTTTATGCCATTTTTCAAACCCCTTGGATTTCTCAAGGTTATTTTCGAGAATTTGATTAATAAATACTTTAATCATTTTATTATCTTTTATTAGATTTGGGAGAAAAAGATAATATACTTCTCTAAGTAAGATAAAGGGATAAAAATCTTCATTTTTCTCATTGATTTGTATAACAAGAGAAATATCCTTGTATAAACGATTAACACCTCGATCAAGTATATTTGCATTTGTTTCTATTTTGGATTTGGTTTCTGATAATATCTCAATTTTGACAGTCTTATAAAATGGTTCTAAACCTAAGTATTCACTCAGGTCGGAAATTAAAATTTCATATATATTTTGAACTTGCTCAGTAAAATCCTCACTTAAAATTTGATTTAAAATATTAAAATCTATTGGTTTTGTCATAAATAACTAAAACTCTAAGTTAAACCCTATGTTATCGAATCATTTACTTTTTGAATAATCATAATAGATATTTATAATTTTACATCGCATACGGCATTTTCAAATTTTTCTTTTCAGAAGATCTTCTCAATTTTTCTTGTAGTTTTTATATTTACGATCAGATAAGAAGATACCAACTCTTTTGAGATGATTGAAATTCCTCGTGGTGGAGAAACAGTTCCTTAAAAGGTTAGTGGAATCCAAAATGGATTCTTACTCTATATTTTTCTTCCCCTTATAAGTGCTTTCTACCTCCAAGTCTTTACTCCTCGCTAAAATTTAGTTTTAATGATAAAATATGTGAAGAATAATGAGAATTTATTTTATGAAATACTCACAAAAATAACATTTTAATTGAATTTACAATTAGTCTAATCATCAAAATATTCTAAAGAGAAATTTCAATATATAAGTATTTGGAGAAAAATATATGCCAAGACCAAGTCCACTCGAAGTTTACGCTGTTTTAGATAAGAGTAATTGCAAGGAATGCGGATATGATACCTGTATGGCCTTCGCAACAGATATATTAGAAAGAAAGGTGAAGGTTCAGAATTGTACTCATTTAATGCAAGATCCTAAACAAGCAAAAAATCGAGACAAGCTTATTAAATTAATCACACCTCCTCAAAAACCAGTAGTAATTGGAATCGGAGATCGTGCATTAAATATCGGTGGAGAAGAAGTATTAATGAGACATCAATTAACATATTATAACCAGACCGGGATATTTGTCGAAATCGCCGATGATGATACTGATTTAGAGGAAACAACCAAATATCTCACTGACATTAAATTAGAAAGGATTGGTGATGTACTTACTTTAGATGGTATCGCTTTAAGAAACGTTTCGGGAGATAAAGAACAATTTAAACTCGCAGCAAATAAAATATCAGAGCTTTCAGAACTTCCCATAATGTTATGCACCTTCAATACTGATAATTTGTTATATGCTGCAGAAGCAATAAAAGGCAAAAAACCATTACTCTATGCTGTAACTAAAGATTCTTGGGAAAAAATAGGCAAATTTGCTGTACAAAATGGTTTACCAGTTGCGGTCTTTTCAAATAATCTAGATGAATTGATGTCATTGAGTGCTACCTTGCAGAAATTAGGAGTAAAGGAAATTGTACTGGATCCAGGCACATTTTTCGGCCCAGGGAATCTATCAACAACTTACGATAAAATAATGCAATTAAGAAATGCTGCTATTAATAAAGAAGATGTTAATGCTGGTTGGCCCGTTATGGGAGTACCTGCAGTCTATTGGAGCCAAGTGAAAATTGAAGATGATAAAGAATTATGGGAACATCAGTTTCAAGAAATAATAATGGGAGCAATAATGGAGTCTATTGATACGAGTTTAATCGTTTTACACACAGGGCAGAAAAGGGATGAAATTTGGGCGCTACTGGCATTAATGACTCTACGCCAGAGTGTATTTTCAGATCCAAGAATTTATCCCGCAGTTGATGCAGGAATTTATAAAATTGGAGAACCCGACAAAATGGCCCCGATTTTTGTTACGAGCAATTATAGAATGACTAAAATCCCTGTTGAACAAGATTTACTAGGAGCTAACATTAATTGCTGGCTTTTAGTAGTTGATACAGAAGGAATAGGAATTGAAAGTGCCGTAGCAGGGGGACAGTTTAATGCAAGCGGGATTGCAGAAGCAATTAAGGAATTTAACACTTTTGATAATGTTGACCATCGAATCCTTGTTATTCCAGGTATGGCTGCTCGTGTTAGTGGTGCCTTGGAGGATGAAGCTAATGCATTTGTTGTAGTAGGACCAAGAGATAGTAGTGGAATCCCAAAATTTCTTGAGACCCAATGGAAACCAGAAGATTTTATGAAAGAATATGAAGCCTGGGAAAAATAATTTATTTTTTTCTTCTTCTTTTATCTTGCACAAATGAAATCAGTTGTTTGATCAAAGTTTATCTAATAAATTGTGAATAGCATCAACACTAATTTGTTTTACACTTTTCAAAATTAAAGTTAATTTATCATTAGCTCTAGCTTTTCTTAACGAGTCTTCAGCGTGAGAACCAGTTAGCACACCAATAAACGGGCAGTTCAAGTTTTTAGAAAGTAAGGCATCTTTTGGATGGTCCCCAATTATTATAAAATTTGAATTTGGATATTTTTCAAATAAAAATATCTTTAGATTTTGATCCATTTTACTTCTGATTTTATTAGATTCTCCCAAAATGTAGTCAAAAAAAACCCCAATTTTCAGGTATTCTGCTATTTTAATAGCCATTTCCTGTTTTTTTGATGTAATCACTCCTAATTGGAATCCAGACTCTCTTAACTCATTTAACTTCTTTTTTACTCCTGACAACAGTTTAGATTGATAAATACCTTTCTTTCCGTAATATTCACGAAATGCGGTGGTTAATGGTATGGGATTTAAGTCTGAAACACTCCCGAACATTTCAACTAAGGGAATTCCAATCATTTTTTCAATTTTTATATCCTCTAACTCAGGAAGATTAAACTTCCTTAATGCGTAATTGAATGAATTAATGATTCCTTGTTTGTTATTTATAAGAGTAAAATCTAGATCAAAACTTAAAATGACCTTCAGTTGATTTTGCATATTTAATCCATTATTTTTGAAATTTTACATAACTTCTATTGAAAATAAAATATTGAAAAAAAAAGAAGTTTAGTGTTTATTCTTTTACATTAAAATCGTGAGTAAGGGATCTCCTAAGATATTCATGCCCATTGAGTCAGGATCACTTGGTCCGTGTAATGGATTCCAATACCATAGTCGCATTGCTTCACCAAAGACTTTTCCTTAATTTAGTGGTGTGTAAAAATAGCTATTCATTGTCATACCACCGATTTTTGATGAGCCCACTACGGTTAATGTGTTATTAGAAAAGAGATATTGAGTGCCTAAATTATTCTTATATTCAAAATTAGTAGCAGAACACGCGAAGAGATTATAAAAGAGCGATTGAGTATCTAAATTTAAGATATTAGTATAGTTAACTTTTAATTAGTCTAACTTAAATCCTCTAAACAATTTTAAAAGGAACAAAATTTCCCCTGAACTATCAATTATTCTTCTTAAATTATAAGGAAAATCATTTAAGACAACTTCCTCTCCTTGAGATATACGATCAATCATAATTTTTATTATTTCTTTGTACTTTCTTACAGTACTACCTCCTGAATCAATTTCGGAGATAACCTTCCAAGCCTTATCTAATTTACCATTTAAAATGCATGACATTGAAGCGAGAACATAGCTAAGTATGATATGAGAGGAACTTATCTTCTTTAGATTTGCCGCACGATAATAATAACGATATACATTATTAACCATCTCCTTTACAAGAAAATCTTTTGCTGTATCAAGTTGCTCATAAAATTTTATACTCTCCAAAATTAGAGTTGCTGCTGCAAAAAACTTCTTGTTCTTTAAATCCTCTTCTGCTATTTTATTTAAGCCCCTAATTATTTGGTTGAAAATACCGTATCGATCGAATTTCAAGTGTCCTTCAATAGCGATGTCATAGGCGTTCAGATAACTTTGTGTGGATTCATTAATACTTCCTATTTTCCAATAGTCATCCCCTGCCTTTATAAAATGTTTGTAAGCTAAATCCTTGTTATTTAAATCTTTGAATATATTAGCACCATCGAAGAAGTTCATAGCTGCCTGACTGAAATCTTCAATTTTCTCAGAAAAATTTCCAGCTAATAAAAAACAGGAAGCACATTCAATCAAGTTATTTTCTATTTCTCGATAACATAATCCTGCTCCACGATAATATCTAGCAATTTTATAATAATTTTCAGAATTTTTCTCAAGTGTTTCTGCTAAATCTATGTAAGCTCCAGCCTCTTTTTTAGAAAATTTAATGTAGTTATCCTCTTCAGCTAAAATTTTATAAAGGTTTTTCAGAATCTGATATATTTGAGCTAACGTTAAATTTTCGTTCTTTTCTTCTAGTTTTGTTGCTAAATTTGAGAAGAATTCTACACCTTCTAATACAACATCTTGAGATTTGTCATAATCATCTATTTCTTTATAGCACGTACCTATTTGTTGATAAGAATAAGAAGCCATATCATAATAATGGTGGTTCTTCGAAATCTTGATAACCCTTTCATAGAATATTATAGAATTTTCAAAATCAGATAATTTTAAATATAGCTCTGCAATATTTTGGTAATTTTGGGCAATCTTTCTTGTTTCATTAAATTCTTTTAAGAGAGTACATTCTTGTTTTAAGAATTTAATACTATTGAAGATGTTCTTCTTTTCTAAAAGTTTATCTTGAAATTTTTCGATAGAGATTTCGGCAATTCTTAGATATAACTCCGCGATTTCATGAAGCTTTGCCTGCAATTTATAATCAACAATCTGTTTCTTATACAACTCAATTATCTGTTCATATAATTTATGCGCCCCAGAAAAATCAAGTTCTTCAATGATTATTGCCGCAGCATATAGAAATTCACCAGCTTCGAAATATTCCCCTGATTGAGCAATTTCATTAGAAAAGTTAATCGATGATGATATGATCCCTTGTATTGATTTTGTTCTCTCTACAGGATCATCGATATCCCTAAGTTTTAACTTACATGCTCTAATCTTTTCTAAAAACTCTGTATAATCTATGAACTCTTCCTCTTCGATAATCTTATGATCTCCTCAGATAAAAAATGACAACTATGTATTGAAATTAAAGTTATTTTAAAAAAAATTGGATTATTTTTTCTTGATTTATTTTTTTAAATCTTATAAACTAAATATAGTATTGGGTTGGAAAGGTAAATTCAGAGTCTGATTTCAATGAAAGTTCAATGAAATACTATGTTTCAATAGAACAAGCCTTAATATTCTCTAGATATGTTTAATCACTTCAATATAATCTTCTCCTTCTCCAAATCCATCTTTCACGATTTTTTTTAAACGAAATCCATTTTTATAGCAAAATGGAATGATCTCAGTACGGTTATAATGAATATGTGCTGTAACAGTCCTTATTCCCCTTAGTTCTAACTCTTTTTCGCAAAATCTCCATAGTTTCGTGCCGATTTTTGTTTTCTGAAAGTTAAATTTTATTGCTAAATCATCTATAATGGCCTTTTTTTTATTGATTTCAATAGAAATAGCGCCTACTAATTCATTTTTCAATTCCGCTTTTAATATAATGTTGTCTGGATTTTTCCATGTTTTCTTTGTCCATTTAAAGATCTCCTCTAATGTAGCGTGGGGATTTGCTTGTTGATAGAGTTTAGTTATAATCATTAACTCCTCTTCAGTTTGAACGGGAGATATTAATAAAGTATCTTTATTTCTAAAACTATTTTCTGACTCATATTTCAATATAGATTTACCCTCTTCAATTTTTAATTTCTTTTCATTCAGGGATATAGTATGGATTTTTTTTAGTAAGTTTTGCACCCATAGACTCTCTCCACGAAGTATGAATCTAGAAAATAATAGAAATTATCTTTGAAAAAAAATCATGATTTTTTATTTTTACCATTTTTGGATATCTCAAACTGTGATTTTGTGTTTAATTACTTACTTTTCACAATTTCCTTTGAAATTGGAATGGAATGGTAAATTCAGAGTCTGATTTCAGTGAAAATTACTTTGAAAACACAAAAAATTCTAAAATCGAAATTATACTACCAAAGGCTTTAAATGAAACGTTTCTTGCTTTATATTAAACGTACTCTGTGTAAGATGATGTCTGTTCAAGGTGAATTATAATTCCATTTATTCGAAAAACCTGTAAAATAAATGAAAATACATGGATGTTTGATTGTTTAATTTACAATATGAAAGAACAAATGGCTCTTTTTGTAATTGAAAATAATGGAAAAACTGTTTTAATTGACACAGGAACAAGTAGTGAAGTCGATGGTTTATTAGACTATCTTCAAAATATCGGTATCGATCACCTTGATTATATTTTTTCTACCCATGTTCACGTAGATCACATTGGAGGCGTAAAGAGATTATCCGCTCAATTTCCTGAAGCCAAAATCGTGGTTTCAGAATTTTATCAGAATCTACCCGAAACAAAATTTGCAAAAAAGGAATCAGATTTAGCAGAATATCACGAATATTTGGTACAAAACCTAAAAGATAGGGTGATATATGTAGGGGAAGGGGATATTATTAGTGTGGATGATTTAAAATTAGAAATTTATTCTGCTCCAGGTCATACTCCTGAGCATATTGCAATTTTGGATAAGAAAAACATGAATTTATTCCCAGGGGATTCAATTGGGGGGCATCATCTAGGTTCAGGATTTTCTCGACCGACTGCATATCCTCCTCATTTTAATCATGAATCTTATTCTAAAACTGTTAAGAAGCTATCCCAAATTGAAAATATAAAATCTATAAGTTTAGCTCATTTTGGTGTGGCTACCGGTCCTGAAGTTCAAGAAATATTTAAAATATCAGAATACGTATTCAATGCTTACAAAGATACTGTAGTTGAAAGTTATCAGAAGAATAATGGTGATCTCAATTCAATAATCAGTGCTCTTCTAGATAAATTTGGTCGTTCTCCAAACGAAATTAAGGATAATCGACCCGACTCAGGAATTTTCAGGACATTAGGTGGGATATCGATTGGTTTTATAAACGGGTTGGGTCTAAAATCTAAATTTAAAGTAGATTAAAAATAATCAATAGTCCTCATATATGTCCAGTAGTCTACCTGAGAATTCTTCCAAAATATTGTCAAAACATACTTTTTAGCAATCTTTCAGGAGGGGAAGTTCCGCTTCAGCCAGTCAACCAAAAAAGTATTCACTTCATCAACTTTTTCTTGTTGAATCCAGTGTCCGCAGTCTAGCGTGATACTTTCAAGATTCGGGATAAATTTCGAAACATCTCCACCTTTAGGTACGATATCATGGGTACCGTGAATCATAGCACATGGAACATCGATTGTTTGTGGAAGATCGGCTGAAATTTCCCAATTTCGAGAAATATTCCGATACCAATTGATCGGTCCGGTAAATCCACCCTTGTTGTATGCAGTTATAAACACATTCATTTCTTCTTCAGACATGAGAGGTTCACCCGGCGGATTTTTTATCTCTAGCATATCCATTAGGGATACAGCAGGACCAGGACGATTTCCCGGGAGAGGTTGAGTGGCTCCTACCCATTGCTTATGGCGGAAAACGTTGGTAAAAAATTGCTTAGGTTTGGCTGCAAAAGCTGCATCAGCTACCCCAGGTTTCTGGTTGAAATGAACAATGTAATTTTCAGAACCAAGGAACTGCTCAAATAATGGCATAGGGTCGATATTTCCTCTCGGAGAGAAGGGTACACTCATTCCTACAACACCAGCTACTTTTTCAGGGTGGTATAAAGGCATATTCCAAACAACTATGGAACCCCAATCATGACCGATGAATACCGCTTTTTCCAAATTTAAGACGTCAAGTAAACTAGCCATATCACCGCAAAGGTGACGCAAATCATAAGCTTCTACGGATTCGGGTTTGTCCGTTTCGCCGTAACCGCGCTGATTTGGTACTATAACCCGATATCCTGCTTCTGCCAGAACGGGAATTTGAAATCGCCATGAATAGGCTAGCTCAGGAAAACCGTGAGTTAATACTAGTGGAAAACCCTCCCCCTGCTCAAAGACTTCCATATTGATCTCCCTGAGACGATAA
>Ga0209976_10000647_pt1 | contig 22145 bp, 17 predicted proteins | sample SumtaG_FD_182806 | JGI IMG/M metagenome (GOLD analysis project Ga0209976, IMG submission 182806) | Deep subsurface microbial communities from Indian Ocean to uncover new lineages of life (NeLLi) - Sumatra_00157 metaG (SPAdes) (version 2) | ecosystem: Environmental > Aquatic > Marine > Oceanic >...
CACTTGGACCGAGTCATTTACCACAGAGCTGATTGACTATAGTCATATTTTGAAAATCACAATCGATGTTGCTCGGCGTCGTGACAAAGCGATAGAGATTCCGATACGCTTAGACCCAGCAAGTAGTCATAGATCTGACTTTGATTTCTGAGAGAATCAATCTATTCGGATTCACTTATCTTTGTCTCAACCAATTCTCTTTGATGGATTCTCACCATTCGGACAGAATACAGCAACATAACAAATCCAATAACAATTCCAACTATCCACAGATCACTTGCCAGGGGATGACCAAATAAACTTGTGAGGATGTAGATGTTCAAGCAGACAAAGAAAATTGCGAAGGATATCAGTGTAGTATAGAATGACCAAGGCATCTGTTGTTTACTCATATTCACCACATCAAACGACTCATTCACCCAAATATAGGCATTGCTAAACCTAATCTGAATCCGAATTGTTATTGTCGTTCTCGCCACTTGTATCTAGTGGACTGATAAGCAACCCCTCTGATGTCGCACGAAGTACAACTCTTTTTCCAAGACCTGCGAGTCGACGCACTGTTTCAGGAATTACCATCCTTCCTTTAGCATCAATCTCTGTGATATCTCCATATAGGATATGCTTCTGACCTTCAATTAATCCATCACGAATTCGTAGCACACGGTCTGCGTACTCAGCAACTTTGGGATTATGAGTTACATTGATCACTGTTGTGCCAAATTCCTTGTTTATGTCCTTCAGGGCTTCCATCACAATTTCTGTTGTTTCTGAATCCAATTCTCCAGTTATCTCATCTCCCAACACGAGTTCAGGATTATTTGCTAATGCAACACAAATTGCTACACGTTGGTTTTCACCACCTGAGAGCTGGTTTGGTTTGTGAGCCATCCTAGGTCCTAGTCCCAAGGTTTCTAGGAGCATTTTCGCCCTTTCGTTCGACGGTTTTGACGGTGCTCCAGCTAACTTCATTGGAAGAATGACATTCTTCAATGCATTTAGACCTGGAACTAAATTGCCGATTTGCCAGACAAAACCAACTTTCTGTCTTCGATAGAGCATCGACCTTCGATCATCAAGAGTCGTTACATTATGTCCATCATAGAGTATCGCTCCTGCTGTCGGTTTATCCAATGCACCGAGCATTTTCAGAAGTGTTGATTTTCCAGACCCGCTTGGTCCGATGATGGAAAGGAACTCTCCAGAGTTGACTTCAAAATCAACTCCGCGTAGGGCAATGACCTCTTTCTGGCCCCGCTTGTAGACCTTCATGAGATCGCGCACGACAATCTTGTATTCCTCTGATAGTTCTTCGAGATTTTCCGACATGATGATCACTCATTGTATTGAATTTCTTCTGCGATATTCAGTTTCAAAGTTCGTCTTAAGACGAAATATGTAGCAAATAGCGATGCACCTACTGCAACGCCAACAATTACCGATATTAGTGGCAAGGGTAGTATAAGTTGAACTGGAAGTCTACGCCAAAGACTCATTGTTGCTGTTCCCATGTGCAAGAGTGGAATATTCAGCATGAGTAACGATAGGGAAATGCCTATTGTTACACCTATTCCTGCGGCAATCAATATTCCAATACTGGTTTCCGTAAGTACTGCAATGATGATTGACTTGTTTTGTGCTCCCAAAGCTCGAAGTACAGAGAATTGTTTTCTCAGACCCCGAACCCTTACTATGCTGACGATTACCATTCCTATGGTCAAATAAACAAGTGAAAAGAGAACATTCAAAGTGTATGTTCCGTAAATCGACTGTGTTGCCCTTGAGTCAAGAACCTCATCAATAAATGTATACGGTGACTCGATGTCACTGAAGCTGTTCGGAGCAATTGCTCTAATGTCCTGCATTGCTTTTGTATAGTTCGTCCCTGGTTCAAGATCAATATAGAATTTGGTCACACGTGTGTTGTTCATACTTGCGTGAACAAAGTCCAGATTCATCACAAGAAAATCAATTGCATCTGGCACACCAGGAACATATGTTTGACCCGGGTATTGGTCACTAACTTCTGATGTCATTAGATCTACTATTGTACAGTCAGTTACGTTTCTCGAGGATTCTGATACTATCTGAATATCAATGGCATCACCATATTGAGGATATTGACCCCCAAGAGAGTCCACTGTCCATGTGACAATAGGTTTGAATGATGAGATTATATTCAACCCATTTCCATCTGGCTCAGTTAATAGTGCTAAGGAACTCTGCGGTAAATTGTAGTATGTGAAATAATCTAGCCAAAATGCTGATTCAAACCAGCTATCAGGGTCAACACCAAATATGGTAATTGTTCTATTGTAAGTCTGACCACTACCAAAGTAGGGCGCACTATAATATTGTGCGTATGCGGTCGTACGATACATGGGACCAACATGAGCCACTCCCTCAACTGCAGAAATGTTTGCAACAAGATCCATTGTGATATTCGTGAGTACAGGGCTAATATCTATCGTCACGTCCGCTCCGGTTTGAAACATGAAAACATCTTTCATGTGAGTATTTCCGGTTGTTGCGGAAACAGCAGAGAACAAACCTGCTGTAAACACCATGGCAATGAACATGGTTCCCATTGCTTCTGACTTCTTGAACATAAGAACTGTTCTTGACATTAGGCGTGAACCTACGACTAAGGATGGACGTTTAATTCTTCCAAGAACTCTTGCTTTGATTGCTGCAGTTGGTCGGGATAGAAGCCGTGTGAATGAGAAAAGGAAAATTCCCAACAGTGGAATAATGATAGCTGCAAATGTAATGGTGCTAAAGGTATCAAAACCTGAATAAGCAAAGTTAACGAACAATGGCAATAGTAGCCATCCACTGGCACCTATAGCAATCAGATCAATAGTTGATGAACCCATTTTCTCAGCGTCGAGTAGTACGTCTCTTTGGAGATTGCTGTGTGCCTCAGTAGGAGTCATCAATAATGCTTTGATAGCTGAGGGCAAGGCAACAATCAATCCAACAGAGAATGAGAATAGGAATACAACTGTTATTGCATATGGTTGAAGTAAGATTTCAAAACCAGCAATCCTCGACGGATCGAACACAAGTAGCTCTCTTACCGTTCCAGAGAGAAGAGCCGAAACAATTCCAGTACCAATAGCCCCAAGACTACCAACAAATCCTGTAGCCAAAGCATTGCTTAATACCCAGTTGAATGCCTGCCATCCTGATGCACCTCTTGTCTTTAGGGTACCTACATCTCTTCGTTGAGTGTCAGATAGCAATCTGGCATTATATTGAATTAACATTGCTCCCATAATAACTGAAGGAATCGAGAAAGCGAGAGCAATTGCTCTCATACTAATAGACCAACTAGAGAACGCATAAACTGCACTGACGAGTTGGAAGTCATCAACAATTGCATACGGAAGATTGTCCTGTTCTATCCTGCGTTCCACATTTGAAAGTGAGCTGACAACAGTTGCAATATCAGATTGTATAATAAGTGAATGGTCAAATTGAACCCATATCCTCTCCTGCCTGCCATAGTAATCATCATTTGCCATCACACTGAAAGTTGAAGCGATAGCGTCAGGTGTTGTAATCATACGCAGATAGGTGACTTCAGGTTGATTCCACATGGGTTGGTACATGTAGATGTTTGACGAGAATGTTCCCACAATTTTGAATGTTCTTTGAATCTCAACTTCTTGCCATGTACTGTTGTAGACAAGAAGATTGAGTGTGTAGTTTTGTCCAATTGTGAAACCCATTCGTAAGAAGAATGAATTTTCTAGCATGCAGGAATTATCGTCATACTCTTGATCGAATATCTCAATCTCTATTGCATTTGAGAATTTATCAAATGATGTAGAATTGATGCCGAGGAAACCCTGCCGTGCATCTTGTCCTTCATAATTCCAGTCCCATATATTTACAAAATTCACCTGTTGTGTAGCAGTAACATATTCCTGTTGTGCAACATTCTCTTCAATATCATCGATGGTGATATTGTCCTGGGCATAGAACGGAGTTGTAAATGTGACCTCCATATCTATTGGCACATTTGCAGTCATATCATCCAGAACATCCGGTGCGGTAGAATCCATGTAGAATAGAACTCCACCTAGTACACCGCTAGACAAAGCGAATATCAGTAGAGTTGTAATTACTTCAGGTGCATGTGATGAAAGACGTGCGAAGAGGAACAACTAATGGTCACCTCCGTATGGACCAGCTTCTGCCCAAGCTGCATTAAGTGTAGAAGCCAAATTGATTCTGGAACTAAGTGCAGCTATTACAAAGATGAACAAAGCTACACTAACTACGAAGAATCCTAAGACAACGAAAAGTGTGTTCCAAGGTATGACTGGAAAAATTCTGACCGGATAAAGATCAAAGTACCCAGTGGTTGATCCCCCTGCCATGAATATGGTTGTGCTTAGGAATAAGGGTGCATAGATTGCAAGTAACATCATGCTGAACAACATCAATACAAGCATCTCTGCTCCCAGTGACAATATGATTGTTCTTTTCGTTGCTCCAATTGACCGTAAAAGTGCGATCTCTCTTCTTCGAGTGCGAACTCCTTCTACAGCATAGATTGCAAATCCACCTACAATTGTTCCCACTGTTAATACGGTAAGCATTGTATCTAGAGACCGTTCCATCTTGTATTGTGTTTCACCAACATAATTCTGAACATTCTCGCTAACAGCTTCCCAAATTCCATCGTAGACAACAATTTCTCCTCCAACATCAAAGACATCCTCAGTGATAATGGATGCATTCGCACTTGGAGTCGTTCTAACGCAGAGGTAGTTGGAGGAAGTATTGAGTAGGGTCAATTGAGATCCAAGATACTCACGATTGACAAGAATTCTATCTTTCCCAATAACGGGAGGGTTGTAATAGTATGGGGAATAGTAATAGTAGTTATATCTCTCTGGAACTTCTGGCAATGCCTCTGCAATTCCGATTATCCTAAATGTGATAGGAATTGCACCTTCATCCATAGTTGCCGCTCTGAGAATATCACCGACTTCAAATTCGAATATTTCAGCGATATCACTTGTGATAATAGCCCCATCAGGAGAGCTCTCAAGATTATCCAATAAGATTGATAGATCTGACTCATTGAGAGGATTACCCAAGTAATCGTACCCGATGTCCTTATACTCCCTGGGATTCACCGCAAAAAAGTCTGTACCTCCGTCATATCCAGTTGAAAGGTAAAGGTATGCTTCTGATACAATGGTACTTGTGCTCACTAATTCATGGTTTGTTACGTTAGCTACGAATTCATCCCACTTATCATATTCAAACTCGTCCAGTGCAAAAGTCAAATCTGAACCAACACCTAACCGAGATTGATTTTGTGCGGTGATGGGCATTGATGCGTCTATGATGGCACTGTTCCAACTTAGACAGATAGCAAGAACCAGAATCATTGCTGCCGCTCCTGCTGAAGATGCACCTTTTCCAACTTTTCTGATTCCAATCGACGCTGGAATATCACCAACTATTCGTCGCATTGCTTTACTGAGCCCATACGCACCCCACTTCAGCGCTTTCATTGATAGACTTGACACACTGAGGAAAAGGGGTATAGGAATGAATGGTAAGACAATAGCTAACAAAGGGTTGCTTGTTGCGGCTGTACCTCCCGTAACCATAGCGAAAAGAAAGATACTTGATAATCCCAAAATCAATAGGTCCCAACGAAGGAGTCCTAACCCTTTTGACAGCTTTGCTAGTTTTCCTTTATCCTCATCAACATTCTTCTTTGTCGAATACAGGGCTCGGTATCCGCCTAATGTGATTAATGGCAATGTAATGGCTACTATAGCCGAGATAATTAGCGAATCCAAACTTATCAGAATTGGCTCTGAAATCAGTAAAGCTGCATTGAATGTAAAGAATCCTGTCGCAGAAATTGCTACTCTACTTAGAAGAAGCCCCAAAGGGATTCCAAGAATGCATGATAGGAGTGAGAGGACGAATATCTCTCGAGTTGTTGATTTTTCCAGGTCTCCTTTTGCTGCACCCCGGGAAATCAACATACTTTCTTCATAGCGTCTTTCGTTTACATTGTGCCGAATTGCTAGAAAATTCACCAAAATAAGTAGGAAGAAGATACTCGATACTCTGAGTATCTCAGTAATTCTCACCATTAGGACCCAATTCATGTAGGCTGATACTCCTGAAGAAAGTCTATTTTGAACATGAAAGTCAGGATAGTATTGGCCAGGCACATAGTAGGGATCTAGATATCTAATTGCTTCATCAATTCCATTGAGAAATTGAAGTGCCCCTGTGGGGTTGAAAGGACTGATACGAGTACGATCAACATCAATCAAGATTTCGATTCTCTCATATAAATCAGCAACAAGAGTATGATCAATTATTGCTACACTATAAGATCCCCAATAGAAGGGGGAATCAGCGTCGCTGTCATGTGTGTAAAACCCAACTACTGTGACATTGTGAAGATTTTCTTCTATATTCAGTGTAACAGAATCACTAAGGTTCATATCTTCATATGTACGAGCCCAATTGATGACTGCAATCTCATCAGGACCTGTTGGAAATCTTCCCAGTTCGAGTTGAATATAATTTGGAAAAGCTTCAAGGAACTCAGTATCTGGCGTCAGTAGCTGTCCCCAAAGCTCTCTATAATCCATCACAGATTCATTCAGGATTACACGTCCATATACACTACGTAAATCCTCGGCTCTTGTTACTCCATCAATACCTTGAATGTCGTCAACATATTGTGCTACGTCTGAACCTTCGACGGTAATGGCAATATCTCCCACATCGATATTCTTGTTCCACTCGTGAACTGAAAATGAATCGACATAGACTGTAATTCCAATAGCCATAGTTGATGCTAGTAGAAAGCAAATCAATGTGATAGTTTTTCTTCGCAAACTATGAAACGCTTCATATCCTACAGGCTCTGCCGCCATTATTCATACCTCATTGCGGATTCTCTATTTTACCATCGCGCATTCGGTAGACGTGATCCATCTGCTCCCCGACCTCAGGATCATGGGTCACTGTAATGAGTGTTCCACCTTCTCCCTTTGTGAGTGATATAAGAATATCAATAATTTCTTGACCTGTATTGTAATCCAGGTCTCCTGTTGGTTCGTCCGCTAATACTACAATTGAACTAGCAGACCCCTCTGGTTTTGCAAGAGCACGAGCAATAGCAATTCTTTGCTGCTCACCACCACTGAGTTCATCAGGACGGTGCTCCACTCTCTCAGCAAGTCCGACCAATGATATTAGGTGGTCAACTCTTTCCTTGCGTGCATCTTCTTCAACACCAGCGATTAGAAGGGGAAGTTCTACATTTTCATATGCTGTCAATACCGGTAGCAGATTGAAGAATTGAAAGACGTAGCTGATCTTGTTTCTCCTCACTGTTGTGAGTTCACTCTCAGACATATTGGTGATGTCGACACCATCGATTACGACTCGTCCCTCTGTAGGTCTATCGAGTGCACCAATAAGATTCAGCAAAGTTGTTTTCCCTGATCCACTGGGGCCCATGATGCCGATTGCTTGACCACGCTTGATATCGAGGGTTACCCCTCTGAGAGCATGGACTTCAATCTCTCCCATCTTATAGACACGGGAAACTGATTGTAAATCAATAATTCTATCGTTATTCAGCTCAACCCACTCCGGAAATACTCCGCGACGTTATATGATATTTCGCGTAGACTAATAAATACAGCTTTGCAAGTACCAAGAATTGTACTATTATTTACTAAAAGATGAAAAATCACTCTCGACCATAGGAGATATTCCAAACAAGTATTCATGACAACGTGGATTTGCCCCAAAATGATGAATAGAGAAGAAAGCTTTATCTTCATTGAAGACTTATCTGACCATATAATAGTGAGAGGTGCATCTATCCTTTGTCTGACGAGATAATGGAACGAAAATATGAATTCTTCAGCAGACAGGGTTTCTTGGTTGGTGCCATTTTGAGTGCAGCTTCACTAGTTCTGCAATCACTCCTTTCATTCCCTGAAATTTGGCTAACACGACCTTTTGGATACATCATGCTCATCCTTTCTTCAGTTCTTGTTGTAGGTGTAACATCCGGCGGAGTACTTGTTTATCTGTATCCACCAGACCAGGATGTCATTGGTATAGCAGGTATGGGGAGCGATGATTCCACTCAACATATCTCACTGATACTTGTTATTCTCTCATTAGCTGGACCTATCTTCTTTGGGTTCGCATTCTTCTATGCAGAATTTGCCAGTGATGCTTTTATTTTCATCTGGGTAATTGCTGGATTTGCAGCTCCCAGTCTAGGTCTCACCGCTGCAATGTTGGAGAGATCCAAAGATATCGCAGCTGATCTCAGAGTTTACTTCTCTGTTCATCAAAAGCTCGATATGGCTAGTCTTGATTGGCTTCATGGCCTTGGACCTCGAACAGCAACCTATCGAATGGGCATGCTTGAAAGTGCAGCAAAACGAGTAGAAGGTTTGAGAATCTCGGGTCATGAGATTGTCAAAGAAAATAAAACAGTTGCAGTCAATCAGTAGTACATCATGGATGTGCACGATGCATATGTGCACGAAGACCTTCTTCTGTCCAAGCAACCCAATTACACTTGAGACACGTTAAGGACTGACTACCTTTTCCAAACCGTGGTGCTGATCGTTCGTCTAATTCGTAGATTGTGCCGCCATACCCACTTCGTTTCTTTGTGACTATCTTGAACCTTTTACTGAAACATTCTGAACACAAGTGCATACTACTGCGTGAATCATTAGCGAAGTTCTCTTCCAAGTCTTTTGCTGATTGAAAAGGGTCTATTTCATTTCCACAGCTTTCACAGGATGCCGACTTAATCACCACTTCATGTTTCAAGATATTTTTCGTTGTTCAGGGCTTTGATTTCTATGTCAGACCTCTATAAGAATCCTATGAGTCTTGAGGTCTTTTGGAGTTTAGTCTACACGCATAATCATAACGTATTCTCATATAAATTTGCAGCAGTCTTGAAAACCTCTTCGGTTTTCTCTCCTGTTAGCGATGATGTTTCGATAAATGCTACAGGATGCAATTTGCCATCTGATCCCAGTCTTTTTGCGAGCTCTTCAGCATACTGAAATCCCTCATTGTAACTTACAGGATCTTCTCCTGAATCATCTTCGGATTCAGCACGTAGATCGATTTTATTCCCTACAATAACAATCGGAGGAGTGACTTCACATGTAATAGACGATTCTCTAAACCAAAAATCCAAGCTTTCAAAACTCCACCGATCTGAAGCCGCATAAACTATAACAAGTAATTGTGCATCGTCATAGAATTTTTGACGAGGTAGTTTATCTTTCACTGCTAAATCAAAGGACCAGACATTCAACTCGATTCTATGATTAGTCCCATCTATGATCGTACTATAGATATAAGGTGAAACAGCTCCAGTTTCTTCATTGATGATTATGGGTTCAATTCCTGCCTTTTCTTTGAGAGTCCTCTTCCCAACTCCTGTTTCACCAAGAAGCAATGCTTTGCATTGCACTATTGGTTTTATCTGATGAGATGGAGTCACTGGAGCAACTACTTCTTCAGCAACTGATTCTACTTCCGCTACAGGTTCAATGTCTTCCTCAACTGTTTCTGCTATTAGTTCAAAAATCCCTGAATCAGCTTCTTCAATCTGAGTCTTAGCTATATCAATTCCTGAAGTTCTTGCATAGGTTGATTCCGAAGCAACAATTTCTTCTTTGCCCTGCAGATTGATACTTATTTTTGGTGCAACTTTCTTTTTGACTGGTTCCTTGCTGCCTGGAGCCATGAACGAATCGCTTAGTGCTTCGACTGCTTGCAAAGCATCAGCAATATCATCAAAATCATCTGCGGTTATTGTGCCACTCTCGTTACCACTCATAGCTGGACTTACTTCAGGTTCTTGTTTCTTCTTCTTCTCTTTCTTTTTCTTTTCCTTCTTTTTCTTTGGAGGCGGCTTCTTTTTCTTAGGTGGTTCAGGTTCTGGAGGTGCTTCAATAACCAGCTCCGGTTCTGGCTCTGGGGGTGCTTCAACAACAGGCTCCGGTTCTGGAATTACTCTTCTTGCCTTTGGAAGACCAATTTGTACCAAAACGTTCTCCAAAATCCCTGGAGCGAGTCTTTTACCAAGATATCGGAAATATTTCTGTAGTTCCAGTGCTATATCATCGAATGACCTAGCTTTCAATGGGACCTTTTTCTTAATTACACCCTTGTCTCGAACCTCAACATATGTTGGTAATAGTGTCAGTGATATTGTTGTACCAGGAACTATCAAGGTCACCCTTCTCCTAGCTGGTCGTATTAGACCATTCTCAATATTTGTAACATAACTGTTTCGTGTCTGGTATCCTTCCATAGGAGAATGATTCAGATACCACTACGAACAGAAAGGATTAAGTCTTAATTGTAGGTGTTTCGATTAGAGGTCATATAATGACAAGTGTAGACTTTGCAAAATACGTTGAAGTGATTAGGGATTGGCCCGAGCCTGGAAAAGCTGTCTGCGATATTAGCAAGCTACTCGAAGACCCTCATATATATCATGAGGCCGTGGTCAAACTCGCCAAACCCTTCTTAGAAGTGAAACCTAACAAGGTGGTAGGGATTGAACAGCGAGGACTTGCTCTTGGGAGTGCTATCGCATACTATCTCGGTTGTGGAGTTGTTCCAGCTCGATCGATTGCCTATGTTCCAGAGGGATACCATCGTGAGGTGGAAATGCTTCCTTCAAACAGATTCGCAGATCGTCAATTGGCAATAGTTGCTGATTCGATCGATCCAGGAGACCGTGTTGTAATCATCGATGATTGGCTTATTCAAGGGACTTCAGTATTCGCAACTAAGAAGCTGATTGAGAAATTAGATGCTTCTGTTGTTGGGATTGGTTGTGTAATCAACAATATGTCTGAAACCCGTAGGAAACTTCTTGGGCGTCCTGAAGTACAAGCACTTTTGGAAAATTACGAAACTGATGCTTTCCAAGCTCGTGATTAGAAAAAGAATAGATAACCGGATGGTGTGAAACACACCTCCGGTTCTTTCGTTTTGTTTTAGTCTGTTCCTTCTCGAAGTTCTCTTCGGAGGATTTTACCAACTTGTGTCTTTGGTAGGTCTTCGACAAAATCGATGTTGGTTGGTACCTTGTACACAGCCATCTTCTCTTTTGCAAAGGCTCGTATCTCATCCACAGTTGCAGTTTGACCCGGTTCGAGAACAATGAAAGCTTTCACGGTTTCTCCACGAGTTTCATCGGGGACACCAATAACTGCAGCCTCTCGAATCTTGGGATGTTCGAAGAGTACTTCTTCTACCTCATTGGGCCATACTTTGTAACCGCTAGCATTGATCATATCCTTCTTACGGTCAACTATGTATGTCCATCCTTCCTCATCCATCTTTGCGATATCACCAGTGAAGAGCCAACCATCTCTCAGGACATCTGCAGTTTCTTCAGGGCGGTTATGATAGCCCATCATGACCTGCGGTCCTTTTACAGCGAGCTCACCAATTTCACCAACAGGGAGATTCTTAGTATTGTCTTCGAGATCAACTATCTTACTGTCAGTGCTTGGGAAGGGTAGTCCAATGGAACCAACCTTTCTCTTCTCCTTGTCTAACGGATTACCATGAGTTACAGGTGAGGCTTCACTGAGACCGAATCCTTCAATGATAATGGAATCAGTTGCTTCCTCATATCTCCGAGTGACTTCAGGAGGTAGAGCCATTGCTCCTGCGATTGATGCTTTCAGTGATGTCAAATCATATTTTGCTGCTGCAGGATGACTGTATATTGAAATTGCTAGTGTTGAAACAATTGGGAAAAAGGTAGGCTTTTGCTTGTCAATTAATTCAAGTAGGTGCTCGATATCCCTGGCATTTGGAACTAAAACGATTCTACTACCCCATGCGATTGCAAGGTTCATAGCAATTGTCTGGCCAAAGATATGCTGAAGCGGTAATGCTGCGACAAAGGCTTCTTCTCCACGGGTTGCCATCCATTCCATCCAAGCACCACACTGTTCACAGTTGGCCTTCAGATTGTCATGAGTAAGCATTGCGGCTTTTGGGATACCTGTAGTTCCGCCGGTAAACTGATACACTGCAATATCCTTTGCAGGGTTTACCTCGACCTTTGGTGCTTCAGGAATGGTATCTGCTATGAAGTCATTCCACATTGTATCTCTTTCACGAAGTGGTGGAACAGATTTCATCTCTTTCTTGTACACGGTCTTAGGTGCAAGTATCTGTTTTATTTTGGACATCATATCCCAACCCTGAGCAACAATAACGTTCTCAAGATTAGTTTCCTCACGAACGGCTTCAACAACTCCGTAGAAGAAGTTGAGCACAACAATAGTCGATGCTTTCGTGTCCTGCAGATATATTCGTAATTCTTTTGGCATAGCAAGTGGACTTACTGCCGTTACGGTAGCTCCAGCTTTCAGTGCACCAAAGTATGAGATTACAAACTGGGGACAGTTGATTAGCATGATTGCTACAGTGTCACCCTTCTTAACCCCCATCTTCGCAAAACCATTTGCAGCTCGATCAACAAGCTCTCCTAGTTCACGATATGTGACTTTGACTCCTTCAAAAAATAACGCCTCGTTGTCAGGATAGTTCTTGACTGCTTCATCAAGTCCGTTCCAAAGTGGGCCTTCAGGAATCGTGATCTCTTTCGGGGTACCTTCAACATAATTTTTGTACCATGGCCGATCCAATTTTCTGTCTCCTCTCTCTCTCTCTCAGTGAGAAGCGGAATAACTGATACTACTTTGACCCTCATTTATCCCTTCTGATGAACTGTGAAATCCATTTTTGGGGGTCTACAATCCAAATGATGCTTTGAAACAAACGTATAGAGTTCTTAGAACTAGCCGTTTCACATCAATTCCTTGATCAGATGATTCTGCCATTGCTTCTGAAACCATTTCCTGGATTTTCGTATCCCGACTTCCAATCTCAAAAAGAAGGTCAGTAAATGGACTTTTGAATATTTTCTGAGCAAGTAATTGGTCATTGAACTCATTTCCAAAATCTTTACGCCAAAGGTTTTCATATTCGCAAAGTGTACTGCTTCCAAAATCATCGGTTTCTAATGCCTTGGTCAGTACCGACGTTGCATGCTTGGCAGCCCTCATCGCATACGCGATTCCACCTCCTGTTAGGGGACTCACCATTCCCACCGAGTCTCCTAGAAGGATGCATCTGTCAACATAGGATTTTGAAATTGGTCCTCCAGTTGGAACAAGCGCACCTCTTGCACCTGAGAGGTCTGCGTTCTGCATAAGCAAATCTTCACGCTTCAAATGACGAACGAATGCATCGAAGATCTTTGGCAATCCTTGGGAATGTGTTCCCACAATTCCAAGTCCAATATTGATAGTATCTCTTTTTGGAAATATCCAGCCATAACCAGGAAGCCCTCCAAGGTTGGCATAGAAGTGATAATCTAATTTCTCGCTATATCTTTCTATAATCTCACTATGCTTTGCAGGAACCTCTGCAACACGACATACAGTTATCATTGAGCTGGGCCACCTTCTGTTAAGTCCTGTTTCTCTAGCAACCATACTTGAAACTCCATCTGCTCCAATGATTACTCGAGCTTTGATTGACTCTGCTCCTTTGATTATCACTTCACAATAGTCATCGAGAAATCTCACAGATTTTGCTCTTACTCCAACTAGAGATTCAGCTCCCTCTTCAACTGCGCTTTCATACAACACATTATCAAAATCAGTTCTAAGTGCTACTGCCATATCGACAGTTCCTCTGAGTACAATTTTGCGATTGGGCGAGTGTAAAACTCCAACTCTTGCTACTCCTTTCAGAAACTCTTCTTCCCTCTTCCGGAGATAAGGAAATTCATCCAAGAGACCTTCTGAGAAACCTCCCCCACATGGTTTGTCTCTTGGGAAGTGGTCCTTATCTATCATGCAAACTTTTAGTCCTTGTTTTGCAAGATATCGTGAGGCAGTTGCACCTCCTGGACCTGCTCCAATCACAGCAACATCGAACATTCTCTATCATCCAACAGTGTCCCCTTTTGCCCAACACTTCATCTTAATGGTTTCTGAGAGATTCATCTACGAGAAGCTTATCAGGTCTGTAGATTGACATTCAATGAATATCTATGAACAGATTTATTCAAGCACGGGGAAAGGTCAGAAAGCGCATCAATTCGAATTTACGTGTTGACAAATTTCTTCACCAATACATCACAGTTATTCTTGCAATTAATGTGGTCTTGATTCTGTTCGCAATGCTTTCTGTTACATTGAGAATGAGCTTGAGTGGGGTTGGATTACTTGACTCTATGCCAATTGCACTCTATATTCTTCCTCTGATGATTTTCCTTCCTCTGATGATTAGATCGTTTTATCAGAGTAGGACTGCAGCATGGAATTTTTTCATCCTAGTTGTAGCTAGTGTGTTCTTCAGTATGCTCTCACTTTTGGTTCGTGGATTTGTTATTTGTGTGATGTTCAATGTTGTAGCGATTGTATCAATCTTCATTCTCGGCAGGTACCGGCCAGAAGGTAGCATTCGTTCAGCCGGAAAGAAGAGTATTGCCTACTTAATACTCATGAATCTGCTAGGACTAACATTTCCAATTTCAATCGTAGCAATGGGCCAATTACCTATTACTCAAGTATCAGGTAATCCAAATGCAAACATTATGCTAAGTGTCCCCTTAGGAGATTTTGAATTTCCCTATAGTAATGTTACACCAACTACTGATCTCATCTCGAATCTAACTTCAAACCAATTTGGTTTGAATCTTAGAGTATTGGAAGATGATGCTACTTCGTGGGTGCGACTTGGTGAGTGGTTGACGGCTCTCAATACTTCCAGTGTATCATATTCGATTTCACTTTCAGCTGATAGGTCTTCAATGGTTGATTCTGAATCAGTAACACTAGGTACAACTTCTGTAATCCAACAAGTATACCAGTCCCATAGAGCTGCATTATCACAGCTTATCGTTGAGTTGGAAGATATCTCCAATTCTCCACAGCACATTCTTTTTGATATGACTCTCTCATCTCCCGAATGGCAACAATTGATGTTTCATACAAGAAGCCTTGATCTTGTTGGATTCGCTGGATTAATGAGAACCTCAATCTACTCTACAGATGTTTCTATTGTCGAGCAAGAGAATACTCTGCTGGCTCAGCAAGCTAATGTTACTGGGTTGTCTTCTGGACTGATTGTAGAGTCATTTGTGGTAGATGATTTACAGGACAGTGACAATATTGCAATGAGGTTAAGCGGAGTTTCGATATCCACTCTTGGATTATGGGATATCATTGAGGTTTCCTGTGGAAGGTCTAAATTCTCTCTTGAGATGAATGGTGATGTGGGTGAGTATCTGGTGGAATCCTATTCAAAATCTATTGGACATCTTGGTTCTTCATATGCTATGCGAATTGGTGAAGCTGGCAATGTAACTGACATCGAAGGCAGATCCGAAGTTGTGTACGAAACTCTTGACGCACTTTGTAATGATATTAATCTGGCAACTGGAAATGGTGTAAGTGTTCTTACGATTGATTCTCTCCCATCACTTCTATTAAGTTTTGGACCAAATGTGCTTTCAGATTTACGTGACCAACTTGATACAGCTAATACTGCAACAGCAACTTACACGTTCAGAATCTATGCCTATCGAGCTGTCTTTATTGCAATTGATTCCTTTGACATACTCATGCTCTGATGCGTCGATGTATCAAATCTAGATGTTGGGTGCTTTTACATACACCTCAAAGACTCCAGTCCATATCTCACTGCTTGGTTCAGCTTTCACGAGCAAGTCATCACCAAAATTGACACCTACCGGTTTTGCTTTACCTTTCTTCCACACATCTGCAAAGATGAGTGAATGCATGCTATTCTGGAAATCTTCAGTTATCCTTGATATCATTCCATCTATGTATGCTTCATCAATTCCCTGTGGAGTAAGATCAGTAGTGGACCTGAATAGCCTTCCTTCACTTACAGCTCCTTCTGTCTTGTCAAAGGTGTATCCCATTCCCCCTACCAGATGGAACTCACCTTGTGAAACTCGGTGTTCATCACCTATAATGACGATATCCCCATTGGCAAGGAGTATGTACTCTGGATCAGCAACAATGAATGGGATGGATGCCGCCTCAACTGATACTTCATCCATTTTCAATTTCTTTACCAAGAATTCTTCAAGAGTGATAACTTTTCTGTCAAAACGAAATGGTGCGAATTCAGCTAGGTGCATTACATTCTTAGCTTTTCGAACTATGACATCTATTGCGCGTTGAGATGTTTTCAGAAATTCAAGACGTTCTGCTTTGCTTTCTAGTATGTCACCTGCGGAGATTACTACTCTAAGAAAATCAAGAGTTCTGAATTTTGATAATATGGTTCTGCTCAGGTATGTCGCATCATCTGTTTCAAGAAATCCTTCTTGCATGCAAATATCTTTCGGGATGGGTTCTCCGAGATGAACCTGAACACACCTGCTGGATCTATTTGGTTTGAAGAAGACACCAATATCGTAGTTTTTACGTGGTATATTATTGAGCTGCCTTACAAATGGTCCTTCAGGTACTATTTCCTTAGCTTGTGCTTTTGCATATACTTGTGAATATCTCGCAAAGAGGTCCTTCCTTGACATCTGAATCAATCTCCCGCAACTTTGCCACAATAACATCAATCTCTATTATCTCTTAGGGTGAAACCCACCAATCTGTTTATTCTTCTCCACAACGTATTTAGAGGAATTTCAGAGTGACTTCACAAGGAATGATGAAACTATGGAACGGTCTCGTTTGGGTTTGGTTCTTATTTTAATAGGTGTGATACTCTTCGTCATTACATTCATCACTATTCTGTTACCGCTAGATCTATACCTGATATCACTGGTTGCTATGTTTGTCGCAATAGTCCTGATTGCGATTGGATTTGCGTATAGAAGGAGTAACGAAAACTCCTCAAATAGTACTGATTGAGAGCTAAGATGTGTGGCTGGTTTAGATGGAGAAAAAAATAGTTGTCGCACATCGAGGAGCGTCAGGATCCGCCCCAGAGAATACTCTACTTGCTCATCAGCTTGCGTATGAAATTGGAGCGCACATGATTGAAACTGATGTACAAGAAACACAGGATGGAAAATTAGTCTGTATACATGATCATGAAGTTGATCGCACAACTAATGGAACTGGTGCAATTGCAGAGTTGACCTATCGGGAGATTAGAGACCTCGATGCTGGAAAAGGAGCAAAGATACCTACCTTAGCTGAAGTATTAGATTATGTTCGAGGGAAGATAAGGATCAATATCGAACTAAAGGTAACTGATGTTGAGAAAGAAGTTCTCTCAGCTGTAAATGAACGGGATATGGTTTCTGATGTTACGATATCTTCATTCTTTCATGGAACTCTTCTTGCCACAAGAAAACTAGATGCCCGTGTATCTACTGCAGTCCTTACAACCAAGATCAAGGATGATATGATTTCTTACGTACTTGAACACGAAGCAAATGCTCTGAATCCAAACTACAAGAACATAACTTCAGATATTATTGCAGAAGCTCATAGTAAAAATATCCAAGTCTTCCCATGGACCGTCAATGATTCAACTCAGATGCAAACTTTGTTCAAAATGGGCGTTGACGGTATTATCACCGACTTTCCAGATGTTGCTCTTAGGGTTCTAAGTGAAATACAGGACTAGGTAGTTCCAGTTATCCTGGAAACAAATTCTTCGATGTGAGGATATGCATCTTCACGAGTATAGTGACAGGATATGACGTGTTCTCCACCTTCAATCATGAAGAGTTGTTTGTCGATAGAACCAATTCCATCCAGAGCGATTTTTCCGTTTTCTGGACTGATAGTCTTATCATCTGTTCCTTGGATGATGATAGCGGGTATAGTGACATCCCCCATTTTTTTCCTAGCTTGTCCTTGGAGCTTGAAAAGTTCGTGATAAACTGATACAGGTTCTCTTACATACTTAGTCCGTTTGACGTCATATCGTTCCTGAGCCTTTTCAACATCGATTTCGCGATCTTTCATAACGTACTTCAAAATAGGAACTAGTTTCGGAAGTATTCCCTTGATTTTCAATGCTGGTGCGATTAGAACGAGTCCATCAATCCCTTCATTTAATGAAGTTAGAAGTGTCGATAAAGCTCCACCCATCGAAAGACCCGCAACAAAGAGATACTTGGGATTCCACGACTTAACAAGCTTTAATCCCTCTTCAACAGAGGAGTACCAATCCTTCCAAGTCGTATTTTTCAAATCTTCTGGAGTTGTTCCGTGACCAGCAACTAGTACTGAGAAGGATTCTATTTTCCTATTCTCAAGAAATTCTCTCAAAGTTTCTAATTCATCTGGAGCTGCACAAAAACCATGCACTAAAAGAAAAGCAACATTGGCTCCTTCAACTCGGGTTTCGACGCCCTTGATTTTAGGAGCCAATGAGATTTCACCACCTATGTGGAAATTTAATTGTTTTATTGAGCAGGTCTCTGAAGCTTGAATCCTTGCTTCAAGAGTCCTAGACGACCTCCTGCAATGAACCAGCTGAGGATTGAAAGAATCTCGCTACCTACAATGAAGGTCACCATAATAGAAATTACTAATGCAATTTCAAAGGATGATGGAAGACCGCTGAAGTAGATGAGGACAAATACCATCATGATTACTCCCATAATCGCCTGTCCAATAGCTGAGAACCTGATCAGATTTCCTTCAAACTCGTGATCCTGATCCGCCACATCACCAGCAAGTTTGAGATTCAGTGAAAGGATTAGAATCATGCTAATCGAATATAGAGCGACTAGGAGTGCTGCAGCTGTGCTTGCTGCATGAGGTACTGTATCATTTGCTGCAATGATTGGAATCATCAAAGAGAATAGTACGGTAGCACCCATGAGAACTCCACCAGTTGTGTATCCTCTTCCATGTGAGAGTCCTGTTAAGGCAGCATTTCTCAATATCACTGCAAGGAATGGTAGGATAATAATCACTGATGATTGGACTTCAGCTGGAATTCCTGGTATTAATGAAAGATTAAACCACAGATTGGTTGGCCAAAGTGCGAGTGGACCATGGCCAAGAATTCCAAACATGAATACAATGATAGCTGCTGAAAAGAGGATGCTGAAGATTACGGTCAGTGAACCTTGTGAAAATCCTGTAAGACCTCTCCACTTACTTTCTACCATCAAGAACATCTGCGTAACAATCACAAGTAGCCATGGTACAATTACAAGTAATGCAATTGAAAATGGAGTTATCATTGTGAAGACTCCAGCAATGATAAGTGGAAGTCCAGTTACGATGTCAGTCTTAGCAGTGTACATCGCGCCAATTAGAATCATTGCTGCTGCTGGTCCAATAACAAGGAAGAATCCCCAACCAGATGGATCTTCAGAATAGACTCCTGATTGACCTGCAGCGAGAATTCCCAAGAAGATCATGAAGACCGCAAACCACTTACTGCCTCCTGTAACAATATCTTTTCCGATTGTTGTAGTCTTGAGCTCTCTTGCACCTAACCTGGGGGAAAGCAGAATCCAGTAAAGCATCATTGCGAGGAAACCGTACAACAATACTGGATTTGTCAGCATATGTAATCCCATATTTCCAATAGTAGTAGGATCTATTGTACTCCAAGGCTGCCAGATGTCTCCTCCAAGTGGATGAGTAGCTAGTGGGCCCATGAAGACTGCAGCTGCACCAATTACAAATGTTAGTAATCCGCTCAATCCGAACGCAAATTTAGCCTTGTTTGGACTTCGTGCAAATCCTCGAATAGATGATTTAGGTGACCACCAATAGAGTAGTGTCATTAACTGACCCCCTAGTAGTAGTCCATATGCCGCATAGATAAGTAGTGGACCTAGAGCTTGACCTAATGCAAGAATTGGGATGAACAAACCATTCATCATACCTGCTGCGAATCCAACCCATGTTAGACTTGAATCAACATAAAACACAGATATCATCTGCCAAGCAATAACGAAGATAATTCCAATCAAATACAATGTTGCTAGATAACTTGGAACATATGACACATAGGCAATACTAGAAAATCCTAGTGTTACATATACTGCAATCAATACAGCTCCGATGAATCCAATGTAGAAAACTGATCCAAACATTCCGCCCAACTTTGAGCGTAGATCCTTCGAGCCCAATGCTTGCAGCAACAATCCAATCGCAAGTAGAGCCATGAAGGCACCACTAAACATTGAAAATTGTGCGTTTCCATCAATCATGAAAGTAAATGGGTTTGTTGATGTTGTTTCCCAAGAATGTGATGTAAGGGGAACAAGTGAAATTCCTGCTAAGAGACCTATGGCTGCCGCGATAATTCCTAAGATGCTTCCAAATCCTGCGAAGGCACCTACAATATCTGCCGGCTCGTCCTCTGGACTCTTTCTGCGTATCGCCGAGATTACAGAACTCAGTTCAGCCATTTCTAAAATCCTCACGTGGTGATGCTCACCATCAGTCGAATGGAACGAAGATGAGGGATATAAATGCGTATCGGACTAGGCGGGTAGTCATGTACAAGCCTTTTTCAGGGACTTTTACTCTTGTGTTCTAAAAGTTTACAATGGTTTTGGTGAAAAGATTTTGGAAGGAAAATTAGAAGTCTACCTAAAAGGAAAGCGTCTCCCGATGAACAAGTTTGTTGAGAGTGTTATCAATGATGTAATGGTTGCCATCCTCAGTAACTTGAGAAATGTGGAAATTGATAAAATCTCCAAGATTGAAATTGAGTAGACGATTATACATCTAGATTGGATTGGTGATGTTCATTGATAGACCATGGCTGGAATGGTAAGATACTCTGGGTTGATTTGACAAACAAGACTTCTAGAATTGAAAATATCCCTCCACAAATCTATGAGGATTTCATCGGGGGGAAAGGTCTTGGCGCATACTTACTTTACAAATCTCTTGAACCCAAGATTGATCCCTTAGGACCTGAGAATATTCTATTCTTCATGACTGGTCCATTGCAGGGTTTGCCTGCTCCTAATGTGGGTCGATGGACACTCGTAACTAAATCTCCACTTACTGGAGTCTTTCTTGATACTCACAGTGGTGGTCCCCTTGGTAGAGAAATTAAGAACTCGGGATATGATGCCGTTGCTGTAATAGGGAAATCAGACCAACCTGTGACACTAGTTATTGAAGATGAGCAGGTGCGATTTGATGATGCTGAAGACCTCTGGGGAAAGGGAACTCAGGAAACAACAAAGATTTTGCACAAGCGAAATCCAAAAGGGTCCGCAGTGTATGTTATTGGTCCTGCTGGTGAAAACCTAGTTCTAAGTGCGACTGGATGCTGTGAGTTAGCACATCAAACTGGTCGCGGGGGAGCGGGTGCTGTATTGGGCTCGAAGAATCTCAAGGGTGTTGTTGCAAAAGGTTCTAAGAAGATCACATCGAAACATCCTGATTCACTCCGTGAAATTAGTAAGATGGTTGCCAAGATATGGAAGGAGAAAGACGGTTACGATTTCAAGAAGTTCGGAACTGCTTCACTTGTCGAAGTTGCAAATGAACGAAGTCAATTTCCAACAAGGAATTGGAAGAATGGATTCTTTGAAGAGTATGAAAGTCTCTTACCCGAAACATATCAACACCTCAATACAGGAGCTCACCTTTCATGCCCTCATTGTATTTTGAGATGCACTCATGCATACAAAATAGAAGATCCTAGTTGTCCAGGATCTGAAGTGGAATCGACGGTAGAATATGAAACACTGGGATTGTGCGGGGGTAATCTAGGAATCAGTGATCCTATCGCTGTTCTCCGATTGAATTTCTTAGCTGACGATCTTGGTCTTGATACAATTAGCGCTGGGTCTGCAATCGGTTTTGCAATGGATGCATATGAGAAAGAAATTCTAACAGAAGAAGAGATTGGCTTCCCTCTGCGATTTGGTGATGGTGAAGCAGCTCTCAAACTCATGCGAATGATTGCCTATAGAGATGGGATTGGTGATACACTCGCTAAGGGTGTTCGTTTAGCTGCTCTAGAGATTGGAAAAGGAAGCGATGAATTAGCAGTTCACGTCAAAGGTCTTGAAACAGCAGCTTGGGATCCAAGAGGGAAGAAGGGTC
>Ga0209976_10000649_pt1 | contig 22066 bp, 48 predicted proteins | sample SumtaG_FD_182806 | JGI IMG/M metagenome (GOLD analysis project Ga0209976, IMG submission 182806) | Deep subsurface microbial communities from Indian Ocean to uncover new lineages of life (NeLLi) - Sumatra_00157 metaG (SPAdes) (version 2) | ecosystem: Environmental > Aquatic > Marine > Oceanic >...
CCTTAACTCCTACTTTATCGTGTTTGGGGTTTTTAGGACACTCTCTCATATGCTGTCGTCTGTTGCTGATCGCTAATTGAGGTTCGCCACAAAAAGGGCATTTTAATCGCCTGCCTAATTTATGATCTGGTATTAGGCCTTGATAGAAACCAGGACTCATTTTTTCGTCCTCTCTTCCGCAAGTGTCTTTTTCAGTTCGGCTATCTTTTTGTCTTTTTTAACTAGTTCACGTTGAAGTTTAGTTATTGTTTGTTGTAAAGTACTATGTGATCCTAGATGTGTTTTTGTTTTTTCCATTAAACCTGCAATTTTCACATCTTTCAGGTGTAATTGTTCATGTTGACTGAGATAGGCTTCTTCTACTACTTCTCTTAATATTTTATCTTCATTCATATCTTCACTTTCTTTTTTTGTTTACTTCGTTCACAATCCAGCCAACCTTCTGTTAGTACTACGACCAGAAGTCCCAGCTTTTTTGGAGAGAGTCATAGTGTGCTGAGTTTGTTGGTTTCTGGGTGAACTTTTCCGTAATTTCTTTTTCTTCTTTTTAGTTTTATATAATTCCAGTGGAAAACCCGCGTCAAGGACTACTCGATCACCTCGATTATCCACCGTCCATTGTTTATATAAATTAATTATGGCTTCTGATTCGTTCATAATGGGCGTCGGCATACTAGGCCCTATAGTGGCCATAAAAGTCATGGTATCCTCTTTTTTAGGTTGAGGGAAATAATACCTGGCCCACATACTGCGTTGTACCGCCCAGTAATTTTCAGTCCGACGGTTATTAATGGGGTCAGTTACTATATTAGGAAATGTTTCTGCATGTGGTATGACTAGATCACGTGTTTGGTTAATCCAATGTTCTGTTATTTGTTGACCCATATCATCACATATAGTATGCATTTGCTCCATATTATAATTATGTTTGGTTGTAAAGGATATTTCTTTCCAGAAACAACCTGCGGCCCAATTACGTTGAACAGGTGGATATTCAAATCGTTTATCATTTTCAACTTCAAACAAATAGCGCATGCACCAGTAACGCATATTACCGTTTTTGATATTACCCTCTGAATCGACATTAAGCTGGTACTTTAGACCGTTCTTTCGAATATCATCGATAAGTTCTTTTTTAGACCATAGTTTGGCATCTTCTTTGTACAGATTACGGTCGTCGACTTCGTCCCAAAATGTTTCGGTCGGCTTAATATCATAGATATGCATGTATGTTTGAACATTGGACATAATTAATCACTCAATAAATCATCAATATTTGTATATTTTTTCAATGGACCATCATGTTTTACCCATTTACCTTCAATCAACCAATGATCACAATCGGAGCAATATAACATATTTAATGTCATTAACTCCTGATTTTTATGCTCACATTCAGACATTTTCAAATTCTCTTTGTTTTGAAATCAGAGCATATTTGTCGCCGAAAGTTGTCTAACGGAGACATTAGATTCACTATCATACTATCTATTCATATGTTTAACATAACACTTTTGGCAAAGAATATATGCTGGATTAGTTGTAACATGAATATACATTCGGTAATGTGGTATGCTACCTGTATTAACAAAACCACATTCAGCACAGGTAACATCTACCCATAAAGATTTGGGTTTTACTTCTTCAACTGGTGCTTTTTTAGCTTTTATTTTATCTTTTACTCGGTCTGCTAGTGTTTTTTTATGCTGTTCAACACTTTTCTCTATGTCAATGCTTTCTAGTTCGGCTTTGATTTTAGCCTGTTTGTCTTCTTCTAGTTTTATTCTATCCTCTAGTTCTTGTCTCATTTTATCAATACTTTTATCGGTGTTTTCACTCATTATCTTTTTTCTCCTCTTCTTTCTTTTCAGGATCTTGATCATCTAATCCTTTAACATTAACACCAAACATACTTGGTCGTTCAGGTGCTTTGCCTTCTATACCGCGTGCCTCTCGTACTTCGTCAGGTGATAATATACCTGCGTTGACATCAGTAGAGTCTGCCTGTGCACGTACTAAGTCTGTGTCGGCTTGATCTTTATCACTTATATCCTCGCGTAATCTCAATTCAAGTGTAAATGAATCCTCTGTTAAACCCCATTCATAATATTCATTATAGCGTAAGATAAGCCATTTGGCAATGGGTTCATATTGTCTCCAAATTTCGCGTTTATAATCGTCCTCTGATTCCTGATTAAAGTCAGCTCCCTGCCGTTCCATTTCAATACCAACTAGTGTAACCATTGGTATGCCTGTATAGGCGGTTACGGCTTCCAAGCATACTCGTTTAAGTGCATGGTAATCCACCATTCCCGAACCGCTAGATATGGTAACCTTAGCTTCTTCATCGGGTAATAAGAAAAAACCATTTAACGAGTTAAGTTCTCTGGCCGCAATCTTCATTTGGGCGACTACACTTTTAGGTGTATTCTTGGGTATCTGAATTATCTTAAGTCCTGCCCCTACCCGAACGGCAAATAAAGTAGCTCCCATACGAATGGCTCGTAATGATTGTAATTCGTCCCATATAGGTTCTAAATAACTTCTTCCTTCCCACCAGTTTTCTTTCTGTCGTTGAATATTATGATATAAATCTTTAAGGTCTTTTACTTCCCAGGGTGTATCATCACCACTAATAGGATGTGCCTCTTTAAATGATATCTTTTTTATGGTTTCATCTTTATTATATTCTAAATTAGATGAATCGATTTGAGCTGATCGAAATACTTTGAGAAACAATTTATCGTTTTCGTTGGCACCTGTTCGATCATTCTTATATATTACAATATCACTTAAGCCGTAACCACGCTCATATGGGGCAGCGCGTTCAACTATTTTCTCCCATGGCTTTAGTAGTACATCCCATATTTCATCATTATTATCTAGTGGTCCTTCCTTGGATTTACTGGGTTTATTGTCTTTATCAGTATCTTCTTCTGTTTTCTCCTCTTTTTTAGGTCGTTTAAAAATAGCTTTGACAGAGTCGGTTAATTTAGAGATCCGCGATTTGTGAGGTACTTTCATTAAATTAAAGCCATTACCGAGCGCACGAAGAGGTAATAGAAAACACAGGAAGTGGGCATATGGATCACGGTCCATCATAGCCCGTACTGTTGTATCATTGAACGATTGGCCGAATCTGAATGTTCCCCAGTCTTCGGTTTGATCTGTCGTTGTTACTGGTACGGTGGGCATAATTAAAATTCTACCTCATAATAACCGTCTTTATCGGGGCCACTAAGAACATGCCCCACTTTAATAGGAGGACATCCTGGTTCTTCTGCTAACCATATATTTTTTGTTTTTCCCGTGTCTCTATCTATTTCTACTACTCCTAATAAAGGTCTCTCTAATGGCATAATTAATCACTTAGTGCTTTCTTTAATTCCCATGTATAAACAGTACTGTAATCGAAACAATTTTCCTCTGCAAACCAAGGAAAAGGTCTTTTAATAAGCCAATCATCATACATCCGCATTGCTTGGTGTCTATCTGTACTACAAATCATAATTAAAAGTATCCTGCTTTAATATCACTCTGTAAATTTTTCAGGTTGAAGATACATTGGTCGAGGGCATCAAGTGCATGGTCATCATCTGAATGTGGAAAACCATCAACTTCAAATTGTAGTTGTCGCTTATTTCTTATTGAGGCTAGTAAATAAACTTTGCTATTTTCCATCTCCTGACCTAGTCCATATGTAATACGCCATTCTTTTTGCCCTCTTTTAGTTGGCGCTACCGCTTTTGGTACTAAGTTTGATTCATCGCGTACTCGTTGATATAGGTCCCGCTGGCTATAAACTGTTTCAATTAGGACCAGTATATCACGAATTCCTATTTTAAAACTATCTATAGATAGTATTTCACAGGCATGTTTGCTAAACTGCTCTAATTGTTCTACCTTCTGTTTCCCAGTCCAGCGGCCATGGATAAAATCATGAATATAGAAATCTTGATTGCGTTCATCCATACCTGCTAGTACCATCGCAGTATAATCACTAGCTGAGCTTTCACCTGCTCCCTCATCTACCATAATAGCCCATTTATAATAATCGCCTCTATAAGGTAATACTGTATATTGATTGAACCATTCCCATTTAATTTTAGCATCAAGTGGAATCGGATTATTCATTAGCTCTTGTTGTGCCGCGCGGTTTTTCAGTTTCATAATTTCAAAAGCTATATTTTGAGCAGGTGTACCATTATAAGAATATGTTTGCATACTCCACAATTCAGGGGCCATAAGCTGCCATTCTCTATCTAACTCGAGATGAGACGCTCTTAGGATTTCAGGTGGTTCAGGATAGTGTGCTTTAATAGGGGGTATAGGATGTAGTAACGCAGCTCGTTCTATTTTATGATATATTCTATCTTCATCTAGTTGTATCCATAAATCCTTAATACCATATCTAGTGCCAATGAGCCATATTTTACCACCACGGCAGAAGGGCATAATCTTAAATCGGTACCAACCCATAAACTTCTTGGTTGCTTTAACATACTCTTCTTCTTTCTCTAAATCTATCGGATCATCAATATAGGTTTCATCAATACCTGATGTACCTCTTATTCCCTGTCCTGTTGTTATACCCTGAAAAGTATGGCTGGTCTTTCGTTGGCCTATTAAATTTATTATGTGTTGTGTTTGTTTCTGTAAGCGACTCTGTTTATAGGTCTCATAGTCTATTAACATGCCATAGTTCTTTAGTATAGCGGGGTTCTGAATGAGATTATACTTCAGTATCATGGTCATATTAATACTATTACCATATGAATGAGATCCATATATCAGGCTTTTAGGACCAGTAAATTTTGTCTCACATAAGCGCCTTAATATCCTTGGTTTGAGTACATAATTAGTTTTACCATGTTGACGAGGATCACGGATAGTACCATGATCATAAGTATCCATAGCCTTTTGATTATCTAATTGGTGTTTAAGAAGAATATCATCAGGTTGGAATTGTTTCATCCACCGTTCTATTTTCCACCCTACCGTATCTATTAAATCTGGGCTTACTGTTTCTTCTGCAATGATTTCATTACGTGTCGTCTGTACCAGTCGTCGCCTCTCATTCCTGTCGATATGATTATTATTTTGCCCTTTGTCTGTTCTAATAACGTATTTGTCGTCGGAAATAACATATGGAATATTTCTTTTATTATAGTTTCTTGCTTTATACCCTTCTTGTTTTGTGGCATATTTAGACTTCCTCAAAAAAGTTTCACTCACGAGTCAAATCAAGTCACTTCGCGAGTCGTTCCTAATAAAAGTTTTGCTATTTTTCTAATGTTATTCCGCATTTGGGGCAGTATACTAGCATACATATTCCTCCATTTTCTCCTCTGGTTTCCGTTCCGCTTTTGACTATTTGTCCACATGTCCAGCACATTTCGAGAATAATATCGTGTTCTTCACTGTGTTTACGTATAATATCATCAAAATACTTAGTTGGAGTAAAATCACCCATTATCCATTTTATTAGTCTCTTCTTTATTAGTTTCATCTTTATTACCTCCTGCTAAGTTAGTTCAGCGATCACCTGATGTTTCATCATAACTAGTAAAAGTGAAATTAATTACAATTTAATTAACTCTTTACATTTGGGACATATTATATAATATTCATCACAATCATGACATCCTATATAGTAATATTCTATTTTATAGCCACATTTACATTCTATTATTGTTATCTCAGATCTATCTTTGATTTCTTTTTCCGTTCGCATTCTGCTTCTTCCTTTACTCTTTGTACAGCAGGTGAATCCGTCGATTCTTTTTAAGTTCACTATCATTATAGTTATCCTTTTATCCAGCTTTATGTCTGGGCCTGTTTCTGTAAGAGTTAATCTTCTTCCATTGTATCCAGTTCTGACCTTAAAGCATCCAGTCCTTCGCTTACTAGATTAAACTTTCTGATATAGGTCTGGATTATAATTTGTTGTTCTAATACTGTTTGTTTCATTTCCTTCCATGCTTTTGTCATTGCGGCTAGTTTGAATTTCATGGCCGCTAGATCACTCATTAATCAAACACTCCCATTTGATTTAGTTTGTCTTTGAAGTGCTCAAACTCTGATTTTAATTCGTCTAAGTCTGATTCTATTACCTGAAGTCTTTCTATTATCATCATCTCTAAAGTCTTATTCATTTTACTTCAAACCCTTCCTGATTATAAACATTAATTGTGATATCGATATTGCCCCACTCTATTTTATGTTTGGCTAGATATTTGGTCAGTTCTTCTTTGAATATTTTTTCTATGTCAGCTAGATAGGGTTGTTCTATCCTATCAAGTGTACTGAACTTTATGCTTCCATAATGTGTTTTCATATGTTCTTCAGCTCCTCGAATATTTTAAGAAGGGTTGGAGTTTTAGTTGTAGATTGTAAAATGTTAATTTGAGTTAAATCTTGTATAAATCCTGCTGCATCTTCTCCCTCTAGATGTATTTTTAGTATTATTTGTTCTTCTTTGGATACTTCAATCATTCAAACACCTCTTGAGAACCATATATTTCAAAATAACAATCATCACAAACCTGCCTTCCATTTTCATCTTTTGATGGAAGAACTCGACTAGTTTCATTTCCACATTCACACAGTGTCATTATAGTTTCTCTCCATATTCTTTGAGTTTCTCCACTAGCCCTGTAAATTCTCTTATCTCCTCTACTGTAAAGAATTCTCTTTTGTTGTACTGGATTGATAGTAAAGAGGCATATATGCCGTTGAGGTATTCCTGAAACTCCCCTCTCTTCTCCTTCCGTCTTATCTTGTGGTGTATATCGTTGTATTTTAGGTTAAACGCCATTTTAATCAGTCTTTTATTAAATCTTTACTACATATTATTATTATTGCAATCATTACTGCAAGCGCAAATCCATATATAAAACTAGTAACATCTGAACTTCCAAATAAGAAACCTATCCCGCTTATAGTGGACAGTATAATCATAAAAATATTTGCTATAGTTAATTCTTTATCCGTCATTTTAATCACTCTTCCTCTGGTGCTCTACCATCGACAGGACGCATAATATGCTTGGCATAGTCCTTCATAGCATGTGGATGCATAAATTTAAAGCGCTCACATTCTATATTGATTACTTCACTATTGTTGACTTGATTCCCTAGATGTCGCGCTATTTTTCCATTTTGATCTAACATGGTCCACTTTAGTTGTCCTCCACTGCGATAGTTTACTGTTATTTTCCATAGCCAGCTCATTTTTTCACTTTCCTAATGGAAATAAAATCTGTCTTGTCATCCTTTAGCATTTTAATAAACATGTGAGCTGCTTTCGCTATTGACTTAGTCTTGTAATAGCCTCTTGAATTTTCTTCTTGTATATTAAACGAAACTAGGGCTATAACTAAACCGTTTGTTGTCGGCACTGTTTCTTCTGGTTCTGATGTTCTGCAGTTATGCTTAGACCCATCTAGATTAATCGGTCCATCGCCTTTTTTAAATTCTTCAGCCCACATTACCGTTGTGCCGCACTTGTATCGACATTTAAACTCTTTACTCATTTATACTGCCTCAAATATTTGTTTATCGATCAGTTCACTACATTGGCAAAACAGATCCGCGGCTACTAATTCTAGATTATCGGTGATTTCGACTTCAGCTTTTAGACTGATAAAATAATCTTTTGATTCATAATTGCCTGTATTTATTTTCCTGCTTTTACTTACTGTTAGTTCAACTATTTTCATTTCAATCACTCATTTTATCAACTTCGTAAAAACTACCATTATCATATCTAAAACCTAAATCTTCCATTGTTGTCTCAATATAATTACATTCAGGATATTTTTTACATGTTGGATTTGGTTCGCCCTCTATTTCCATAATAACATAATTTTTACAACTTTCGCATTTCAATCCTGACATTCTTTATGTGCCTCCTTCTTAGGACAACGTTCTTCTAACCACCAAAGCATCCAAGGACTATCTACTTTCAACGGACAGCCGCAATAACGACAAGGCATTCTTTTGACAGCCATAGGACGGGTTATGATAGTTTTTCCACTACCAAAAAAAGTACGCCATTTAAAATTCCTCATTTTGATTCCTCCTCTTTATAATAAGGACAGAGACGAGTTTTGGTTGCATTACTTCTCATTATAGTGGTTACCATTGTTAAACATAAGTTTCTAGGTGCTGAGTATTCTGTACAATTTACACAGTACACTAACTTACTTTGATCCATCATTCTTTATGTCTCTCCATATATTTTTTATAGTAACCAGGATCAGTTAATATCACATAAGAAAATTCACCATAACAATCCTGATGATATTCTTGTTCTGTACATAACATATCGTTCGTTATGAGTCGTAATAATTTTAATCCAAGTTTTCCGAATACCATTCTAAAATTCATTTATGTGCCTCCGGGTGCTTTTTCAGAATATCAGTTTCTATATGTTGATTTAATTGACTAAAGAATTTTCTTTCCATAATATTAGCCATTCTAGAAATTTGCTTTAATAAACTATAAATCATGTCATAATTATTCTCCACTATCTCTCCTAACGAGGAGGCGTTCACTTCAGTTCTTCCATATTTTTCTTCCATGATTTTAAGTTGAATATCATAACTGTCCATTTTCTTAAAAATATAATCAGAAAACTCTGGTGAAGATATATCTCCATATATATTTGGAATGGGTTCCCAAGGTATTACATTTCCGTTACTATGAATCTTACTATGACATTCCCTACACAACCATTGAATGTCTGTCGGATCTTGATAGTTTCTATGATGACAGTATATAGGATTCCAAGTTCCACCACTAGTATTCCCGCAAACCTCACAGACTTCTTTTCTTTTAATTACATCTTTCGATATAAGTATTTGAGTTCTTTTACGACATATTTTCTTTATGCATTCTTCGTTTATACCCATCAACTAAATTCCTCCAGGTGCATTCTGAGATTGATCTATTTCTCTCTGTTTAACATGCTCTTCTAGTTGTGATATTGCTAGTTTAAGATTAACTATTTCAACCTCTAATTTCTCGATCATATCAGCTTGAGAGTCTAAAGTATCCATTTGATTAAGGAAACCATAACACATTAGATTGACTGCTTTGTTGAAGGTATGATGATACTTAGCTGCCCATTCTTTGACGACAGAGGGTTTGGTAAAGTAAATACTCCTATTAAGAGGGGGTTCACTTTGTGGCATCGTATTCTCTTTTCTCCACTATGAGGTTTAATATAGTATCACTAAATGAAACTAGTTTTTCACTTCTCAGGTTATAGTTCGATTTTTCTATTAGTAATTGTTTATAGGTTGACTCTGTTAATTTTACGCTTCTATCTGCTTTTTCATCTACTTTGTCTCTCATAATATTTCATATACTACTTAGAATATTCCACTATATATAGTTATCTAATATAGATATGTTAGAATATAACAGCTTCTAACTGTTATGGCCGACTAAAAATACTCATCCTCTTTCTACTAGTGTCGATTTATATTTCGATCATTATTGAAACCAAAACCTGTTAGAACCTGTTAGAATATAACACATTGTGCGCCCTAGTGGAATAGTAGTAGTAGTAGTTAGTACATAGTACAAATAATAATAATAATAATAATAATAATAAACCCCCTCTATTTCTACTCCATACCTGTTATAAAACCTGTTATATTTTAGCTTATATATATATTATACCAAATGGAAAACTATATATAGTATTATTACTCTAGTATAATTAGAGAGAAATGAGCGAACAAAACCAAAAAACTGAAACACACACAGAAGAAGAATTGCAAGAAATGGATGATCTATTAGTAGAAGGAGACAACCTAATAGAGAAACTAAAAGAGAAAGAGCTAGTAGTTGATTTTATAACCGAAGCCGCCTTAAACTTGCTAAGCCTGGCTGAATACGATATGATAATTGATCGCATGCAACACAATCGCTTTTTACACGAAGAGATAGAGGACTAAAGATGAAAATAGAAACACCGAACAGATGTAAATGCGGGAACGTCGTTGAAGGAAAACCTACCTTTAAAAAACTGAATGGCCGCGATGTCTGGATTTGCGGTGTGTGTATAGACACGATATTCGTAAAATAAACAATAGACGATGTATAAAGAACATCAGGAATGGTATCTGAGAGAATGTTTGAAAATATTAGAGGAAATATTGGAGAAAGAGGAAGAATGTGATTAATATGCCTAAAATAAGTCTAACATATTCAAACGAAACAGACGACTGGTTGGTAGAAAATACCAGTAAGAAGCGCGGTGCAAAACAGGAATATATCCGCTCATTACTTAATATGGTACGGAATGGCGTGTTAATACTTAATTCCAATGAAGGACTGGTGCTACATACTACTACTAAAACTGACGACTGGTTACCACTTGAACAATTACAAAGACGAAAGAAAGTATCTACTGCAGTACCTATTTATCCCATTGAACATATGGCCGACTTAATGAGTGAAATCAAAGCAGCTATTAGTGGTAGGAAGGAAACCAAAGATACTCTATCTGATATGAGTGAGGAGCAACAGAAAATAATGAAAGCTTTAGAGGAGTGAATGAAATGATAAGAATGGATTGGAAATGTGAGAAAATTGGTGAATTAAACAAGATAGGAATAGAAAAAACTTATTCTTGTCGTGAATATGCTAAGATTGATAAGAAATTCACTAAAGATAAATGGTGTTATTCTTGTCAAATGTATGGAAAAATAATACCTTCAGTTACATTTTCTCAATGGAAAAAAGATAATGATTTTAAGTAAACGGCCCTGAAAAAGTTTTCACTAGCGAAGACATAAATTCAACTACTCGACTAGTCCACGCTAGGCTTTTCCTCGAGGCTTTCAAGATAAGCTTTCCGCTCTTCATAGCTCTGGGCGTTCGCCTCATTGTCCACATAGTAACGGCTGCCGTCGCAGCTAGTGTATTCAGCAGCGCCAGGATGATCCATTTCAGTGGACTTTTTAAGTTCCGACTTGTCAAGTGCACTCACCGTTTTTCTGACTGATTTTCCATAGCTGGTCCATAATAATTTCTCCTCTGTTTCTTTTATGCCTAGACTGGCTGGTTTCACTACAAAGTAATATATACCTGCTAGTAAGGCTACCATTATTAATCCTTGGAATGCTTGAAATAAATACCAGTTGATGGGTAAACCAAGCACTGAAAATGTTTCATAAGGATTCGTTATCGCGGCCCATAAATTAGCACCTACAACAGCCAATGCACCGACGGTTGTGGTAGCCAGTGCATTAGGTATATTTGCTACGGTACTTACTTTCGCCTGTATTCCTGTTTTCGGTTTTAATCCTGTTTGTATAAAGTTACTACTCATTTTATTACTTCCTCTTCTATTAATAATTCTTTATTTTCTTTAGTACGTGGATCCTCAATATATGTTTGGAAATTCACGATCGCGTTTTCTTCATTTGCTTTCCGCTGTTGGGCATTTTGCAAATGAGCTTGCATTTCACTTTTAGTTAGAATACGCCATACGATGTACATTTCTAACTCTTCATCAAATTTAATATTAGTTGTATTTAAATCCATTATGTTGCCTCTCCTAATCTATCGCTTAAATATTCTATATGGATATGATTCATTCTGACATCGCCAACAAAATCATCGCTGCCATGATCCGCGTCGCGGTACAATCTCAAAAATATAATATCATGTGCCACAAAACCTGTAGTTGTTAAAATAAGATTAGTTGATTCATGTATTTTCTTGTCGTTCGCGGGTGTGCCTGTTGTGATAGCATTTGTACCTGTGGTTGTGGTTGTGCCTGCACTGAAATCGAAATTATCTCCATGACTTTGTTTTTTATATTCAAGCCCCCAAACTACATTCTTAGCATCAGCAGGCGCAGTATCAACAAAAAAATCGACATGCAAATGTATAGCACCTACTGCGGCATAATTTTGTTTGATATGATACACAATATATATGCTTTCGTCAGTCCCATCATCAAAGTCCAGTATCGGAAAACCGTCTTCAATACTTTCGCCAGGAGGATTGGCAGCTGGGCGCTTCGGTATGGCTATATCAATATCCTCACCGACCATCACACGAGCAGTACCTAAAAGTGTTAATTCACCATCAGCGGCAAACTGGGCATAGTTTGTTGTACCACCATCGCCAAGTTTAGCTATTACTCCGTCCGCCGCCGCTCCTATTGCCAAAGTTCTAGCTGATGTATCTAACAGAAAAAGGGCCGCGTTACCATCATCCCTATCGCGGATATAAAAAATACCCCCTATATCACACACAATCGGCCCCGCGGCAGCTTGATTTCTAATATTAATATTTCCTGTTAGATTATCAATCCAACTATTACCACCATCATGAAACAATCTGAAGTCGTTTCCTGTGCCTGCATAAACAACCCCACTATCGGAAAGATGTATATCTTTCGGATAAAAATCACCATCAGACTCTATCTTATAGGTAGTACCATTAGCAAAATTAACCTGAACAGCACCAAAAGACCAGACGCCAGTAATAGATTCAGCGGCAGCTATTTGAGCGTATTGTGCATGATCATCATCGGCATTACCACTTAAACCGCCGTGGTCGATATCGGAATCATCATCGAGATCAGTAATAGAACTTCTTCTATGTTTGTGGGCATAGCTGGCTGTAACTACAGTGATATCCTTACTATGCTGGCCAGCCGCTAGCTGTGCCTCTAGATCAGCTATTCTTCTTCTTAAAGTATTAATATCATCATATAGTCTTTTCATACCTCGATTATCAGCAGCCAAACTCATATTACTTTCACCACTATTTCGGCCATTAAATGAGTACCCGCAGGCTGGATATAATCTAATTCGATTAATAAACCTGCTGTTATTTGCGGCCCCGAGCCACTACCTAAATTAACATCTAGTGTTGTACCAATATCTAAAGTAGTATAATTCTCTGCATTAACACCACAGTCGAGCTTACAATTAAGATGTTCAGCAGGGGCATCATCGCGAGCTAAAATACTGCTCGCCGCACTGGTGGCCATAGCATCAGTACTAATGCGATTATCAGTCACAACCCGATTAAGTGGTGTTTGATAACTAGGTGAGGTGGTTTCAACTACTGCTACACCAGAACCTAAGATACGTATTTTATTAATCATATTTCTACCCGATCGACTAAACGACCAGGCACCTGGTAAATGATAATTATCGATGTCGTTCTCAGTTAGATTAATACCACTATCAATATAACTGCTTTTACATTGTACTGTCCAACCATATTTATGCCAGTAATAACGATCCATATATTTAACATAATTATTTAATACATCGCCAATATAGGCACTAGTAAAATCGGCGGCGTCAACAATAGTAGTTGTATCCACATCAAGTGTTAGATCAGTTATATTCCAGATTTCAGTTAAAATATTATGTAAATAATCGCCTACTTTATAACGATCGGCTTGTCCTACCCCATCAGACTGAGGCGTTTGGCCTGTAAAAGTCAGTCTAGTACCAGTCGTCACATCAATTTCATATTTTTCACCTTGAGCGGCAAATAAAGTCGAATAAGTATTTTTCACATAGACTTCTTTCACTAAAATAGAATAATCATAAGGAGTACCACCAAAATCGGTCGGAGTACCAGAATGAATTCTCATTTTCAATACATGGGAACCATCAAAATAATTACTGATAGCACCATCAAGATTAGCTTGTGTTAGATTTAAAGTGACTCTAGTTCCTGTTTCTGGATCCCATTCTATATCCTGTATTTTTTCCCAAGCGGTACCATTATCATCATAAATCCATAGTTGAGGATCGACCCCATTGCCATGTTGAGTATAATTAATTGAAGCCGAAAAACTTAGACTAAGATAAAAATCAAGTGCCGTACTATTATCTTCATTTGGAACTGTAAATTCTAGATAACAATATATCTGTTCAGGAGTATGGCGAGCATACCAATAAGTAACCTCATCATCGTCGCCCGCTTCGATACGAGTATAGAACTCCGCTGAAGGAGTGACTGTATTGCCGTCAGCTACTTTTTGCCATAACGAACCAGCACCAGGATAAATAGTTTCTGTACTAGGACCTGCTACATCAGTAAAAACGGCAAACTTGGTTAATAAATCGTCAGTAAAAGCCGCTTTGGAATCATCAATATAATTAGCTCCGACCGCAGTGACTTCACCCTCAGCTAATATACCGTTATAAGCCGCTTCGATCTCAAATAAAGTACCAATACCTTCTATTCCAATTAAGATTACTTGTTTGAAATCAGTAATAACATCGACAATATAGCCTTCCCATAAAATCCGGCCTAAATTATCGGTCCAGACTTCAACTGGTACCCAGATAAATTCTTTATTAGTATTATAACTGGCATATTCGAAATCATCTACTAAAGTCACCAGCGCCCCACCACCATTAATGCGTTTGCTGCAGGTCGGTATTTCAGCACAAATTATTTCTGCGGCCGCGATTGTCTGAAGGCGATAAACTGTAATATCATCAAAAGCTGTTTCTCTACCTGTACCGTATTCAGCATACCATCGAAATATATCTAAATTACCCATTGTATTTGTATTTGACCATGTGTCTTGGGCCAATAGCACCCAATTGCCCGTATCGGCGTCATCCATCCAAATTATATACCCTTCGGGCGTAACTTGTAAGCGAATACCAGTAACCCGATCAGTATAATCAGCCGCAAAATTAGCCCCTAAATCGATTGATTTTTCTAAAGTGAAAGCACTGTTATTAAATACAGAATATAATCTTAATCGAGGATATTTAAGAGGCACGCTTTCGATTTCAGTAAAAAATTCTAACATAATAGCATTTGCAGGATTACTTACTTCAGCGCCCCATACATCAACTATAAGGGTATCATCGCTATCAGCTCCGTCATCAAGTTGAATACAGGATAAAGCATGATTTGTATCAGGGTTATCTTGCCATAAAAAATAGGCTTCTACTAGAAACTGTTTACCAGCTGTAATAGCCCGATAAAGATTTTCATCAAAATTATTAATGTTAATATTATTCAAAGATTTAGCGCCAGTTCGATCTGAAACTATACTTGGCGTACCCCATCTATCCCAATCTTGAACCCCACTGCCACCGATAAGCCAGCCATCATCAGGATCGCTATCGGCTTCGCCACCAGTCCAACCTTCAAAACCATTTTGCCATTCCAATGATTGATGATAATAATTCTTAGTCAGGAGTCTCATAATTCATAACCCATAAAATGTAGTTGAACAGCCATCTTTGGCAGTACATGTTACTGATTCACACATCCCTTCAAACAACCAGGTAGGTACTTCTTCCTTATTGGCATTGAAGTATTTAGATTTGGTTAATGAACCTAAACTATCATCTAAAACTAATTGCAGATAATTAGTACTGGTATTATATATTTTAAACAAAATATCATGTTGAGTGCCTGCTTTAATATCATCAGGTAAAGCTGAATCTTGACCTCGAATTATACTAAAATTAACTATATGCTGTCGATGTCCTTCATGGATATATTCTATTTCAGCTTGATTACTTAACTGAGGCACATTAAATAAATTAGTGCCTTGATAATTAAATGTTAGTAATGCATCTTTATAATCTTCCGCACTACCACCATGATCCCAGGTAAATACTAAATTACTATCATAGCGATATAAATCATCATTTTCTGTCCCTGTCATAGTATAGTCATCAGTAGGATATTTAGTGCCAGTGGTATGTATTTCATTTAAAGTAGCAGTCTGTCGTTTTATACCTTGATAACCAAGACCCATACCTAGCGGTAAGTTTTGGCCTGTATTATCAAATGAAATAGCTAGACTGGTACATTTAGAACCTACTGCACTAAGATATTCGGAAGTATCACCACCTCGGTTTTCAGATCGTATAGTAAAAGTATCTAGCGAACCACTATCTAATCCTGTTATAGTATGTACTCCCGCCGCCGAACTAGCCTCACCTAAATACATATACAATGGAATAGCATTGGTCGGCCAAAAGCTCAATGCTTGAATTACTTCAGTACGATTAATTTTGAGCGCGACTGGATCACGGGTGGAACCATCATAATAAGGAGTGATTTTTTTGGTTTCAAGGGGTAATGAATACTGACTGGCATCAACACCTGGTTTCCAATAAAGAGCATTTACTGCATTAATAGGATCTGTTTCGGCCGCTGCTTCATATGCCCAGCCCAAGACATTAGTTGTTTCACGATTAAAAGCCATAATTATTACCTCATCCAGATATGACCTAGTTGAACAATAGTATTAATCTCACCGCGTACTTGTCTGCCTGCTGTCTCGGCTTCAAGACCTGCCGCGAAAAGCCATAAAGCAAAATTAACTTCAAGTACCGCGGCGGCCATAGTCAATGGGGTGAGAGATTGAATAGCCGCTGTTTTTAGTGCTACCCGAGCGGCCATAAAAGCAAACTGAGCAATATAAGTAAATAAATTAGGGATGGTTTGGCCTGCTAATTTAGAAACTAATAATATAGAATTATAAGCTCGTTGTGTCAGATCGAGTGCTTTATTGCTCGCGTCAAGAACTCGTTCACCTAATTCATCTAATTGGCGATCAGCAGTTGTAGTATCGACTGTGACTGGTATTTTTTTCAGCATTAAGCTATCACCACTGCGGCAACTGATTCAAATAATTGAACTTCACAATCGATAATATATCTACCATTACGAAAATCACGTCTAGCATTTTCTATTCCTGCGTAAGTATAAGTTGTCCCTGTTCCCAAAGTTCCAGTAGACCAGGGGGCACTAGTATAGCGATCCATAACTTCACGAGCCTGATCAAAAGTACCTTGAAGTAAGATTGCAGATTGATTAATAACAGCGATTGGAAAATGCCACAATCTATTTGCGTGTGTATTAGTAATTTTTTCACGATCATAATCCCAGTCCTGTTTAATAAGAATAATACCATTATCAGGCACAGTAATAGGTGTTCTACCTAAATAGGCCTTCCTCATACTGTCACGGTCTTCCATAATAATAAGCGGTTTAGTAGGGGGTGCTATCCAGCCAACAGTGACTTTATCAAGTATATCGTGTACATCTAAAGCTCTATTATCAACAGCCATTTGGTAGATTATCTCCTATTTGAGCTAAATAATCGGCCATTAATAAAAACATAAATAAACAAACTAATATCATTATTCCACTTAATAATATCATTCTTTTTTTCATTTATCTCACCGTATATAATAAACTCAATCCATGTTGTTTTTTGCTCAGTTCAGCATCTAAATAGGCCTTCAAATTCTGTCGAATAAAATTATCGATTCGTTCAATAAAACCACTTTGTGAACTTGGTTTAGACCACGTAACACCTGTCATTTCATTCACAAATTCAGCATAACTAGCCTCCCAATCCTGTTCAATAATATATTCAGGTTTAAGAATGCGTCTCCCAGCAGTAAGATCCCTGATTTGGTTTTGTATAAAAGCGACAAAAGATTCTAATAAAGCCTCTGACTCATAACTCTCTGGGTAATCACCATATTTAGATTCGGGTACTATCCTCCACGCGAGTCGAATAGCATCACGTAAGCAGTCAACAATAGCAATAATAATAGCATTCGCTATAGCATGTTTAATTTTCCGTAAGTTTTTAGTATCATCGCTGACACTTAAAGCTTGTATATCGATTGTTACATCTGGTACTTGAACACTCATATTTTATCACCATACACACAAACAAACATATATGAATGTAGTTCGATTAGTTCGAATAGTTCGATTGTAATTAATTACTATTTTATCATAATATTACATTTACCATTTACCTGAAGTTTTAGGATATTGATTGTCATAGAATAATGTGTCGGCATCACCTGTAGGACCCATAAATGACATCATAATTTTGATTTGTACTAGTTGATCAATTGGTTCACCCGCACGGATTTGTCCTACTTGATAAACAGCCGCAGATAGACACGCTTGTACAACATCTTCATCGGGAGTTTCAGCGCCTACAGCTTGTCGTGCTAAACCGTCCCACATATTAGATATCTCGCCTGCCATGTCGCCTACCATAGTAGCGGTGGGAAAGGTGGTAGCGGAAAAGTCGCCACCACCCATTCTATCTTGGAGATCCGATGAATTAAAATAATCTGCCATAAGTATAATTCCTATTATGATGGTTATTGTATCCGTATCCAAACAGTGGTCGTTAAGACATTAGCTCCGCCTCGTGTAGTGAGAAATACACGGCCATGAGTTAGAGTAGCATAAAGCATATCATTATTATAAGCACAGCCAGCCGAAGCATCACTAGTTGCGGTTGCTTCACAATCAGTCAAATCAACCACATCGCGATAGGTAGTACCGCCATCAAGCGAACCCTGAAAAGAGATCGCTACTGTCGCCTCTGTACCAGCAGTTTGATCAACAGTCATAGAACAGGCTTTACCTTGCGGTAATATACCACCACCAAAGAATTGTTTCACTTGTGCTGCTAAGTCAATTGTAGTACCAAATTCTAAGGCCGCGTCTAAAGTGGTAGTGACTATCTTTAAACAGCCGTTCTGAGCTGTTATAACTTGAGAACCGCCTGCCCAGACCATTTAAGCGGCCTCCACACGAATCCACGCGGTTGCGGTGAGAGTATTACCCGCGCCTACTGTAGTACAGAAAATGCGGGCATATTCTAGAGTGGCATAGAGCATGTCGTTATCATAAGCACAACTAGCTGCGGTATCGGCGGTGGCTGCTCCAGTGGTTTTTGTAATATCCACTACATCGCGATAGGTAGTACCGCCATCAAGCGAGCCCTGTAGGCTAATTGCGACAGTATCTGTCGCACCAAGCGTACGGACTGCATGTAGTGCACAGGCTCGACCCGTTGGAAAGACTCCATTCGGAAAGAAAGCTTTGATTTGAGCTGCTAGATCTATTGCGGTAGCAAATTCGGCGTCGGCGTCAAATTTGGTGGTAACTATCTTAAGGCAACCATTCTGGGCAGTTATAACTTGGGTACCACCTGCCCATGCCATTATTTACTATCTCCTTTTTTAGTACCACTTTCACCTGGTCTAGTATGAAACTTATCCCAGGTATTAGTAGGAAGATGTGATTTATTGCGAGTTTTTTCCTCTTTATTAGGATCAGCTTCTTCTGACATTTTTAAGTCACCGTGGCTTCGTAGATAATAGCTAATGGCTCGATATAAATAGGTCTAAATCGCTGTACTATTTGGAAATGTTTGCCATGAATAGGTATATCACTGGTTGTTTCTCGGATTTGAGGTTCACTGGTATGAATACGATAATACTGTGGATTGATATTATATAGACAGGCTTTATCTGTCCCTGCTGTTATAGTATAACTACCTGGATGGTCTCGTGCTACCGTCGCGGTTAGGTATTTGCTCATAATAACACCAGGGCTTTTGGCGTTAATACCACGCATAATATCATTTAATTCATCAATCAAAGGTTGATTGGTTACTAAGTTTCTAAGTCCACGAATATTCTTATATTCATCAGGAGGGACTACAAGTGCTAAGGGGTCGCCGATTGAACCCAGACCATCAATTAACTGGCCTATCCCAAATTCTAATGATTTTACACATAAGAGGGCAGTGGTTGTATTAAATGGTGTTGCACCCCAAGCTGTAGCATTAGCACCCGTCGCAACTGAAGTGACTGCGATGTCATCGAGTGCTACAGTTGACCCTGTAAAAGCTATTCTGTCCCAAGCATCTTCATATATTTTATGAAGTGCACCTACTCTTCCATCAAATGGAATAGTTGAATCCTGAATCCGCATTAGTTCGTCATAGCCATAATGAAGATTGGCTGTAATAACAGGGGTAGGTACATCTGTTTGGGTGTATCCAATATGTGTGAGTGCATATTCACTTTCCATATTGTAACGATACTGAGGGTCGTCTTTCTGAGTAAAGTAACGAGATTCTAAAGTATGAGGATCTAGATCGTTTATAATTGGATAAACATCTGAAACTATACTTTGATGATAGATTGGTTTAATTAGTTGTTCTTGTACTTTTCTATAGTCTTTTGAGAGAAGTTGCCATTCATTAGTCATTTGTTTTCACCTTGCTAATTACTAGTACCATATTGCGATTACTCGATCTGTTGTCGAGGCGTTGGCGAATACCTCAGCTGATTGGCCCAATACGAGTTCAAATGAGTCTACCGAATCAGTACCAGTCGCATAAAGCCATTTATGGACATGACCTGCCACTGTACTAATGGTTACCCAATCGCCTTCTTCGAGGGCATAAGTGGTTGTAGTAGAGCCATCACATATAACAGATATAATAGTCCTGCCTGCGGTCGGTCGGAGGATATTAACTGTTGTACCAGTACCGATAACATCATCTAGATCATAGTTGTCAGGTGGCGCCACTGGCCCCATAAGGAAACCCAAAAAATTAGTTTGAGTATTAACACAAATACCGACTAATCCCTGTGATTCACCTTCACCTGTCATAAGGTCGCCTGCTACCGCGGTAGCTGTATTAAGCGTTCTTTGAACAATATAGGCATCAATGTCAATTGTAGGATCGCACCATCGGACTATACTTAGATAGCCTTTTCCGACGGTTACGGTTGGTCCGAGTGTTTCATGAGACATGGTATTATTCTCCCTTAATACCACATCGCAAATACTCGGTCGTCCGAAGTATGGTTTCCTATAACCTCGGCGGCTTTGCCGAGTACTATACTAAAAGAGTCTGTCGAATCAGCAGCATTAGTATAGACCCATTTCATAACATGGCCAGCCGAAGTACCGATTCTTACCCAGTCGCCTTCTTCAAGGTCGTGTGCAGTGGTAGTTGTACTGTCCAGGATAACAGATACAATAGTACGTCCACCTGTAGGACGTAGAATGTTAACAGTATAGCCATCTGTTATAACATCATCAAGATCATAACCATCGGCCGGTCGAACTGGACCTAATAAAATACCAATAAAGCCTAGATCTGCTTGCTCTGAAATATCGACTAGACCCTGTGTTTCGCCTTCACCGCCCATAATATCGCCTGCTACGGCGGTACTAGAGCCTACACTTAAAGTGCGTTGAATGATATAAGCATCAATATTAATAGAAGGATCGGTCCAGCGTATTACAGACTGGTAACCTTTAGTTGCAAATAGTGTTTCATTACCCATTAGAGTTTCGCATTCGGTTTATTTGGTTACCTAATGCTCTTCGTTTTTTTGTGTTATTGTATTCCACCCGTATTCTAACTTTTTTTCAGTTGGGGCATCAGGCGATGGAGGAGTCTGTCCGACATCTTTCTTCATAAAACTACTATAGGCTCTATTTATGATTTTTACGTCTTTAAGGCTTTTTTCCTTATATTCTTCCTGTAGTTCCTTAGGTAGTTCTTTCAAGATATTCTGTCGTTCAAGTTCACGGTATTTGTTCAGTTCGTCAGTGTCAGCAGTCTTCGTTGGGTCGGGTGTTGGTATTGTAGTTGTATTACTACTTGCTGATGGCTTCTCTTTTGTTTTTATCTCTTCTAATATCGAATAAATCTTCTCTAACTGTTTGGGGTCACTACCCCTTAATTGGATAGTTGGATCTTCGGGAGGGTCAACCATGTTTTGCACTATCCCGTATAATTCTTACTAGTTTGTCATGACTAATGATATTATATACTCCATTACGACTATAAGAAGTTAGTGTATCTATGAGTTTTTGCACATGATATTGATTCATCCCCAGTGGCCTATCAAATAGTTCACCTTTTACTAGATGAGGTATAACTTCGCCTATTTTATCATTCTTTTTCAGCATTTTTCATCAACTCATCCAGACATTTACTGTGATAATTACCGTAATCAAAATGTAAATCTGTTTTATCTTTATTACATATTTGACACTTTTTTATTTGAAGTAAAAAATGTTTATATTCGACAAAATTATGTTTCATTACTTTTCACCTTAACTCCTACTTTATCGTGTTTGGGGTTTTTAGGACACTCTCTCATATGCTGTCGTCTGTTGCTGATCGCTAATTGAGGTTCGCCACAAAAAGGGCATTTTAATCGCCTGCCTAATTTATGATC
>Ga0209976_10000654_pt1 | contig 21979 bp, 15 predicted proteins | sample SumtaG_FD_182806 | JGI IMG/M metagenome (GOLD analysis project Ga0209976, IMG submission 182806) | Deep subsurface microbial communities from Indian Ocean to uncover new lineages of life (NeLLi) - Sumatra_00157 metaG (SPAdes) (version 2) | ecosystem: Environmental > Aquatic > Marine > Oceanic >...
ATGTACCAATAGAACTAGATAGAATTTTAAACCCCCCAAATAATATTATTTCCGATGAGGAAATTCTTTCTAGGTTAATTGAAGGATTAAATACAATCTAAAGTGGTTAAAAATATGGAAATGATAGTAAATACCGTAAGGATGGTGGATTACGATCAACTAAGAGAACACTCATTTGGGGATGATAATTCTTTAAAAGAAAATCTGGCAATCGGTATATTAAATCCGGAAGATTTTAAAAAACTCAATTTAACTCCAAGTTTGAATTTAAAATTAATCAACAATCATGGACAAGTAATTGTTAAGGTAAAACAAGAAAAAGATATTCCTCTAGGTACAATCCTAATGCCTGTTTCAATTTGGACGAATCAGATCACAGGGATAATTAATAAGCAATTAATTTTTAAAAATTTGAATGTAAATGCCGAAACAACCAGAGATAATGTTTTAGATATAAATGGTTTATTAAACGTTATCAAAAAATAAATAATTGTCACTATCATGGATTCTAATAAACTTATTATAAAGAATGGTCTTGTCTACGACCCCATTAACAACATCGAGGGAGAAAAAAAGGACATCTTAATAGAATCGGGTAAGATTATAGATAAATTTTCTGATACTAATAATATTAAAGAAATAGATGCAAATGGGAAAACAGTTATTCCTTCGGCACTAGATATTCACACTCATATTGCTTCTCAACAAGTGAATTGGGTAAGACTGTTGGGGATGAATAATAGTAAATTTAAAGAGGTTTGGCAGGGACTTGCACTCAATAAAATAGCTAAAGATTATATATCAATGGGGTATACTTTCATTCTTGAAGCTAATGTATTTCCCTCCTTAGCCAAACAGACTATTTTTAACTTTCAACAATTACCCGTTTTAGATAAAGGGATGTTATTGAACATCAGCAATCTTTGGCCTTTAGAGCTCGAGTTCCAAAGAGGTAAAATTAATGATATGGCGGTTTTTCTTTCTGATCTCTTATCTAAAACATATGGTTTCGGTTTTAAAGTATATAATCCTTTCGAATGTGAAGTTTGGAACTTTAAGGATTTAAGAGAAGATATATCAAAACAAGGTAGATTATATAACTTCTCTGCTTTGGATGTGTACGAAAATATTGTTAGATGTGTGGAATCACTTGAGTTACCGCATTCTGCTCATGCTCATATTGAAGGTTATGAAAATGAAATTGGTAATAGAAATCTAATCACTCTGTTGGAAAAAATTGCGTCTCTAAATTTAAAATCTCCTCAAGATTCAAAATTGGAGACGAATCGTGCTCAGATATTCCACATAGCACATGCTAATGCATATAATAATGATGGAAAAACTGAGAACCTCATAAATCTTTTGAATGAAAACCAAGATTTTGATGTGGATGTTGCCTTCATAGGATTCAATCCAATAAATCCACTAATAACATCAGATAGAAGATTAATAAGCACCATGTTTACGGAAAGTATCCTTGAAAATCCATATAAATTAATAAGCTCTGCTGTTGAATTTGAGGGTGATTCTTTTGTGTCTCTTCGACGTTTTGATAAGAGTGATTTCAACCATTGTGTTCTATGGGGAAATGCTGTAGATTTAGCATTAAATATCAACAACAAATTTCAAGTAAGCCTTTCACTTAATTTTCCAAATTATGCGAACATTACGGATATTCCTGAAATCGCAGCATGGTTAATCAGTAAACAGGCTCGTGAAGATTTCATGAAAGACCTCAATTCTGAATTTTTAAAAAATCATCCTCTATGTAGTAATGAGAAATCATTAACCTTTCCAGAATTTGTCACCATTACAAGAGCAAGTCCTGCTAAATCCCTTGGGTTAAGTGCAATTAAAGGGAACCTCGGTATCGGTGCTGATGCCGATATAAATATTTTAGATATCAACATTGAAGCCGAAGATGTTTCAAGAAGGGTTGAGCCATTAAAGAACGCATTAGAAAATGTGGAATATGTAATAAAAGCGGGAAATATCGTGAAAAAGCAGAATAATATTGATTTATCAATAAATGGTTCAATTTTCTGGTCTAATGGTACTCCAGAAACGGAAGGTCAGGAAATAATTCTATCGCGAAAAAAAGATTTTTATCAAAAATATTCATCAATGTTTTATGATTCATATAAGGTATCAGTAGAACCCCAGATTTTAAGAAGAATAAAGTAATCAATTCTCAAACAAATTAATTTACATATTCATTTATTTCACTGTTTACTGAGATAAATTAAACATAGCTAGATGCTATAAATAATAATCAAATCATTGAATTTAATTACAAAACTTAATCCTAATGCTTTATTATGCTAATTTGTAATAAAGTATTGAAAATGTTAGAAAAAGTTAAAAAACATAAATATCGGGAGGATCTATATGAGGATACAGTTCTCAAAAGAGGTCTAGATATTAATCGTAAGGAAAAAAACATCATAAATGATATCTTACTTATTGAAGTAAGTCAGCCATTTAATTTCTAAAAAAAATTTTACAATTTACTCCTTAAGAAAAACTATATAAACTTCTTGAATAAGCGTAATCTCCATATTAAATTAAGCCGTCAATTAAAGAATAACTTATTATTTCTTCATTCACTTAAAGTTATAATCAATTCTCTAGTTTAAATTTAAGGGATATTATATGCCAAAATTACCATTAGAAGGAATAATAGTTATTGATTTTGCTACACTTATCGCAGCTCCTATGATTGGGTCGTTTTTAGCTGATTTTGGGGCTGAAGTTATAAAAGTGGAGAAACCAAAAACTGGCGACCCTCGAAGAGGTACTCAGATTATTGGTAAGAGTAAAAACGCTTCTTGGTTGATTGGAGGAAGAAATAAAAAAACGGTAACTCTTGATCTTCATAAAAAAGAAGGCCAAGAAATAGCGAAGAAATTGTGTGAGAAAGCTGATGCTGTTCTTTTTAATTTTCGCCCTAGAGTAATGGAAAAATGGAATCTTGGAGCTGAAGTTCTCCATGAAATTAATCCAGAATTGATAATTTGCTTGGTAACTGGATATGGTCAGACAGGTCCGTATAAGGATAAAGGAGGTTTTGACAGAACTATTAGTGCTTTTGCTGGAATAACCTATACATCTGGGTATCCAGAACATCCCCCTGTGCGAACAAGGTATCCTTTAATAGATTACTTAACGGGCTATCTTGGAGCTTTTTCAGTAATGATGGCATTATATAATAGGGATGTAAATCATAGCGGAGGAGAAGTTATCGATTTAAGCTTGGCGGAAGCTGCTTTCATTGCTACTGGCGGAAGTCTCCCTACCTATTCTGTTACTGGAAGAATTGAGGAAAGAACCGGTAATCGGATTCTTTTTTTTGTTCCAGCTGAAAATTTTGAAACGAAAGAAGGAAAGATTATCACTTTAAATGCCGGGATCGAGAAATTATGGAGACAATTAGTAAAAGTTATGGATCGAGAAGATTTGCTCACTAATCAAAAGTTTAATACCTATCTAGCTCGTATAAAAAATCAGGATGAGCTCTATGAAATCATTGGCGACTGGGTAAGAAAAAAAACAGTCGAGGAAGTTATACAAATACTTGATGATGCGGGAGTACCTTGTGAAAAACTTAATAATATAGCAGATTTAGCAGTTGATCCTCATTTGCGAGAACGGGAATCAGTAATAGAGATTGAAGATCCACAACTAGGGAAAGTTTTAATACCTGGGATAATTCCAAAATTGAAGAATTTTCCAGGAAGCATAAAGTTTTTAGGACCTGAATTAGGAGAGTATAATCAAGAAATTTATGGAGAATTTCTTGGGTTAAGTGAAGAAGAAATTAAGAATCTAGAAGAGAATGAAGTTATTTAACGAAGGGAAGTCGGAATTCAAGATTAAATAATAATCTAGTAATCTTAATTATTTAAAACCAGAAAATTCCAGTAATCATAAAATATATTTTTTAAGAAGTAAAAAATTCTTTTTCTAATATGAATTTTTAAGGTTATATTTACAAATTAATAAAACTTAATAAAAAATATGTCGTAGGTTCTAATATCCAATTAGTATAAAATAGATATTTGTTAACTTATAAAAAAGTGAATATTTAAATGAATGATGCAAGAAAAAAACTTTGGGAACCTTCTGAGGAATGGATAAAGAATGCAGAGATCACTCGGTTTATTGAAAATGTAAATAACAAATATGATCAAGCAATTAAAGGAGGTAAAGATTTATATAAATGGTCGGTAGAAAGTATACCTGAATTCTGGGCAGCCATGTGGGATTTTGGAAAAATAATTTATTCTAAGAAATATGACAAAGTGGTTGAGGATTTAAGTGTTTTTCCAGGAACCAAGTGGTTTGTTGGTAGTCGTCTCAATTTTGCTGAAAACTTATTGCGTTATAATGATGATAAATTAGCCTTTATCTTCCAAGGGGAAACAAAAGTATCGAAACAAATCACATATGCCGAATTAAACAGAACTGTTGCACGTCTAGCAAAATCACTCAAAGAAATGGGTGTTAAAATTGGAGATAGAGTAGTTTCATATATTCCAAATTTAATTGAGGCTCCTATTGCAATGCTTGCAACTACTGCTATAGGGGCAACATGGGCTTCTTGCGGAGCAGAATTACAATCAAGTGCAGTAATAGATCGATTTGGACAAATTGAACCAAAAGTACTGTTTACTGTAGATGGTTATCATTATAGAGGGAAGATTTTTGAAATAGAGAAAAATATTAGAGAAGTTATAGAAGCAATTCCTTCTATAGAAAAAGTCGTAGTTGTATCCTATATATCCGATGATAAACCCAACATAGAGAATATACCTAAAGCTGTTCATTGGGATGATTTCCTTTCTAAAGAAGAAAATCCTGAACTGAAGTTTGAACAATTGCAATTTGATCATCCGGTTTATGTGATGTTTTCTTCTGGTACTACAGGAGCTCCAAAATGTATGTGTCAGGGAGCTGGGGGAGTACTTATTAATCACTTGAAGGAACTTATTCTTCTTACTGATTGTAAAAGGAGCGATGTTATCAACTATATTACTGCGCCCTCATGGATGATGGTATAAGGTATCTTTATACCAGCCAAAATGTGGAACTGGCTTATCAGTGCCTTAGCCACGGGCGCAACAATATTCTTGTATGATGGCAATCCGCTATATCCAGAACCATTAAGGTTTTTTGAATTAATAGAAAAACATAAGGTAACTATATTTGGTACTAGTGCCGCGTATATTCATTACCTAATGGGAATTGATGCTAAACCAGCTGAAAAATATAATTTAAGCTCTTTAAGAGAAATCTCTCAAACAGCTTCTACACTTTCTCCTGAAGGTTTTGAATATGTATATAGAGAAATTAAAGAGGATCTCTTTTTCAATTCAATAAGTGGAGGAACGGATATTAATGGCTGTTTTGCTGGAGCAATACCTATTCTTCCTGTCTATTCTGGTGAATTACAAGGTCGTGCGTTAGCGATGAAGATAGAATCATATTCTGGTAAAGCAGAACCCATTGAAGACGAACAAGCTGAACTTGTATGTGAAGCACCTGCACCTTCAATGCCAGTTTATTTTTGGGGTGATGATGAGAATATGACGAAATATAAAGCCGCCTATTTTGATTATTTTAAGGATATAGACAAAAATGTATGGAGACACGGAGATTATATAGTTATTCATAGTGATACTGGGGGAATTACATTCTGGGGCCGTTCAGATGCAGTATTAAAACCAAGTGGAGTAAGAATCGGAACTGCAGAAATTTATAATGTTATTGAACAACTACCAGAAATTGCAGACTCCTTGGTAATCGGACAAAAATGGGAGGGCGATATCCGAATAGTAATGTTCGTACTATTAAATGAAGGATATGAGCTAAACGATGATTTAAAAGTGAAAATAATGCAAACCCTACGAGAAAAGACCTCTCCAAGACATGTACCTAAATTAATCTTTCAAGCTCCCCCAGATGGCATTCCTTACACTTTCAGTAATAAGAAAGTTGAAATTGCGGTAACAAAAATCATCCATGGAATGCCAGTCGCCAATCGTGGTGCTTTAAGAAATCCAGACTCCTTGGACTTCTACATAAGAATGAAGGATAAACTTCAGAAATAAGATTTTTTTTTAATTTTTAACTTTTTTTTTCTCTTCTAATGCCCACTTCATGAGCTCATCAGATATATAGATATCCTTCTGAAGAGAGTCTAAAGAAGTTATATATTCTTCTCTCGTCTTAATAATTCTATTTTGATAGAGAGATTTTAATAAACCAAGAGATCCCGTAATAGAAATCCCTAGCTTCTCAGCAAATTCACGTAAGGGTCTATCATCTGAAGCAATAGGGATACTGTGTTCTAAACTTAATCTTATTAAACTTAAATCCGCCGAACTTAAAGATACTGGTGATGATTCCAATATGATATCATCGCTTGGTTCCATGATTTTAATCCAATTTGGAAAACTCTTCTGCCAATGTTCTGAATATTCTTCTAAGATTTCTTTAGAGATTATGGCCGTTGATATTAATTCTTTAAGATGAGAAAGTAGATTAAGGCGTTTAAAAGCGCTTAGAACGCTATTATCGAGAATAATCATACAACTACTTGCCTTTTATTAATTTTTGGACCACATTAAACTCCTCTTGAGCCTCTTTTATGGATTCAGCTCCTCCAATATGTCTTAGATGGCGTTTATGAAATTCTAATAAAAATTCATCATTTTTCATATTCAAAAGATTAGCCGCTTTAGAAAGAGTGATCTTTCCCTCTGAATATATTTCTAATACCCAGATCAAAAGACTTTTTTCTTCTAGATTTTCGGAACTCAAACCGGTTAACTCAAGAAGATCCACCGGGAGTTTAATATTTATTTTCTCTACCATTTTACTATAATAATAATAGAATTCATACTTAAAATTTTTATTCTATTTTTATAATAATGATTACGTAACTTCTATCTTCAACAACAAGAAAGTTGAGATTGCTGTTACTACAATTTTCCATTGTATGTCAGTAGCCAATCGTGGTGACTTACGTAATCTCAATTCTCTTGATTTCTACATTGAGATGAAGGATAAACTTCAGTAAGTTGAATTCCTCTTTATTTTTTATTTTTTTTTAATATAGTATCTATTAAATTGATACAATGAAATAGCTCACTTTTAATATTAAAAATTTAATTAGAATAAAAAATTTAGATTTATTAACACTATTTCTATCAAATTATAAAAAAGAACTATCAAAATTGAATAAAAAATGATTCAAGAGAAAATTATCAACGATCAGATTCTGGAAAAAATGTCATTGGAAAACGTTTTCAAAATCTTTAATGATAATGTTTTTCCAATGTTAAATGATGAAGAAAGAGAGTATTGCCTCACACTCCAAGAATTCTGTATAGAATTAAACCCAAAAATAGATAAATCGAAGGATGTTTATGAATTATTTCCGGAACTTGGAAAAAATGGGTATATTCAACGCATAAATCAATGGAGAGACTTTAATCCAGTTGGAATGAAAAAAGAAATATTATTAGGTACTCATCTATCTATTCTCGATCCTCAATTAGAACTAGCTCGTTTAGCAAGTGGAATTTTATGTGGAAACCCTACATTCCACTATTATACGCATGGAGGAAAATCGGATATACCTCAAAAAATACAAGATGAGTTATTAACTGGGCAAAAAATTGGTTGTATAGGCATTACAGAACCTGAAAGAGGTTCAGATGCTGTAAATATGACAACTAAATGCACAAAAACAGATGATGGCGTAGTTTATAACGGAGAAAAAGTTTATACAACAAACGGCCCTAAAGCGGACTATTTCTGTTGTTATGGTGTCTATGATGAATTAAATCCTAGAGATAGTATGGTACAAAGTATAATTGCTCGTGATTTTGGAGTCAAAACAGAACGTTTGAAAATTAATTCCGTGCCTAGAGTTCACATCTCTCACACAATATTTGATAATGTCAATGTACCTAAAGATTATATACTCGCAGATGATGGATTAGGATATAAACGGCTTTTTGAAGGATTGGTTCCTGAAAGACTATCAATTATGGGAAGTGGTATTGGAATCTGTTGGGCAGCACTGATATATGGGATCATCTATACTAATTTAAGAAAACAATTCGGAAAACCTGTTGTTAGATTTCAAGGAGTAGGCTATAGTTTAGCAGATTTATTAACCAAATCGAATGCAGCCATTTCCTTAGCGTTACAAGCAGCCTCGGTTTACGATGAGAAAATTCTGTTTTCAGAACAACCATCTAAAGAAGCTATAAAATGGGTCGCGGGCATATCATCTCAAGGAAAGTATTATGTAGCAAAACTTACGCATGAAATATGTTACGAGGTTCAACAACAAATGGGAGGTGTTGCTGTTACAGATAATACTCCAGTTGATGAATTGATGGATATTAGTAAAATTGAAGAAGTTATTGGTGGGGCACGCAATATCCAGTTGCTTCTTATCCAATCACAAATTCAAAGATTTATGGGATTATTATAAATCCTTTTTATTTTCTTATTTTTATTTTGTATTATTCATATAGAAGTAATAGTATTCAGAAGGAAATACATAATTTTTGATCAACAAGTTTAAATTTTAGGAATCTACATTTAGAATAATTTCAATTAATATCTAACAACTTTTTATAACACAATATACGATGTGAATAGTAATGAGGAAAAAAGATCTTACTCGTTTAGTTTGGTTTGTGGTAATGGTTTATGCACTCGCGATATTGGGTGGACTAATAATACTTATTGGTTTCCCTGATATTGTAAATGATTACATAAGCCTTATTCCCTTTATTGTTGCTATCCCAGCTGCGTTATTAACTTCGGGATTTCAAAGAAGATCAAGTTATACAAAAGCACTTCAAGGAATTTGGCCAAGAGTAGTGAAATCAGGTAGATTAGCTGTAGAGTATACATATCTTAAAAGCCCCAATCAAAAACAGTTTAATAAAGTCATTCTCTCAGTATCAAGTTCAATAGATCACCTTCGAATGCTATTTAAAAATATCGGTGAGTTCTATCCTGTAGAAAGCATAAAATCTATTTATGAGGAATTTGATAGAATAAGAGATTCAATGAAATTTGAAAGTCCTGAAGGAGCAAGAAATAGAATTTCAGGATTATGGCATCAAGCTAGGGATGCAATCTTAGAAGAATTTGATCGTGTAGTTCCATCAAAATATGATGCCCCCGATTTTATCAAGTAAATAGCCAATATTATCAAATTTAAATCAGTACTCATATTTTTTTTTTATATTTTGTTGTCAATTTCTTGTGCTAATAATTTGAATAGAATTTCAAATTCTTTAAAATTAAATGGTTTCAAAAAGAAACCTTCTGCTCCTGTTTCTTGTATTTTTTTTTCCACTTCAAAGCTTGCAACAGCTGTAATGTAGAAGACTGGTATATGTTTTAATTGATCGTCTGATTTGATAATTTTACAGATCTCATATCCATCCATTTCAGGAAGGATTATATCTAAGAGTATAATTTTAGGTAATGCCCTTTCTAACATCTGCAGTGCTTCTAATCCAGATTGTGCAGATTTATACGTATAATTTCTTAATTTAAAAAAATCACTCAATACTTTAATAGCAAAAACATCGTCATCAACGATTAATATGTCATACTCGAAAGTTTCAATTTCTGATTCACTCAAGGCATTATTTAATACATGTTCAAGTGTTAAACAACGATCATATATTTCCTTCATATTAAACAACACTTCTAATGATAGTTCATCTCGAAATTTTTCCAAAATTAAATCCGTAAATCCTTTAATAGCAGTAAGAGGTTCTTTTAAATCATGTGAAAGGCCTGATAACGTCTTTATATCTACATTTTTTGAGCCAATATCAATATAATAATCTACGGATTTCCTTACTAATTTTGAAATGGTAGGGAACTTTCTTTTTTTAATATCCACAAATCTTTGCCATTTAAGTTTTGTAGCTTCAGGTAGTAATATTGTAACCCTTTCTTTATCGTCACCATACACTTTTTCACCCTTTTGCCATTTTTTAAAACTTTCAGTTATATTACCACGCCAAATTGCAAATTTTCCAGTTTCTTTCTCATATTTTTTCATTTCTGCTGTTTTTTTCTCACTGTCAGTAATCTAATTCACCTTATTTTAAATTAAACAGAGTTCTTATTAAAAACTTCGAATATTTTATGTGAATCGTAATGAAACACTTTAAGAGGAATTTTTAATTATTCTGATTTCTCTTTAGATCTAGTAATTTTATTGCTACTTAATATTGTTTATTATAATTATCTTATTTTTATTATAATTATTATTTTATCTAATTTTGAATTTGCGTAATATGCATCAAATTTAAATGAATTAATATTTCAAATTCAGGTATTTCTCAATATAATATTAATAGTTAATTAAAAAACATTAATTGAAAAAAATTGGGAATTTTCCTATGTGAATTTAAACTCTATAATAGATGAAATTCATTTTTTATCATGAAATTTTTAGTATAATAATAAAAAAAAATGTTGTTTTTCCAAACATAATCGAATATTTTTTTTTGTAATATTAAATAAATATCAAATTAGCTTGGATTTGTTTATGTTTCTTCCTGTGTATCACTCTGTCGAATGGTTTTTAAAAGAGTTAAACTCTTTCTCAAACCAGTTTTCTTCTTACCATTCGATTCTCTTGCATTCCCAGTCCCTTTTGATTTAATTTTCCCGTTTCCATCAGATTTTACCAGCTCATTCTTTAATTCTTCAGCTAAATTCCCTAATTTATTAGCTGTGGAAGTGATTTCTTCCATTGAAGCTGTTTGTTGTTCTGAGGAGGCGCTGATTCCTTCTAATGCTCGAGAATTTTCTTCTCCTGCTGCAGTTGTGCTTTCAATATCTTGCGTTATAGAACCTATCAATTCAACTGTGGCTTCAATTCGACTAGTTATTAGTTTCACTTCCGTTGCAGTTCCTGCCACAGCATTTTTAGATTCTTCAGCAAGTTTTCGTACTTCATCAGCCACTACAGCAAATCCACGACCATGTTCACCTGCCCTTCCTGCTTCTATGCTTGCGTTAAGTGCTAAAAGATTCGTTTGATCAGAAATACTAGTTATTAATTCCATGATTCCATCGATATCGGTTGTAGATTTCATGATTTCATGAGAAAGATCACTGATATCAGCTGACATTTTACTAATTTCAACTAAGGCGTTTACCTGGTTCTGTGTATTTTGTGAAACTTCTTGTGTGGTCGAGGCAATTTCTTCAGATGCTGCGTTTACTTCACTGGCACTTGCTGCTAATTCAGTCGCCATGTTTGATACATTTACACTTGCATCTGAACCAGTTTTTAACACGTTCTCCATGTTTTTAGTGACTCTTACAATTCCTCTCACAGTCGGTATTGATATTGCCACTCCAAGCGCAATTGCAATGACTATAACTGTAACAGTTATTATGTAAGCAGTCATGATTGTCGATTTTGCACTTGCTTTGTTGGCTTCAATGTGGGCATCAACCTCAAGATCAATAGCACCTAAATCTCCGATAAGTTCTTCGAAAGTTGTGTTTACTGTATCTATTTTCGATTGCATGTGATCATAATCATCAAAAACCCCATCGCCAGGAGCAATTGCTAAATTTGAAAAGTTATCATGATGAACTTCGATCTCATCAAGTAGATCAAGAACTGTCGAGTTTCCCACATATCCAGCTTGAATATTTGCAATGCAAGCATCGAATAAGTTTAAAGACGCATTAAATTCATTTCTAGTTTCTAGATCTTGATTTGCAATGTATTCATATACAAATAACATTTGTTCAGCTATGCACATTTTCATCAAGGATGCGTTCAAATCCATAAATGGGTCATCAATAAGTGCTAATAATATATCTAAATCCGCATCTATCTCTTCATGTATTTCAAAAATCTCATCCACATGCTTAAGAATTTCATCCTGATGAGCTAATACCCCATCTGAAGCATTAACGATTATTTCCATTATGATATCATGATCTTCTGCTAATTCCTCAATTTCCGTGGCATATTCAGGCAGTAACCTTTCCAGTTCTTCCACATGCTCATCAAACTCTGCAGCAGAAGCAATTATTTCTTCTCTTTGATGAGAAGCATCGCCTCCAATGTATTCCCACATTTCTCGTAATACATAATCCACATCATATTTCAAATCCATCATTATTTCCATGGCAATAGAATCCACATTTGCTAAATCAGTATACTTTTGATCGAGGGTGTTCAACTGCACGAAGCTTATACCTCCCAAGATACACGTAAGAGCCATTAAACTTGCAAATCCTAAAGTCATTCTTCTTCCTATATTCATTCTTCTTTTCACTTTTTAAATATAATTATTTTTATTTTTTATTTTTTTACCATTTTATAAAATTCGTTATGATAAACAAAAAAATTTTATGTATTTATCATAAAAAAGAACTTATATTTAAATCTTTTTTATAACAAAGATTTTTTTTTATAAGGAAAAAAAATATGTAATTCCATAAAATTAAATATTAAAAATTTTTTAACTAGTTTTAGATTGCAATACAATTATGTTAATTTAATTGAGAATTGTTAAAAATTAATTATCGAAATTGTATATGGGGTATTGAATAATTCCAGATCTAATATTGAAAACATAATTACATAAAAGAAATTTTTGTCGGTGTAGAATATTGTATATAAGTGAAGAATCTGATTTTACTTCAAACGAATTTAATATTTTAAGGAAAATATTAAAGGAGCCCGAAGAGGATGTTCAAAAACTAATTTCTTTAATACACAAGAGGGATGAAAAACAACTAAAGAACTTTAAAGAAAGAGAGGAAGGATTTAGGTCTTTGATTGAACAGACCACAGATGCTGTATTTTGTTATGAGTTTAGCTCGCCTATCCCAGTCGATCTATCAATTGACGAACAGGTTAAACTCATGTATAACTGCGTCTTGGTTGATTGCAATCTTATCTGTGCTCAATCTTATGGATTTGATAAAGTAGAAGATATAATAGGGCGTAAACTGACTGATCTCTTCGGAACTTTACCAGGTAGTCTAAATAAGCTATTTAGGAACATGGTTGAAAGTGGATATCAAATTGTTGATGGATTGGGCATTGAAAAGATTCCCGGGGATGTAGACCGATATTATCTTAACAATGGGTATGGTGTAATTGAAAATGGTAAACTCCAACGTATTTGGGGGACTTTCCGTGACATCACCAGACGTAAAATTGCTGAACAAGAATTAAGAGAATCTGAACAATTTCTTAAAAGAGCCCAAAGAGTTGCGCATATTGGACACTTTAGCTTAAATGTTGATACCTTGAAGGTATTCGGATCTGATGAACTCTTTGATATTTTTGGATTAACTCAAGAAGAGGCCACACTTGAAGCATTTATTACTGTAGATCATCCAGATGATAGGGAATTTGATCTCCATCATATTAATAGAGGATTGGAATATGGTGAAAGCTGGGATATTGAACATCGTTTAGTCACCAAGAACGGTGCTGAAAAATGGGTTCATGCAATTGGTGAAGTTATTAAAGATGAGAAAGGTAAAGTTATCATGTTGATTGGTACTGTACAGGATATTACTGACCGTAAGAACGCAGAAGAAGAATTAAAAGAATCAGTGGAAAAATATCGTAATCTCATAAATAATATTCATGAAGTTATCTTTGAATTAGATGAAAAAGGAAATGTAATCTATATGAGCCCTCAAGTTTATGAAATTACGGGGTATAGACCAGAAGAGCAAATTGGTAGTAATCTTAAGGATTTAATCCACCCTGATGACTTAAACCTAACTTTAACACTATTTAGTAAATTAATTACATCGGGAGAAGTTCAATCTGCAGATTTCAGAAGAAAACATAAAGATGGACATTTTATTTATGTGAATTCAACAGGAAGACGTGTAAAAATAGGAGATAACTATAAAATAGTTGGAGTAACGAGGGATATTACAAAACGAAAGATAGCAGAGCAACAATTAAAAGATTCTGAAGAAGAGTTAAGAAAATTAAATAAAGATTTAGAACAAAAAGTCCAGGAACGAACTATCGAATTAAAACAATCCGAAGAAAAATGGCGAGCCCTAAGTGAGAATTCACCTGCTCATGTAATGCTTCTGGATAAGGATCAGATTATTCAATTCATTAATCGTACAGTTCCAGATTTAATGGTTGATGAGGTCATCGGGACATCAATATATGACTATACACCACTTGAATATAGAAAGGTTGCTGTTGATTGTTCTAGACAAGTCTGGCAAACAGGTAAACCATGTTCATATATTACTAAATATTTCACAAGCGATAATGTGACTCGATATTTTGAAGTGAGGATCGGACCTGTGTTCCAGTTTGGCAAGGTAGTTGCTCTCATAAGCCATTCATTAGATATTACTGAAAGCAAGAACTCTGAACAAGCATTAAAGAAAAGAGAGTATGAACTGGAAGAGCGATTAAAAGAGCTCACTTGTTTATATAGCATCTCAAGGTTGGTAGAGCTGAATAACATTTCAATTAAACAGATAGTGTCTGACACATTGGATCTGATCCCACCGGCTTGGCAATTCCCAGAGATAACTTGTGCTAGAATTACATACGACGGGTATATAAATTCGACTAAGAATTATTCAAAAACAGAATGGAGTCAAAAATCAGAAATCAAAGTAAATAATGAAGTTGTCGGAGAAATTGAAATAAATTACTTAAAGGAAAAACCGAGAAAAGACGAGGGTCCGTTTATAAAAGAAGAGAGAGACTTGATTAATGCTCTTGCTGAAATATTGGGTAGATTTTTTGAGCGTAAGAAGGCAGATCAAATGTTACAAGAGTCAGAGAGCAAGCTTAAAAGTATAATTTCTGCGATTCCAGATCAAATAAATATTATGGATAAGGATTTTAATATAATATTTTGCAATGATTTGGTTGAAGAACTCTATGGTCCGAATGTATTGGGAAATAAATGCTATGAGATTTTTCATGGTTTTTCGGCCGTATGTGATAACTGTTATGTCGTTAATACTCTCAAAGATGGAAAAATCCGCGATGATGAGTGTGTAAGAATAGATAAAGATGGAAATAAACACGATTGTTGGTGCATTTCAAATGTAGCTACAGTAGACGATAAAGGAGACCCGTTAACCATCTTGGAGATCTCTCGTGATATTACTGAGAAGAAAATTGCAGAAAAGAAATTGCGAGAATCAGAAGAAAGATTTCGAGCTTTGAGTAATGTATTAGAACAAAAAGTTGAGGAAAGAACCAATGAATTAAAAGAATCTGAAGAAAAATATCGTCTCATATTTGATAATTCTCCGATTGGGATTGGGATTTCCAATAAAGCAGGAGAAGTTATAACTATAAATAAGAAGATGGAAGAATTAACACAATTTACATTGGAAGAAATTAATAACCTTGGATTAGAGTCTACCTATGTTGATCCAAACGAAAGAAGTAACTTATTGAAAATATTGGAAGAGACAGGTATGGCGAAAGATTACGAACTTAGATTGAAACGCGCAGATGGAACTCCTTATCTTGCCTTATTAAACATTAATTTAATTGAATTCGGAGGAGAAATGTTTATACATACCAATATGATGGATATTACTGAACGAAGAACGGCTGAGATTAAATTAAAAGAATCGGAGGAAAAAATCCAAAATTTAATAAACAACATATCGGATGTTTTGTTAGAAGCTGAACCTAGTGGGATTCTTACTTACATTAGTCCTCAAATATATAATATAATTGAATACCATTCAGAAGAATTAGTTGGATTGAATTTCATGGATTTTGTACACCTTGACGATAAAAATCGGTTTAAAGAAATGGCTACTGAAGCATTACAAACTAAAAAGGTTGTATCTATAGATTGTAGATTTAAACATAAAAGAGGATACTATGTGCCAATCTCTGCTAGATGGAGTGTGGTTGAAGTTAATAATGAACTCAAAGTTTTTGGATTAGTAAGTGATAATACAGAAAGAAAAAATATTGATGATATGATGAAAAGAGAAGTAAGGCAATTAAAAAAGATTGATCAAATTAAAACAGATCTAATTAATAGAATTTCTCACGAATTAAATACTCCCTTAGTTTCTATATTATCTGCTTCTGATATTTTATTAACATATTTTATTGACGATATAAATGAAGGAGCTTTAGAATATGTCAATATTATTCAAAGTGGAGGATATCGTTTAAAAGATATAGTTGATAATCTCTTAGTAGCATTTAGACTAGAATCTGAGGAAATCAAATTAGACCTAAGAAAAGTAAATATTATATCTTTATTAAAAGGGATCATCGAAGATAATGTTTATTTTGCACAAAGTCGAAATATTATGATTAATATCGAGATGCAGAAAGAATTGTATTTAAAGATTGATAAAAGCTTAATTCATATTGTTTTATCTAACGTAATTTCAAATGCAATCAAAAATACACTCCCAAAAGGCAATGTTTTTGTAAAAACAGTTAATCATCATAAATATATTGAAATATGTGTTGAAGATACAGGCGTAGGGTTAACAAAGAAAGAAATGACAATTCTTTTCAAAAAATTTGGTAAAATTGAAAGGTACGGAAAAGGTTTGGATGTTGATATTGAAGGGCCTGGTCTTGGTTTGTATATCTCAAATGAAATTCTTAAACTTCACAATAGTGAAATCATTGTAGAATCTAAGGGTAGAAACAAGGGGAGTAAATTTATAATCAGATTGGTTAAAAGCTAATCTAGTTGGCTTCTTAAATTATCAGAAATTGTGTTAAAGTCTGAAGAGTTAAGAACATTCTCAACGTCTAGTATTGTTCAATATAGTCTATTACGAAAAATTAAATAACAATTTATCCACTTATTTTATATTGTTTTATGATTCTGTATATAAATTGTTAGAAATTAATTATCGAATTCAGTTTGGTGTTGAATATTGTATTTGAATGAAAAATTTGATCTTACTTCAAGCGAGTTTAATGATTTAAAGCAAATGTTAAAGAATCCCGATGAGGATGTTCAAAAACTATTTTCTATAATACAGGAAAAAATTAATAATTCCACTAAAGAACTCAAAAAATCTGAAAAAAGTTTGAGAACTGCCATTGATCATTCCCCCATAATGATCGCTCATTTAGATCACCAATTTAATTTCTTGAATGTAAATATGGCTTACGCTAAGGCTGATGAAAAAAACCCGTCATTCTATGATGGAAAGAACCATTTTGAACTATATCCAAATATTGAGAATGAACAAATTTTTAAAAAGGTTGTAGAAACTGGTGAACCCTATTTTATAGATGCTAAACCATTTGAGTTTGTTGATTCTCCAGAACGAGGTGTTTCTTATTGGGATTGGAGTCTGATTCCTATAAAAAATCAGATTAAAGAGGTAGAAGGATTAGTATTAACCGTACAAGATGTTACCAAACGCAAGAAAGCAGAAATAGAAGTGGAAGAACGTATAAAAGAACTTACATGTCTATATGGCATCTCAAGGTTAGCAGAAATAAATGACATATCAATAGTACAGATAATATCTGACACCTTGGATCTAATCCCCCCAGCTTGGCAATATCCAGAAATAACCTGTGCTAGAATCACATATGAGGGGCATATAAATTCGTGTAACGATTATGCAAAAACGAAGTGGAGGCAACACGCAGAAATCAAAGTAAATAATGAAGTTGTTGGAACAATCGAAGTTTCTTACTTAGAGGAAAAACCAGAAGAATACGAGGGTCCGTTTCTAAAAGAAGAAAGACACTTGATCAATGCTCTAGCTGAGATATTGGGTAGGTTTTTTGAGCGTAAGGAAGCAGAACAAAAATTAAAAGAATCTGAGGAAAAATATAGGCTAATTACGGATACCTCTATTGATACTATTTATCAGTTGGATAATAACGGGAAAATATTATTCATTAATCCTGCAGGAGAATTGATGTATGGATATCAACCTAATGAAATGATTGATATGAATTTTAAATCATTGATGAGTGATGATAGACTGAATGAAGGGTATGAAATTGTGGAAAAAGTTCTATCAGGTCAGACAGTTCGAGGGGAAATTCTTGTGAAACATAATAAGGGATATGAATTCCCTATTCAGTTTAGTATGGTACCATTAGAAAAATCGGGAGATGTTGTAGGTTTTGCCGGTATTTCGCGCGATATCACTGAACGCAAGAAAGCAGAAATAGAAGTGGAAGAACGTATAAAAGAACTTACATGCCTATATGGTATCTCAAGGTTGGCAGAGATGAATGACATTTCAATTGAACGGATGATATCTGACACATTGGACCTAATCCCCCCAGCTTGGCAATATCCAGAAATAACCTGTGCTAGAATCACATATGACGGGCATATAATTTCATCTAAGAATTATGTAAAAACGAAATGGGAGCAAAAAGCAGAAATTAAAGTGAGTAATAAAGTTGTTGGAACAATCGAAGTTCAGTACTTAAAGGAAAAACCAGAAGAATACGAGGGTCCGTTTCTAAAAGAAGAAAGACACTTGATTAATGCTCTTGCTGAAATATTGGGTAGGTTTTTTGAGCGTAAGGAAGCAGAACAAAAATTAAAAGAATCTGAGGAAAGATATAGAAATTTAAATAGTGTTTTAGAACAAAAAGTTGAGGAAAGAACCAAAGAATTAAAAGAATCAGAAAGCTTATTAAAAGCATCACAGCATGAACTAAAAATTCTAAATAAAATAAGTAATGCTTTTATTACGATTGAAGGGAATGAACTCTATGGAGAAATATTATCAATCATTTTATATGCGTTAAAAAGTAAATATGGCGTGTTCGGCTACATAGATGATAAGGGTGATTTTATTTGCTCTTCTATGACTCGAGATATATGGGATAAATGCCAGATTCCCGAAAAATCAATTACATATCCAAGGGAATCTTGGGGGGGAATATGGGGGAATGCGATGTTAGAGAAAAAAACTAAATATTCTAATAAACCTTTTAAGGTACCAGAAGGGCACATTCAAATAATAAATGCTTTGAATGTTCCTATCATTTATCAAGGGAAGCTTATCGGGAATATACTTGTAGGAAATAAGAAAACGGATTATATTGAGAATGATATTATGTTGTTAGAGTCAATCTCAAGAAATATTGCACCGAACTTATATTCTATTCTCGAACGTATGAAGACAGAACAAAATTTAAAAGAGTCTGAAGAAAAATTCAGAGAACTATTTAATAATATGAGTAGTGGTGTAGCGGTATATGAAACTATTAATGATGGTGAAAATTTCATCTTTAAAGATTTTAATTTAGCGGGTGAAAGAATTGATAAAACTAATAAAGAAGATCTTATTGGGAAAGAAGTTACTGAAGTGTTCCCCGGAGTAAAAGAATTTGGACTTTTTGAAGTCTTTCAAAGAGTTTGGAAATCAGGAACCCCGGAACATTATCCAATAACTTTATACCAAGATGATAGGACTTCTGGATGGAGAGAAAATTATATTTACAAATTACCCACTGGAGAACTAGTGGCTGTTTATGATGATGTGACCGAGCAAAAGCTAGCTCAAGAAAAATTAAAAGAATCTGAAGAAAAATATCGTCTCATATTTGATAATTCACCGATAGGGATTGGGATTTCCAATAAAGCAGGTGAAATTATATCAATGAACAATCAGATGGAAGAATTAACACAATTTACATTAGCAGAAATAAATAAACTTGGATTAGAAGCTACTTATGTTGATCCAAAAGAAAGAAGTAAAATAGTGAAACTATTGGAGGAGACAGGTATGGCGAAAGACTACGAACTTAAATTGAAACGCGCAGATGGAACTCCTTATATTGCCTTATTGAATATTAATACGATTGATCTCGGAGGAGAAATGTTACTACATACCAATATGATGGATATCACTGAACGAAGAAATGCTGAAATTAAATTAAAAGAATCGGAGGAAAAAATCAAAAATTTAATAAACAATATATCGGATGTTTTGTTAGAAGCTGAACCTAGTGGGATTCTTACTTACATTAGTCCTCAAATACATCATATAATTGAATACCATTCAGAAGAATTAATTGGATTGAATTTCATGGAATTTGTACACCTTGATGATATGAGTTTGTTTAAAGAAAAAGTTTCTGAAGCATTACAAACTAAAAAGGTTGTGACTATAGATTGTAGATTGAAACATAAAAAAGGATACTACGTGCCAATCTCTGCCAGATGGAGTGTGGTGGAGGTTAATAATGAAATCAAAGTTTTTGGATTAGTGAGTGATAATACGGAAAGAAAAAATGTTGATGATATGATGAAGAGAGAAGTAAAACAATTAAAAGATATTGATCAAATTAAAACAGATCTAATCAATAGAATTTCTCATGAATTAAATACTCCCCTAGTTTCCATATTGTCTGCTTCTGAAATTTTATTAGCATATTACAAGGATGATATAAATGAAAGAACTTTAGAATATGCCAATATTATTCAAAAAGGAGGACGTCGTTTAAAAGATTTAGTTGATAATCTGCTAATAGCATTTAGATTAGAATCTGAAGAAATCAAATTAAACCGACGAGAAGTAAATATTGCATCTTTAATAAAAGAGATCATTGAAAAAAACGTTCATTTTGCAAACAGCCGAAATATTATCATTAATATCGAAATGCCTAAAGAGTTGTATTTAAAGATTGATAAAAAATTAATTCAAAGTGTTTTATCTAATGTAATTTCAAATGCGATCAAAAATACAATTCCAAAAGGTAATGTTTTTGTAAAAACATTTAATCATCATAAATATATTGATATATGTGTTGAAGATACTGGGGTAGGGTTAACAGAAAAAGAAATGACAATTCTTTTCAAAAAATTTGGAAAAATTGAAAGGTATGGAAAAGGTTTGGATGTTGATATTGAAGGGCCTGGTCTTGGTTTGTATATCTCAAATGAAATTCTTAAACTTCACAATAGTGAAATCATTGTAGAATCTAAGGGTAGAAACAAGGGGAGTAAATTTATAATTAGGTTAGTTAAGAATTAATCGAATTGTCATCATAAATATTCGGAAATGGCTTCAAATTCTGTAAAATTAAAGAGTTTTAAAAAGTAACCATTTGTCAGAGTCTCTTTCATTTTTTATTTAACTTCATATTCCAATAGAGATCTCATCAAAACGGGTAAAAAATAAATATATATTATTAATTGAATTGTTCTCATGAGATAAATATCGGTGAGTTCTATCCTGTAGAAAGTATAAAATCTATATATGAGGAATTTGATAGGATAAGAGATTCAATGAAATTTAAAAATCCAGAAGGAGCAAGAAATAGAATTTCAGGATTATGGCACCAAGCCCGGGATGCAATTTTAGAGGAATTTGATCGTGTAGTGCCAAAAAAGTATGACGCCCCGATTATATCAAGTAAATAACCAAGAATGTTGAATTTAAATCATTTCTCCTAATTTTTTTATATTTTTTCTCAAATGCTATGTTATATATTTACATACTGTTAGAAAAAAGATATTAAAGACTATTTTTTTCATAATAGATTCATAAAATAAATCATACAAAAAAGGAAAAAATAAATATATATCATGAATTGAATAATTCGCATAGTGAGAAATTCTATGCATTTAAAAAATAAAAAATAATTGAGGTGGTAATCAAATTGCTATTTATATCATATTGGGAATTAAATCCGGATTTTGACCCTTCAGAATTGGCTGATATTGCTCAAAAACTCATGAGTAAGAAACTTTTTCCTGCTGAGGGAGTAAAACAAATAGGTTTTTACATGAGTACTTCAGATATGTGGGGTATCACTATTGAAGAAGCCGAGAATGAGGAGCAGATGACAAGAGGTTCAATGATATGGAGACTTGCTAAACCCGGTTATATTAGGGTTATGAAAACTACGCCAGCGATAGAAGCTACAAAAATGATTCCCTTAATAATGAAAATGAAAAAACAA
>Ga0209976_10000655_pt1 | contig 21935 bp, 18 predicted proteins | sample SumtaG_FD_182806 | JGI IMG/M metagenome (GOLD analysis project Ga0209976, IMG submission 182806) | Deep subsurface microbial communities from Indian Ocean to uncover new lineages of life (NeLLi) - Sumatra_00157 metaG (SPAdes) (version 2) | ecosystem: Environmental > Aquatic > Marine > Oceanic >...
CCGTTGTTTTTGTGATGTTGCTATTACCTGTACAAATAGTACTAGGGCTAGCAATTTCTTTGTTGTTTGCAACAATCGGTATATTGTTTTTTGATTTTAAATTTGCAATCCCACTTTTAACTCAACTTATTATGTACGCTTCACCAATAGTTTATTCTGTTCATAATCTTCAAGCTAAGTATGTGCCATTCTTTTATCTTAATCCTTTGACAGGAATTATTGAAAGTTATAGGCAAAGTATTGTGATGGGAAGATGGCCGGACATGTCTTTCTTTTTAACGTCAATGGGATTTGCCTTTTTTACTTTTATAGCATCTTATTGGATATTTAAAAAATTAGAATATTTTTTTGTGGATGTTTTATAAGATGACAACTGCAATTTCTTTTTCAAATGTAAGTAAAAAGTTTTTAACAGGAAAAAAATACTATCCTTCTTTGCGTGATTGGATAGGCACTTTTTTTTCTAAAAAATTTTTTAAAGGAAAAAAGTCATTTAAAGCATTGAATAATGTCTCGATTGAGATTAGAAAAGGAGAATCTGTAGGAATTATTGGGCCTAATGGAGCAGGCAAATCTACAATACTTAAGCTGATATCAAAAGTTACTATACCAACAAGTGGAGAGATTAAGGTAAATGGAAGCGTGGCTGGGCTGTTGGAGTTGGGAGCTGGTTTTCATCCAGAATTAACTGGAAGAGAAAATATCTGGTTTAATGCCACAATTTTGGGAATGAAAAGAAATGAAATTGAGCAGAAAATTGATAAAATCATAGATTTTTCTGAGTTGGGAAAATTTATTGAGTCGCCGGTAAAACATTATTCTTCGGGCATGTATGCTAGGCTTGGGTTTTCAATTGCATCTCATGTGGAGCCTGATATATTGCTGGTTGATGAAATATTATCTGTTGGAGACGAGCAGTTTAGAAAAAAAAGTATTGAAAAAATACAAAAATTGGCAAAGTCCGGAAAAATGACTTTGGTGTTTGTATCTCATTCTCTGCCGTATTTGCAGAAATTGTGTGATAGATTGATTTTGCTAGATAAAGGAAAAGTGATAGCTGAAGGAAAATCTAATAAAATAATTACTCTTTATCGTGAGCGAAGTAATAAATCTAAAATTGTTTCTTAATTGTTTTTCTGATGGTTTCTAGGAGTTGATGTAATCCTGAGCGTAAGCTGAGTTTGTAAAGATAAAATAATAGATTTTTTCTTAAACCAGTCATTTTGTATAGGTTGTATTTTAGTCTTCTGAAAAACCGCCTGTTATTGAAAAAAAATTCGACAATTCTCCAATACCAATGAACTATATTAAGAAATATTTCTCCGCCTGGAAAATTGGCTGATTTCCATTTAGTTAATTTAATTTCGGAAATTGGTTTTTTGTACGATAGATAATCATTTTCATCCTCTGGAAATTTAAGTGATTCGTATAAATCAACTTTGCCTTTTATTTGCTCGGGGTAAATAAAACCATAGTGTTTAAGACGGTATTTGATATCTTTTAGATTTTTATAGCCTTTGGCAAACCAAGTGTGGATTTTTTTGTTTTTATCAAAATAAATATAGTCTATGTTTTTAAAAATTCGCACAAAAGGAGTGCAGGTGTAGCGGGTAAAGTAATAGTCATCTGCCCTAAAGTGAGTTTTTGATAACCAAAAATTAAAAACTCTAATTCCAAGTGCGTCATGGGGGCCAGAACATAATTTTTCCAATTTTTTTCTATTTAGTGAAGTTTCAAAAACTTCGTCTGAGTCAAGATAAATTATCCAATCAGGGTTTCTTTTTCGGGCAAGTTGGTGGGCTAAGTGTTTATCTCTGCCTTCATGAAATCCATGAGTTTTTTTGACCTTAACAACTTTCGAAAATTGGTTGTACGCATCTAGAGTTCCATCGGTAGAGCCATTATCTACAATAACAATTTCATCAACTAACACTGAAAGGTTGTAAAGACATTCTGAGATAGTGAGAATGGCGTCTTTAATTCTTAAAATGCCTACGATTTTCATGCTAAATATTTAATAATTATTATTTGTTTAATATAACATCCTGCTATCTAAAAAGACTTTTGAATATTTTTACTTGACGTTTGCCATATTCCTGCATTTTCGCGATTTTACTGATTCTCCTGTGTTCTTTTCTGAGCCGATTTTGTGATGTTAAGGCTTTTATAACTGCGCGTCGCATGTCTTTAATATCATTTGGGTCTCCATAGGTAAAGGCTTTTTTACCAAACTCTTTAAGTACAGGTAAATTGCTACAAGCACATGGTAATAAACAGTAAGCTGCTTCAAGAGGAGGAATGCCGAACCCTTCAAATCTTGTGGGAAAGTATAAAAGAGATGATTGTTTGAGTAGAGTAAATTTATCCACTCCAACTATAGCTGATTTGATTTCAAATTTCATGTTAAGTTGGGAAAATTTTCGACGCAATTTTCGTAATTTTGATGAAGGAAATTCTCCTGTGCCTAGGTGTATTACAACATGATAGCCGGCTAACTTCGGGGTGACTAAAGGTTCAAGAATGTCAAATCCTTTATGTGGATCTATGCGAGTTAGCATGACTATTTGTTTTTGGCGTTGTCTTGTTGATGGAGCTTGATCTGCTAAAACAGTGTTTATGCCTGGGTAGCAAAAGTCGAATTTGCACTTTTCTTTGGTGGATTTATAATACTTTTTAGCGTATTTATTTCCTTCTTGTGAGATTGACAAAATTAAATCAGCATATTTGCTAACAATATCCCAACCTGCCCATGATTCTTCATCCCGCTTGTAAGGGCTAACTTTGTTAAACCAGTTGGGTGGCTCGAAGTTAAGAAGAACTATTTTGGCATGACATTCAATTGCGTGACGAGTCCATTCTCCATGTTTAAAAATATGCCCTTGCCCTGGAATAATAATAACAATGTCGATACTCCGATCTACCCAAGGAGATAAATTATCAAAATCTGCCTTGATCAAATTTAGGCGAGAAAATGATTTGAACTCGTCATACATTTCTGGAATATTATTTACCAAAAAATCGACTGTTTCTCCTGTCATGGCTAATGATTCTGCCATGGTAAGAGCTAACAGTCTCCCTCCTGAATAACCAGCAACTGGCATGGTGCCTAAGAAACGAACTCGCACAAGTTTTCTTATTTTGTATTTTTCTTGTTTTTCTGTCCTGTTATTAGCGCTACGGCGCTGGCTGCAGGACAGCCATCAGCATAACGTTTGTTAAATGTCTTAGGGTCGGTTTTTACCCAACCTGTGTTTGTGGCTTTAAAAACTTCTACCTTACTGGTAACTCCTTCTGATTTGAGTATTGATAGACCTTTTTTCACGGAAGAAAAATCGAATACTTGTGAGGCAATTTTACAGGTTTTAGGGTGAATAACGACCTCCCTGTAGCCATAAGGAAAACTAACTAATAATTTGCCGCCTAGTTTTAATAACTTGGCAAGTTTGCGTAATGAAACTAATAAAGGTTTATCTGTTGGTTTAGTGTATTTGGCGGGTGTTTTATCACCATATTGTGAGTTATCAAAACCTATGTGTTCAATCGTAGAAAGACAGGTTATAATCGGAAATTTTTTATTGTTGGGAGAGACCTTTTCTAAGCTAGATATATGATAAAACACAGAATTTGTTACGTATATTTTTGATTCAATTGCAACATTGCACAACCAAACATTGTTGCACCTTTCTTTTAATGTATTTTGTACAAGTTTATTGTTTAGAGTACAACCAACATCTAGAATGTTGTTTACTTTTTTTTGTTGTAAGAGCCAGTTGATAAAATATGGGTACTCAACAATTCTCTCATCATAATTTTTGCCCTTAAAACCCTCAAGTGTTTGTTCCAACTCCTTTCCTTCTCTAATTTGTTCGATTAAATATTGAACTAGTGGATCTCTTTTGGCAAAGTATGTCTTAGATAACAAAGTAGTTAGAGTATTGACTTTTTTAAAGAGAAAAGGGGCTAATCGTAATCGCATTAATTTAACCCATTCAGCCGGAGAGGTGTTATAAGCTTGCCAAAGTATTCTAGAAATTTTCATCTTTTTTAATTAGACTTTTCCTGTTGATTATAGAAATAACTTTTTTAGTTTTGATGCTTTTTATAAAAATCTGCCAATTATAGGTATTTTAGTAAGGCGTCGTTTTTTATGAGAAGCAAGTTGGCAAAAGTGATAGTAATTTTGACTAACTTTGCCTAGATCGCCGAGAAAATATTTGATTTTTGATTTGGAATAAGTGATTTTTTTATTGAAGTTAATTTTAATAAGTTTTTTTAAATTTTTTTTGGTGGCAGCATAAGGAAAAAGTTTTTTTTCAGCTGGACCATAATGGTCATCTTTCCAGGAACTGTAAGAATTGGTGCCGACAACTGGCATTCCCATGGCGATAGCGTCTAATAAGACTGTACTTCTACAGCCTAAAATAAGTGAGTAATCGATAATTTTTTCAATATCAAAATTCTTCATTTTTTTTGAAGGAGTCCACATTTTGCTGCCGTCATTACCCTTAAGACGCGGCCAAAGAGGGTGAGCTTTAATGTCATAAGGCATTTTTAACTCTTTTAAAGCTTTAAAAATCAACCTCATTCCCCGGGAATGGATATCACGAACTTTAGATTGATAAGATTCGTGAGCATCGGGTTCGTAGATAACAAGAGCTTTTTTGTTGGTTTTTTTAGGATTCCATTTTATGGTTTGAAAATAATAGTCATGTAAAAATGAGCCTAGATTGACCCACTTTTTTGGGGTTTTACCTAAAATTTCTTTACTCCTGTCAAGCCAGTATTTGCCCCATACATTCCAATAATCAAAATCGTGAGGCGGGCGGTCTTTGATTTCTAAAATACTTTTGTAAAAACCGTGCTGGTTGCCGATAACTACTATGCTGGAATTTTGTCTTTTGGCAAAAAAAGCAGCGTATTGGTCAGGTTGTCTTTCGTGTTGAAGAAGTAAGCAATCATAATTTTTAAAATTGATGTTTAATTTATCGATCTCTTGGTTTGAAACTGCACGTCCAGTGGCTTTTTTGGCATAGGAAGTGTAATAAAGGTCGCACCAACCGAAGTATTCTAAGGCTTTGCCAAAAGGAAGTTGGTTTTTTAAGTTGATGATGGCGCAAATTTTATTCATTGGTGTTTTTTAAAAAGTTAAGTGTGTTTTACGAGCGAAAATAGCAATCTTTAAGGACTTTTTGGTCATTTTAAGCAAACTTAAGCTAGTAAGGATTATAGATAAGAGATATTAAGGAAACAATTGTGATTAGAGAGTTGTCAATTTGCTAACTTTTATCTTTAAGTTTTTGTTGGAAGTAGTTGGTGATTAAATCACAGACAAACATATGAGTGTTTTCAACAACTGTGTAGTCATATGATTCTACATGGATAGCAATATCAACTAGCTTAATGGCTTCTCCCCCATCAAGGCCAAGCATGCCGACAGTTTTGGCACCGATTTTTTTGGCGTATTTAATAGCTTCTAAAATATTGGGAGAATTTCCAGAAGCGCTGATAATAATTACAATATCTTTAGGTTTTAAAACATTGACTAGCTGTTCTTTAAACACATGCTCGTAACCTAAATCATTGGCAATGGCTGTAATGCGTGGAATACTATCGTTTAAGCAAATTGCATTGACTCTTGATTCTTCTTCTCTGGTAACATTTTGACTAATATCGGCCGCAAAATGAGAAGCAGTTGAGGCTGAACCACCATTGCCCATGGTAAATATTTGACTATCTTGATTATAAGCTTTGACTAACACATTAATTATCTCTTGAACGCGTTTTAGATCAATTGATTCTAAAACTTGAGTCATTTTTTGATGATATTGGCCTACCACACCTTTTAAGGTGGGTTCTTGTTGTTGTTGTTTAAGGCGCAATATTTGTTCAGCGAGAATAAAATCTTCTTCATAATCAACATCAATAGAAGAGTGTTTTGATAAAATAAATTGGCCGACTTTGCCAGAGTAGACGGCAAAGTCTTTTTGTTTAAAGGTTTTTAAAAAAGTTTTTGCTTTCCAACCAGTAACTGCCCATTGAACAGAATAAACTGGCGTAATCTCTTGCGAGCTAAGATGAGGTTTTTTTATTGAAAAGTTTATGGCCTTGTTTTGATAAAAAGCTTGAGCTTTGATTTCTTTGACAGAAAACATTGTGTCTTCTTTAGTGTTTAGCATTTTTTGGACAAATTGCTTGATTTCTTGGGGACTAATTAAAGGAGAAGTGGGATTGATCATAAAAACATATTCAGTTTCGACGTTTGTCAAAAAATCAAACATAAATTCTTCGTTTTTAATGTGATCTTGAGCAAGATTTTCAGGACGCTTGTAGTACTTGACCCCTAACTTTTGACCAATGGTGCCAATGGTGTCGGATTCGGTATTGACATAAATTTCGTCAAAAATTTTAGCGTCAATTGCGGCTTTGATAGCATAATAAATCATGGGCTTACCAGCCATGTCGCGAATATTTTTCTTTTTTACCCTTTTGCTCCCTAAGCGTGCAGGAATCATGGCTACTAGTTTTTTCTTGATTTTTTGAGTCTTTTTTTGGTTCAAAATTCTTTTTTGCTTGATGTCGAGTGCGCATTTTAAGGCGGATAAAGCTGCATCTTGACGATATGGTTTTTTAATCCAGGAAATAAATTCTTTAATTTGAGTTTGGAAATATTGATAGTCTTTTGGATATTTGTCAACTTCTTTTATTTTGTTTTTAAGATTGATAAAAACAGGATCTTCAGCGCTGCCTGAGGTATATTCTTGCCAAATTTCACCGTCAGAACAAATAGCTTTAAACAGACGTTTATTTGGCCCGGATCTTTTGCCGCATTTTAAATAAACTTTGACTTGTTGGTCATAAATGTTTTTAAAAACTAATTGGGACTCAGAACCATAATTAGTTAAATATTCTTGTGGGTCTCTAGCGCTGTCTATTTGATAAGTGGTTGTCTTACCTAATAGTTTAAAAGCTGTTGATAGTAGATGAAGACCCAGGTCTAATTCAGACCCCACATCTGCATACCAAGTTTGAGTCAGGTCAAAATATTTTTTTTGGTCTTTTGCGGTTTGTGAAGCCCATTGCTGAACAGCATCAAAATATTTTTGTCCTTCTTCTAGATGAAGCTTAATAAATTGAATTGGACCTAGTTTCTGCTTATATTTTTTATAGCTATTAATAAATATCGGAGCCCGACCATACATGTATTGTTCGACAAAGTAGAGACGATGAGAGTTTTTCTTATACAGTTTAATTAGCTGTTGATAGTCGTTGAGATTTGTTACAGCTGGTTTCTCAACATAAATGGGTTTGCTGGTTTTTTTAAGAAGTGTTTTTAAGATGTTAAAGTGAGATTGAGGAGGAGTCATTAGTAAAATAACTTCGTTACTTAATACTTTACTAGTGATTTTTTTGACAATATCTTGAGGCGTACCCGAAGTTTGAATGTGGTTGAGATTTTCAATGCTAATGTCTTTGTATTTGGAGTAGTGATCGCTTGAGATAAGATGGTTAAGAAAATCTTTTTTGCTGCTGACAGTCAAAATTTTTCCTAAATTTAGATTCTTGTTTTTAGTTACAATTGGAAGAATATATTTGGTCAAAATATGTCCGCCACCTATAAGAGTAAGGTTGTATTTCTTTCTTTTCTGCCTGGATTTTTTCTGTTTCATTGTTTAGACAGATTGTATCATGAAATTAAAAATGCTAAAAATTTTTCATTATTAAGACGACTAATTTCTTTATTAATTAAGGAAAATTTTTATAATGATATGATAAGGATAATACGATTTATTCAACTATGAGCAAGATTGATAGGAAAATTAAAGCAATAATTTTTGATGCGGACGGAGTGATTTGGGATAGTGAAACTGCCAATTTTACAATTCTTAGTCTTATTCTGAAAACTCTTTATGATTTAACTCTCACAAACAAACTATATGCTGAATATTTTGCTGGGAGAAGGTTGTCAGAAGCAATTGGAAGTTTTTCTAGAGCTATAGTAAATGATGTTGAGATTAACCCTGATGAAATTATGAAAAATAAAAAAAAGGCAGATGATCAATGGGTTAAAGTTATTTCTGCTTACCAAGATGCTAAAAATCTAATAGAAAAAGCTCGAGACAAATTACGACTGGCTCTTGCAACTGGGTCAAGAAAAAATCAAGTTAATTTAGCAATTGAAAAATTTGAATTAGCTAATACTTTTGAGGTCATAGTCACAGCTGAAGATTGTCAAAAAGGAAAGCCTGATCCAGAACCATATCTATTTGCTGCTCAAAAACTTAATCTTTCTCCAAATCAGATTCTCGTGATTGAAGATAGTCCTATTGGTATTAGATCTGCCAAAGATGCTGGAACGACTTGTTTAGCGGTTACTCACACCTTTAGTGAAGAAGAGTTAAGTGAGGCAGATGTTGTTGTTGATGATTTAATTGATTTTAAAGTCCTTGTTCTTTTGGAACTAAGCTAATAATTGCAATGGCGGTAAAGTAGGAGATAAAAAGGTTCCTGTAAGTGAAGTAAAAGTGAAAGTGGGCGTGCCAGGGAACAGCCAGATGCCAAATAATTCCAGAAAAGCCGGCAAAGAATAGGCCAATTAATAGGGTGAGGCGATGCTGTTTTGATATTTGAATGAATTTTGAAATTATTAGAATAAGTAATAGAAAGCTTGTGATAAAAATAGAAGGGATATTAAAAGTGAGCCGAGGTGAAAAATCAAAAAATCGAGTTAAGTTTTGCCAACGAGATTGAATCATATTTCCTTTAAAAGCATTGACAATGTGGTTGTAGTAACTAGGGTTTAGCTGACTACCCCAATTTTGAATGCCCATGCGAACAAAAAGGGAACCAAATAAATCGTTGTAAGCGTCTTTAAAAGAGCCAAAGTAAAGGATGTTTTGAATAAAGTGGAGAATAATGGCTAAAAGTAAACCAATTATAAAAGGAAAATACTTTTTTAAAGCAGGTTTGAATGTAGAAAATAAATTCGTGTTGGTTTGAAAGGATTTTTTTACCCAAATAAGAGTGAAAATTGCTAGCATAAGCCCAGGAATAAAGTCATAGCCAATCCAGCCGATGATAAAACCCAATAACAAACTGACAGAAAAGGAATTTTTGTTGAGAATAATTATCGCTGGCGTAAAAGAAGCTAGCGCCATCCAGTAAGCATGTTCATGAAGAGCCTTGAGCCAATAGCGAATACCGGGTTGATAAAGTAAAAGAATAAAAATAAAAGTGAAAGTAAGTTTGGTTATAAATGATTCTTGAGATTTAAGAATTGAATAATAGAGAAAAGAAAATGCAAAAGCTGATAAGAAAATCGGAATTAATCTGAGATGAGCATCGTCAGTGATTTCCAAAAGAATAAAAGGGGTTAGGATATATGCAGGACCATTGGGGTAATGGCGATAATTGGTGGTTAAACCAATGCCCCATTTATGGTTGCCTGTGACGATATCATTGGCGTCGTTTAAAACTATTCTTTCGGAAACTGTATCAGTTGGTTTTTCACTAAAAAATAGGGTGTGAAGTCCAACACTTAATGCAAGCAAAAAAAATAAAAAGAAAGGTTTGGTTAGTAATGATCGCATATAGTTGGGGGCAGGTTTAAGAAGTGAATCGTTCTTTGATTAGGCGAGATAGATTAGCAAAGCCGTCTTTGAAGGTTTTAAGCTTAGCTTCTCCACCGATTCTTTCCATTTCAATGGTAGGAAAGTGTTTTATTGTATATCCTTTTTTGATCATTTTAATAGTCATTTCGATTTCAGTATCAAATCTGGTAGATTCTAGCTTGAGAGATTCAAATGATTTTTTGTTGACTGCTCGGAAAGCATTTAGAACATCAGCTAATTTGCTGTCAAATAATAAATTTACTAGAAAAGTTAAGAAATGATTGCCAAATAAACGAATCGGAGTAGCGTCACGACTTTTGTTTTCTGCAAAACGATTAGCAATAACCATGTCATAACCTTTTTTAATTTCTTTTAGCATTTTGGGAAGATCTTCTGGGCGCTCGTTACCGTCACCGCTGAAGAAAACTATTACATCGCCTTTGGCTTTTTTAGCAGCCAAAATGTAGGCGTAGCCATGGCCTGGTTTGTCTTGGACATAGACAGGTATTTTCTTTTTTTTAAAATATTCTATGGTTCCGTCAGTAGAGTCACCATCGATAACTATAATCTCGTTGAATAATTTTCGATTTATTTTGGGAAAAAGAACTTTGATCGCCTGTATTTCATTCCAGGTGATAATCACTAAACTAGATTTCATAACTTTTTAAGATTCTATCCTAGAAGTATTCCAATAATCAATTTCTCTTTTATCTACTAATCCGACCAACTTCGTTATTGGTGAATTTGGGTTTTTGTAGCGTGAGAAAATATTGGGAAATTTATAAATTAAGTCCCATCGAAATTTGTCCCAATATCTTTTAGGACTATTTAGCGAATAATTCTGCCATTTCTCAGTCGCAATATGTGGATTTTCCGGATCAAGAAAAGGTCCTTTAAAGGCACGAGGGTCGTTTATTAATTTAAGATTTCTTTTGATTTTTTTTCTAATTTCGCTTTTATCAATGTAACCGTAATGCTTAAGTCTAATTAAACTAGTGTGATAATTGCCCACTCCTTTAATGCCGCCTGTATGAAAGCGCAAATTGGGGAAATGGGCTGAAGGTAGGTTACGCCACATGGCGTGTTGAGGACGAGAAGTGTATCCATGCCAGTAACCATCGACGCGATAGTGGGTTTTGGAAAGCCAAAAGTGAAAAAGGTGAAATTTATAATGATTAGTTGTTTTACTACTCATCATTTTTTGAAAATGTTTTTTAGTCGCAGCTTTTTCTATGATGGTGTCAGCATCGATCCAAAAAATCCAATTTGGGTTTCTTTGTTTGGCTAATTTGTGAGCCAGAATTCTGTCTCTACCCTCATTAAACATGCTAGTTTTTTTAATTAAAGTGATTTTAGCAAAGTCTTTGTAGGCTGAGATTGTACCATCGGTGGAGCCGTTATCTACAATAACAATTTCATCGCTTATTTTGGAAACACTGGCAAGACATTGCCTAATGGTTTTGATGGCGTTTTTAACACGTATTAAAACAATAATTTTCATTGGTCACCTTGCGAAAAATTTGAAGATACTGTTTTTGATACGATTAAATGATGTAGTTTCTTTTTTATGTTTGGCTACTTTAAGGCAAAATGCTAAATACTTTTTGTCGGTTTGATTAAGGTCTCCAAGAAAATATCTGACTTTTTGGGAATTATAATTTATCTTTTTATTGAAGTGCTTACTAATCATGTGGGGTAGTTTTTTATCGTTATCTGTATATGGAAAGAGTTTTAATTTCTGAGGCGCATATTCGTCATCTTCCCAAGAAGCGCTTATGGCAATACCTATAACTGGTATGCCCATAGCAATGGCATCAAACAAAAGTGTACTTCTTGATCCTAGAATTAGGGAATAATTAATTATTTTATCTACGGCAAAATCCTTCATTTTTTTTGGAGGCTTCCACATACTTTGGCCATCATTGCCTTTAAGATTGGCCCAAAGAGGGTGAGCTTTGATGTCGTAGGGAATGTCTAATTCGTTTAGCGCTTTAATGATAGCGTCTGTTTTGGACGAATGGAGTTCTGGTTTGGGATCCTGGTAAGATTCGTTTGTGTTGGGTTCATAAATTACTAAGGCTTTCTTATTCTTTTTAAGGGGTTGCCATTTTTTAGTTTTGTAGTAATAACTATGAAGGTAGGAGCCTATGTTTATCCATTTCTTTGGTGTTCTTCCCAAAACCTTTTGACTGCGATCGAGCCAATATTGTCCCCAGGTATTCCAATAATCATAACTATCTGGAGGAAAGTGTTTTATTTGTAGAATACTTTTATAGTAACCATGCTGATTACCAATGATTACTATGTTCGGATTCTGTTTTTTTGCTAGTCGAGCTGCATACTCATCCAACCGATTCTCGTGCTGAAGAAGCAAGACGTCATATTGACGAAAATCGATTTTTAATTTGTCAATATCCTCGTTTGGACCGATTAGGCCTGTGATTTGCTGAGTGCGACTGGTGGCATAAACATCACACCAGCCAAAATACTCAAGCGCTTTACCAAAAGGTAAATGGTTGCGTAGGTTTAAAATGGTACAAATTCTATTCATGAAGAATAATTAATAGGCTAAATGGTTATTCTTAATTAAAATAATAATCTACTCGATTATATACAAAATCTAACATTACGTTATCAAAAGCTTTTAATCACTTTTAATAATAACCGGTGAACCGGTAATGGTGGGCAAGTAATAAACGGGTGAAGTTAAGTGGATGGCTTTCTCTTTTAGCTGCTTTTCATCTGCTGCATAATATATCCTAAAGTCTGATAAGCCAAATACTTCTCTTGGTTGATGATAAAATGCGGCTCTTAAAAGACCTTCATCCGGAGTGATAAGGTTGGCATTTGAGGGCAAGCTCCGGCTTAACTGGCGTAAGGCACTCACTTCCTTTATCCATATACCTTCAGAAGTGTTGAGAAGACGAGCTTTTTCACTGTTTCTTGTTAGTGTGGGCCAAATAACACCAATCAGGACTAAAAACAAACCAATAACTAGCCCGATCGTGCGTGATGGTTTAGTGAAAAGTTTTATTTTCTTTATGGCAAAATAGGCTAAGCCAGCAATCATGAGAGAGTATGTAGGCAGCCAATGGAGTGTGTGCATACTACCTCCAGATAGAGTTAGTTGGGGGAATATAAACCAAAAGCTCATGTTGGTTAAAGCAAAGATTGTCAGAATAGCTAGATAACGTTTGAATATATTGGAGCGATGTTTATACCAAAGCCGTAGAAACAAAATTACGATCCCAACTATGCCTATATATGTTTGATAGTAAGAATATTTTATGGATTCAAGGAGTTTTAACGGATAATAACTGATGCCGCCAATATTACCAAATGCTTGCTGATGTTCTGGAGTAATACCGACACTTCTCCAAAGAAAGGCGTTGAATATATCTTGCATGGCCGCTTTGATCCCTCCTAAAGCCCAAGCGTTTGTCAATAAGTGCAGAGCAAAACTTAAGAACGAAGCTGACGCAAAAAAGCCAAGAGTTTTTAATACTTTTGAGCTAAGACCTTGTTTATAAAGGCTGTAGCTGGTAATAAATACCAGATTGGCAACAAAAAGTTCGGCTGAGGAGAAAGAACTTAAAAAGACTAGTGCCCAAGTAGTTGCCAATAATGATCTTTTAGGTCTTAATGGTTGAGTTTTTAGAGCCTTATAAAAGGCAAAAAAGGCTAGGAAGCTGAAAAGATGATCCCATAAAGTGGGTGTTTCAAGCATGCTGTACAAAAACAAAGGATGTGAGCCAAAAAGAAGCGCTGCTCCTAAAGCTATAGTGGGATTTAACATTTGAGATACCAAATGAAAAAAGGTTAAAAGAACCAAGCTGCCTATTAAAAAATTAACTAGCTTGTAATCGGCGAGGTTGTTTAAGCCCAATTGACGGAGAAGACCACCAATATAATATGGCAAGGGAGGATAATGGGTATAGTAGAAAAGCCCGGCTGATTCAAAATATGGAACTCGGCGAGGAACGAAAGGAGTTAGTTTGGTCGCTAACCAGCCTTCTTGTTTAATGTTTTTTGCCGCAACCATCACGTTAGTTTGGGTCTGGACATCGCCGAATTTGGTGTGAATATTAGATAGAGTACTGATTTTAAAAGCTAGGATACTAATAATAAACCCTATCAAAATTAGGTAATAGCTTTTAGGAATGTTCATAATTTTTTTACCGTTTTAAGCTTTTAGTCGGGTGTTTTATTGATTAAAGAGCCGAAGATATTGGCTGGCTTGTTTAGAAAGAGAAAATTGTTTCTTAACTTTTTGATAAGCTTTTTGGCCTATTTGCTGACGTTTTTTATCGCTCAAAAGTAATGATGAGATTTTTTGAGCTGCTTTTTGGGTTTGATAAGGGTTTATGATAATGCCGGTTTTGTTGGGTGAAATTACCTCTGAGACGCCGCCAAATTTTGTGGCGACTACAACTCTTTTGCAGGCCATGGCTTCAAGAACTATGTTTGTTAGAGGGTCTAAATAGATGGAGGGAATTAGAACAATATCGCTGGCCCAATACGCTTGTTTTAGCTGATTTTGGCTTACCCATCCTAGTACTTTAACATATTTGGTAATACCCAGTTGAGATGTTTTTTTATTTATTTCTTTTGCTTGGCGACTACTTGCTCCCATAATTAGTAGCCGAGTATTTGGGTGGATGGTACTTACTGCTTTAATAATTTTAAGTGCTTGCCATATTCCTTTAGCTTGACTTACTCTACCTGCAAAAAAAATAATCTTGCTTTTTGATAGCTGGTGTTTGTCTGTAAATTTTTTTATTTGAGATGTTTTGACCTGCCACTGGTTAATGTCTATACCATTGTGGATAACTGTAGTGTTGGTAATTTTATTTTGGTTAAGGGCATCTTCTAAAGCATGGCTTATACAAATAATTTTGCGAACGTGCTTTAAGTACTTCTTTATTACGAGATTGCGAAGTGGATTGTACGTTAATTTATAAGTTAATAATTGCCTAAGAGGATTAATCATTAAAGAAGTCGGCGGCCTTTTTTGAGCTGAAAGAAATGGTTCTACTAGTTTGCCGTAATGGAAAAGCATCGCGTCGTGAGCAGTAAGAAATACATTGGAAGTAAATGATGCGGCAATTTTTAAACTGTTATAGGAAAGGTAAAAGTGGAGGTTGTGGGCATGGACTACATCCGGCCTAATTTTTTTGATTATGTTTTTAATTTCGGGTTGGGTTTGTGAGTTGTAGAGACTTAGATAATGACGCCAGCGAGGGTGATAGTGACTATAGATTTTGTAAACAATCAACCCTTGTTGTCTTTTTTTCCCCACTTGAGATTTACTCTGGGTGGTGGTAATAACGTATACCTGATGACCTTTATTAGCAAATTTGGTCGAAAGGTTGGCGGCAACAATGCCAGCGCCACCTTTATTGTCTGGAGCAAGTGAATCGGTCAGAACCAGAATTTTCATACTTTTGTATCTTTAAAAGCCTGTGCCAAAGTTATAGCAATTTTTTTCCAGGTATATTTTTGTTTAACTAAACGATAACCGCGTTCTGCCATAACGGCTGCTTTTTTGGGATGCTGGTAATAATATTCCATTTTATCTCTAAGGTTGTTGGTGTTGCGGGAATCGATTATAAATCCGTTGACCTCATTTACAATTAGGTCACTGCTACCTCCATACTTTGGGGCAATTACTGGTTTTTTACAGTACATTCCTTCTAATACTGGAGTTGAGAAGCCGGCAAAAACACCTGGATCCACTACCACATTACATGACTTGAAGTATTTTATAATGTCGTGTCGATTTTTTTCTCCGAGCCAAATAATATCTTTTTGATATAAAGTTCCCGACTGTTTTATGAGTTGATTTATTAGATTATTAGATCCTTTGCCTATAATCCATAATTGTGTATTGGGATGTTTTCTATGCAGTTTTTTAAAAGCTTTCAATAAGTAAAAGATCCCTTTGCGCTTAGCTATTCTTCCAACAAAAAGGTATACATATTTGTTTTTATTTTTGACTTTCTTGACCGAAACATCAAAACGATAGTCTTCTATCCCGTTTGGAATATTTATAGCATTGTTATAACCTATTGATGAATAATATTTAAGAGTTTTGCTACCCTGACATACTAATAAATTACAATTCTTTGCTACTTCTTGAACAGGAAAAATTTTAAACCAAACACTATTGGCTAAAAGTCCAAGAACTCGATAAAGAATGGGAATGCTTCTTTGCTCCCAACCTTCTTCCTCATCTTTTCTTCTACGATCATATGACCAGTCGGAGCCTTTGAAAATTTTCTTAATCTTTTGTGTTTGGGGACAAAGTACCCTGCAGGCTAAATTAGCTCCAAGCTTGAAATAGGAAAATGGAGTTTTTGCTGTGTCGGTAATATAAATCCAGTCAAAGTGGTATTTTAGTCTTAAAATCAGACTAATAATAAATGTTAAAAATGCCTCTGGCGGCCCAAGGTTGTGAGTGATAATACTATGTCCATGATATATATAAATATTTTTCTTTTTTAAAGAATCTTTGGTTTCTGAATGTAATTCTAAATAGGCTGTGACAACAAAGATTTGATTGCCTAACTCTGCCAGGTGTTTAGTAATATTCCAAATCTCGGTATGTAAACCACTTTTAGGATCATCGGTAAATACATGGGTGGGTATAAGAATATTCATTGTCGCCATCTAATTTGATGGAGGTAAGTAGCGGCCTTTATTTTGAGTTGAAGGGTAAATAATTGGTCTTTTAACCTTTGTTTTATCTGCTTAAGGCACATTTTTATCTTCATAAAAGTCATTTTATCGTATAATTAGACCCTATCAATAACAAATGTTGTAAGATATGTAAAAAGTATGGCAAAAGAGGTGAAATCACTATCTAAATTAATCATTCAAATCCCCTGCTACAACGAAGCTAAGACTTTACCACAAACAGTGAAAGACCTGCCAAAAAAAGTTCCCGGAATAAAAAAAATCGAGATACAAGTAATTGATGATGGTTCGACTGATAACACTGAGAAGGTTGCTCATAAGTTAGGCGTCCATCATATTATTCGTTTTAATCGCAATAGAGGACTTGCTGCGGCATTTAAAGCTGGTGTTAATAATGCGCTTCTTTTTAATGCTGATGTACTGGTAAATACTGATGGTGATAACCAATATAAAGGGGCAGATGTTGTAAAGCTACTCAAACCAATTGTTAAAGCTAAGGCAGATGTGGTTATCGGAACTAGATCAATTAATGAACATCCGGATTTTTCTGAATATAAAAAAATATTACAAAAGTTTGGCAGCAAAGTTGTCCGATTAGTCTCTCGCACCAAGATTGTTGATGCCACTAGTGGGTTTAGGGCATACAACAGAGAAGCCCTTTATAAATTAAATGTATTTTCCAGCTTTTCACATTGCTTAGAAACTATTATTCAAGCTGGCTATCAAAACTTAAAAATACAAAGCGTGCCAGTTAAAGTTAACAAGAAAACGCGTGACTCAAGACTTTATAAAAGTGTGTTTCAATATTTATGGCAATCAGGTTGGATAATTATTGAAATGTTTTTACTATACCGCGCAGCCTGGTTCTTTTCAGTGCTTTCAGGAACAACTTTTTTAATTAGTATCGGTTTAGTAATTAGATTTTTATTTCGAATTACTTTTTCTCCCAATTCTATTTCCACCACTTTTTGGCCAACGATTGTACTTGCGGGAGCTTTGTTAATAATCAGTTTTCAATTTTATCTAACTGGCATTCTGGCATCACTTATCTCTTCCAACCGTAAATTGGCAGAGGAAATTTTGTATCGCATGAAGGGATTAGAAAAGGATATTTGACGCTTAATGTTTTTCTAACTAGAGCAGAAATAGAAATTTTTGAATATGTTGTAGTGTGGAAAAAATGAAATATAGCAAAGATTAATGATATGAAAAGTTATCCTAAAATCAATTATAAACAGCTAAATCACTTCGTCTTTGGTGATAACCGGACAGATTATTTGTTAGGAACACATCTTAAACGCTTTGTTGGGTATAGTCGAAACTCTGAGATTCGCCGGGCTGGTGCGAGCGGAGGAATTATTACTCAATGTCTCGTTTATCTACTTGAATCAGGCAGAGTTAATGGAGCAGTGGTGCTCAAGCAAGGAAGCCCTAAGCCATGGCTGGCGGAACCGATTATTGCTACCACTAAAAAACAAGTTGTTGAGTGTTCTCAATCAGTTTATATTCCAGTCGACACTAATAATATATTGCCTCAGGTAAATAATTTTAAAGGCAAATTAGCTTTTGTTGGATTACCCCATCAAGTCGCTGAGATGCGTCGGTTGCAGATGGAAAAACATCCTGCGGTCGAAAAAATTGAGTATTTTCTTGGTCCTTATTTTGGAACCTCAATTGAATTAGACGCAGTTTTGAGTTATTTGCGATCAAATGGTATATCCTCGTTTAATAGAATTAAAGAATTAAGATATCGCGATGGTGAATGGCCAGGATATTTACGAATTACTTTTAAAGATGGTCGTGAATTAAAATGTCCTAAATTCCACTACAATTATTTAATCCCCTTTTATGTAACACTTGAATCATTACTTAGTATTGATTTTACTAACGAATTGACAGATATATCAGTCGGTGATGCTTGGAGCCCACAGTTTGAAAACAAAAGACAAGGTTTTTCAATACTGTTAGCAAGAACAAAAAAAGGCCTTTCACTCCTGGAACAGATGAAAAAAAATGAGCTTGTTATTTTAAAACCGATTTCCCGCAATGATACCGTGAATATGCATGCCCATATGATTGACTTTAAAAAGCGTGGTTCTTTCATACGAATCAAATGGTTAAAATTACTTAACAAGCAGATCCCAGAATATGACTACCATCCCAAATACATTCCGATGACTAGATATGCGACAGAGATGATAATATGCTGCATATTTCTAGCTAGCAGAACTAGGCTTGCTCGCTGGATTATCGAAAAAATTCCAATCGGTGTTATCGGTACTCTGTTCAATATTTTACGAAAACTTTGGAAATCTCTAAGCAAATCAGTCAAGCGAAAGGGGTTGTTGGAAGTAAAATTTGAGGAATTATGAGCTTAGCTAAATATACAATATCTCAACTACCAAGACTTCTAACGCAATTGGATCGCGATCCTGATTCGTCGACTTTTGGTAATTTTGATCGAAATTATTGGCATTACAAAATTCGAGACTTTCCATCATCCATTTTGCAGCAATCCTGTGTTGCTCTTTCGTATTTACCCAAATTGCTTGATGTGTCCCCAAGTGCATCACAATTATGGTTGGAAGGATCGTTAAAGTGTTGGGCCAGAATGCGTAATAAAGGCGGTGGTTTGGAAGAGTATTATCCTTATGAGCAAAGTTATCCGGCAACTGCTTTCTCGCTTCAAGCAGTAACTTATTGTTTGCTCAGGCAACCAAAATTAATGAATGAATACATTGATAAGCAAGTCAATGTAGCTAGTCAATTCTTAATTAATAATTTTGAATCAAGAGCTTTAAACCAACAAGCAGCTGGTATCGCGGCTTTGGCTCAAGCGAAGCAACTTGGTTACGCTTTCAGTAAAGTGAAGTACAAAAACATAGTGAGTCGGTTTTTTAAATCTCAATCTAAGGAAGGCTGGTTTCCTGAATATGATGGTCCTGATTTAGGCTACTTGAGTGTAACTCTGGATATGTTGTGGGATTATTTTCAGTCTTCCAAAGACGAACGAGCGGTTCGGGCAATGGATTTGGCTGTCGAATTTATTGAAACTTTTATTACTACTAAAGGACACGTGTTGATAATTGCAAACTCTAGAGAAACTGATTATTTGGTCCCGTATGGTTTATTTCAATTGAGTACGATCAATAAAAAAGCTAGCACTATTGCTAAGTTTGTGTTTAGCCAAATAGATAGTTCGCATTTTTTACGCAGTATAGATGACCGATATAGTAGTCACTACATTTTGAATAGCTGTATTAAGGCCTCGCAGATAAAGCTTCCGAAAATTACAGGTAAATTCTCAATGACTGAAAAATTTCTGCCACTGTCGGGCATTTACGTTAGGCGAAAACCAAAGGAGCAACTGGTAATAGCCGGTTATAAAGGTGGTAGCTACCAGCTTGCAGCAGATGATGCTGATTATGGATATCGTTGTTATCGGCAAAATCAAGTGTGGGCTTCACATATTTGGAATAAACAATTAAACATAAATTATCAAGATAACCAACTTACCATTATGGGTTGTTTGACTCCAGTTGAATGGTTGGTGTCCTCACCTATTAAACATTTCTTTTTACGTCTGCTTAGTTTTGTTTTTGGTAAAAAGATTGTTGGTTATATTAAACAGCGGATGATTTTTTACAAACCTGATAATAGTTTTCTATTTATTCGTAGGTTTAACTTTGACAAAAAACAAGTTGTCACACAAATTTCTGGGCCAAAACACTTTCAAGTAAAACCGGGAATTAAGCAACCTATTCGCCATGTGGCTAGTGCTTTTCAATATTCTCCTTTAGATGCTCTATCCTTGGCTAAAAAATCGCAAAAGGTGAGAGGTAAATTTACTCAGAAAAAACGTCTTTAATTCGGATTTGGTATAGATAATTCATTGTGGAGCTTTTAACCAACTTTAAAGATAAAAGTTCTTGATCTTGTTTAGATATAGCTTCTTCGGTCCACAAGTACTTAATTTTGTAATGTGTTACTGTGGGAACAAAGATTTCTTTAGATAAAGGTGGGCCTAAATAGATTGGCATGGAAGAAAAATATGCTCGCTCCAATCCGGTGGCTATTAACCCCTCTTTTGGTAAAGTTTTGGCGAAGTTGGATATCTCTGTCAACCTATTCATGTAGTTGATTTCTCCAGCCCCTCTAAATTGGTCTTCTGTTAAAACACCATCATAATAATATGTATGATAGTCATTTATGCTGTAGATTTGTGTCGATATAAAGAGTGTAAATGCTAAACTCATGATCAAAATAAGATAACGAAATTTTGGCTTGAGATATTGCAAGGCAATTAAGCCAGCTAGTAAAAAGAGTGGATACATAGACGTAAAGTAACGAAATTTCAATGTTCTCCAAGAAATAAACATTAAGATGTGAGAAAAACTAAAACAGAAAAATATTACTGAATTTTTACTTTTAATAATATGTTTCCATTTGATTAACCAGATTACATAAAACAGCGGCAAAATAGGCAAAAGAATTTGGATTTTTTTTAATAAAAATATGCCGTTAGAAAACCAGAAATTTAAGAGATTCGACCCATATATATCCAGAGAGTCTTGCATTTTAGATGTAATTAGCACCAACCGATCGATGCGCCATTCTACAACAGCGTCTCGAGTAATCCTCGATAAATTTGTGGCCAATAATGGAGTTTTATAGAAATAGAGGTTGTAAATAATCCACGGACTGATTGTTAAAATACTAATAAACATAGATATAATTACAGGTTTCCACTTCTCAGTTTTAGATCCAAAATACAAAACGCCCCAAATAGCCGGAGCTACAGATAAAAATGGATAATTAACCATAAAACCTAAACCCAAAAGCAAGCCTAATAGAGCTGCTCTTCGCCAGTCATCTATACGTTTTTGTAACAAAATGAGAAGCAGCAATTGAATTAGTACTATTTGCAACATATATCTAGATCCATTTCCCGCTACGTCTATCATTAGATAACTACTTGTATAAATGGCAGTAGCTACAAGACTTTCTCTAGTTGATGTAAATTTGTTAGCTAATAGATACATTAAAGGAATACTTATGATACTTAGAATAAACGATAATAATTTAGCAGTATAAAAAGTATCGGTTTCAAATAAGCTGTGGATTGTGGCTAGACATGCAATCCATAATGGAGGCTTGTCTGAAAGTACAAAATTATCGGTAATGTGGGAGACTGTCTCGTGAACTGCCCCTGGTAGTGGTATTGCAAACAGGCCAGTTGTAAATAATTGTCGGGCGGTAAACACCTCTTGGTACATATCGCCGTGAGGAAATATGTTATACCCTACTGAACGCCATCGTGCCCAAACTCCGAAAATAATAATAAGAACGAGTAAAAGAATTTTATTATTCATAAATTTTGAAAGAGGTTTAATTTTCATGTGTGCTCACGATTTCCTGATAAAGATTGCGGTATTCCATAGCCATTCTCTTGGCGGAAAAGTACTCAAGTTGGTCAATTCCTTTTTGACTTAAGTCTTCATATAGCTTTGGTTTGGATAACAACTTTTTAATTTGTTTGGCAAGTTTTAAAACATCACCTTCTTTTGCCAATAAGCCTGATCCTAACATTCCTACCACTTCAGTTACAGCTCCTGATTTAGTAGCAATAAT
>Ga0209976_10000657_pt1 | contig 21915 bp, 25 predicted proteins | sample SumtaG_FD_182806 | JGI IMG/M metagenome (GOLD analysis project Ga0209976, IMG submission 182806) | Deep subsurface microbial communities from Indian Ocean to uncover new lineages of life (NeLLi) - Sumatra_00157 metaG (SPAdes) (version 2) | ecosystem: Environmental > Aquatic > Marine > Oceanic >...
CTAATTTGGCTCCGGCGGTAGGATTCGAACCCCTCTCGGTCGCCCTAACGCCATAAGCGGCTCGGTCTCTCGAACCGAACACAAGCTGGCTTCCCACAATAGACGATGTTAATAAAAAAAATCGGCTTTGGTTTTAACTTTTGCCGATTGATTAATGATATGTTTTTTCAAAGAACTAATTATTCATTTTCCAATCTCTATTTTTTCAGTCAGATATTTCCGTAAATCTCTATAAGTCTTAATTTCTTCTGGAATTATTATTCTCAGGTTACACTTTGCACAGGTGATGACATTATGTGTTGATGATACTTTACGAATATCAATCCAGCCCCTGCAAATATCATGATGACCTATATTGTGATCAGAAGGATACGTACCATCTATTAATTTAGCTAATAATCTATCTTCTTCTCTATATTTGGAAAATTTGGAATCAGAAGGTGGTTTAAGTATCTCCCCATACTTGTTCAATATTATCGGCTCAATCATTATATATATTCACCTCGTTTGGATGATTTTTGATATAAATACTCTACCAAACCCCGTTTTAAAAGTCAAAACCCGAGCTCTTGGCTCGGGTTATGCTGACTCCGGAGGACGGACTCCGTTAGAACCTGTTTGGTGGAGGTTTTAGAATAAAAAAAAGGGTTAAAAAATACCCTTTACTAATGTTTTTTGTCTTTTCTCTTTATAACATCAGAAATTTTGTCTTTCAGACTCTTCTTTTCTGATTAAGGTCTTTCAGGTAGAGGAGCAACGACTCCAGTAAACTTTTTATATTCTTCTTCTACTTTTTCTTGAAACTCCTTAAGTTTTTTTTCTATATATTCTTTTCCTTCTTTTGTGATACGAAGAGACATTTAATCTTTCTCCTTTTAGTTTTTCAAAATATTTATAAATAAAGGTTCTATTTTCTTATCCTAAAACATGCTTTATAGGAAGTCAAAACCCCGCCTTGGCGGGGCAAACTAACTCCGCGGGCTGGACGAGGTTAGAACCTGTTTAGTGGAGGTTTTGGAATAAAAAAAATCCCTTTTTGCAGATTTAACTACATTAAGGGTTTTTACTCTTTAGGATTTTACTCTCTTTATGCATCATCAAAAGCACATTTATTGGAGCAGTAAACTGCGACGTGTGTTGGGTGAAGCGGTTTATTGCAAGTTGAATTCGTGCATCTTCTTCCGCCAGGATGGTCTTTCGGGGTTAACCATCCTCTGTCGTCGCACACCTGACATCCATTTCCTCCACATTCATCACATTGCACAGAGTCAACTGGATAAGCTTTATCCTTTGGAACATTCATTCTTATTATCCCACCTCCTTTTTAATCTCTCACTAAATAATCGTGATACTAAAAGAATATTTATTCAAAATTTATAATTTGTCAAACCAAAAACCCGAGAAAAAATACTAACTCCGGGGGCTGGACGATGTTAGAACCATAGATTGGATAAAAATAAAGGAAGAATTAAACGAATTAACTCCCTTAATGATTTTTAGCTGTCGTAGAATCTAATACAAAGGAAAAAAACAGTGGTTTCTTAAAAAATACTAAACACCATATTGATTGATGCGTAGAGGGAACAAAATTATAGCCGTATATAAAGATATTTTCATCAACGATTCGCCAGTTAAAAGTCTTGATTAGATGTGCTAATTTCGCTTCCATCTTTGGATTTAACCAAAAATGTTTAATTATCCAATCAGACGGTAAAACTTTCTGAAATTGGTAATAGAATAAACCCTTAATATATTTATCTAAAACATTAAAAACTCTTTTATGGTCACTCTTCGTTATTTTCATTGCGGTTCTTTTTCCCAAATAAATTCCCCCTTTTGAATAATAATCTACGAGTGCCATTTGCTTAAACATACTCATCGCCAACGCAGGAGTCTTTTTTATAGATCGTTTAATGGAACCCTCAAAAAGTTGCGTGGCAGAGATTGAACGCTCATTTAATAAAATAGCAATCAGGTCCCTAAAATATACTTCATCCTTTGAAAATCCATTATTACATTTCTTACAACTTGGTATTTTAATGGGACTGATATTTTTTGTTATACCCTTATAAAGATTTTTCGAGGGGATATGGTCTTTATCCTCTGAGATTCCGCCACAGAAAACACATTTTTTCATATACGTTTTTTTATTTTCTTATGATGTTCGAACCTGTTTAGCTTCTTCTTAAAAGGTCATTGCCATCGCCCAATCTATGTTCTGCGCAATTAAAGACCTGCAATATACCTTGCGTGATATTATGGTGTTCTATAATTTTTCATTATTTTCAATATAATTTCTAACAGGTTCTGCTACTGAATCATAATTAATATTCTTATCGATACAGTACGATGTTTTGAGCCAATCTATTATTTTTTTATCACTTCTGCTAGAATTACAACTTGAACAGCAAAAAGCTACAGTATTAGGATTGTTCCAGGGGGGCAGATGGTTTAAATGTTCAATTGTTGCCCAATCTCTTCTCTGACCCCCATTACTTGGTTTAATCATTTTTTTATGACAATAAACACAAGTTTTATCTCTTTTTCTAATTTCATCTAATTCTTTTTCTGGTATTCCGTATTTGTTTTTCATAAATTTATTATACCAAAAACTCAAGCAAAAAAACCACCTCTCTGGCGATTTCTTAATATACAATTACGTACAATTTTATACAATTAACTCCCCTTATTGGACATACTTAGAACTTTTGACTGGAGGGAAATTAGGGAAAATCTTAGAGACTTAGATCATATTTTGGCTGTATTCTGAATAAAAAAAAGAGTATTTATAATTTAATACTCTTGGATTATCTTTGATTATACCTCTATAGTTTCTATTATCTCTATTTCTTTAGAAATTCTATGTCTTAATTTCTTATATTCTTGGAAACATTCTTTATTACAGAAAAAAGCTAAACCTATAATTTCCATGTCCCTGAAAAATCGACCTCCTTTTTCTTTGACTTTTATTGAAAACCAATCTTTTCTTTCTATATCCTTTCTACATTCGAGACATTTCGTTCTTATATTAACAATCGATTCACATATCTTACAGGTTTTTATTTCTAGAACCTGATTTTGGTCCTTATATAAGACAACACTTTTATTGTATTTTTTCCAAGAAAACTTCCGCCAATTATTCGAGTCTTCGTGTTCGCAATCTTTTCTCAGTTCTTCTAGTTTCTTTTTAAATTCTTCCTTTAATTCTTTATAACTAGACATTAAGAAATTACCTCCTTTCTTTATTTAATTGTTAATAGGACATTTTAATTTAAATCTTTGTTTTGTCAAACAAAAACCCGAGAAACAATCTCGGGCTTTACCATCTGCGGGTCGTGGACGATGTTAGAACCTGTTTTAAAGATTAAAGCAAACAAAAACTGCCTATATATAATAGACAGCCTTTGGTTTAATCTCTTTTTTCCTTTCTTAAACCTACAATCTAAATTATAAGCTTGAGAAATATAAAGAAAAAAAAGATTTATTTATTTTGTCTTATTCCAATCAGCCTTCTCTTCTCCATGGGTCATCAAGTGACCCTGACGTAACAAATGAAGTTTCGAAACCATCATTTTCAGCACTTAATACTGCTCCTATAGCCTCCTCTTTAATCATTGCGCTGAAAGCAATCGTCTCAAACTCAATAAGAGCTTTTTTTGCCTCGTCTCGAGAGCTTAACTCCTCCGTAACATAGAAATTATTACGGTGCTCCCAGATTCGAAAAACAATTTTCCCATCCTTTCTTCGAGCATTAACCTCATAAAATCGCATATAACCATCTTTTTTCTTATAATTTATATTGATTCTGATTACAACAAACTAATAAAAGTATACATTATTTTTACACTTTTGTCAATATCTCTCCACCCTACAAACAACCAAAACCCGAGCCAAAAGCTCGGGCTAAATTCTGCGGGTCGTGGACGATGTTCGAACCTGTTTGGAATAAAAAAAAACTGCAATTAAGGCAGTTTAGTATGCTCCTATATCCCTCTTGATTAAGTCTCTGTAATGAGGGGGGTAGCGGTTATTAAGCTTTGTACGGGTTTTGGGATCGGTGTTGGGATTATCCATTACTGCGTCCGTGGTAGCCCAATATCCATCTTTAGTAAGCTCTGTAAGGTCTTCTGGGCTAGTGTTGGGGTTTTTAGCTACTTTGACCCTAACATCTAAGTTTTTATCCTTGGCAAGCTTTGAAAGCAATTCGGGAAGATTTAATTCTTTTACAACTCTTAATTTTCTGGTCTTTCTCAAGCCCGGAGATATTTCTACTACCTCTCCTATTGCTTGAACTTCGAACACCCTCCCTGGTGTTCCTAAGGTATGAAGTATGGCAACTCTTATTTCTCCAAAATGGAGTCCTCCACCACAGTAAGGTTTAGGGTCCCAGTCAGGAGCTGTAGTTATTTCTCCCACCTCGTACTTTATTGTGTTACTATATAAATCAGTTCCATCTCTTTCCGTAAACTTTACATTTTCTAATTCACTCATTTTTTACCTCCTTTTTATGTGCTAAAATCATTCTATTCAACCTAGATAGCTTTGTCAAAGCAAAAATCCGAGAAATAATCTCGGGATGAACGGAATTCCGGGGGCTGGACGAGGTTAGAATCTGTTTGATAGAGGTTTTGGAATAAAAAAATGGTGCTAATGCACCAAAGAAGTTAAATTTATTAGTATCTATCATAAACATCAGCAATATGGTCTAACCATCCATAAACGAAGCCTCCACCAAGAAGCTTGCCCGAGGGATATTCTTTTAATCTGCATCCATGCTCACCGGCCATGGTTATCTTAACCAACGTTCCCTTTTTCACTCCTTTTACATCTCTATTAAGTTTTAAAATCATACGTATATAACTTGGCGTTAAATAACATTCAGTCATAATAATCACTTTCATTATTTTTTATTTTAAGTTTAGTCTATCTAATTACTAATCTAATTTTCTAATTTTGTCAAACCAAAAACCCGAGAAACAATCTCGGGCTGAACCTGACTGCGGGATTAGGACTCGAACCGCTCCCATCAGCCTCGAACAAAGTTCGATGACCTAGCGGGGTACGGCGATTTTTTTCTCGAACTTTTAAAAAATATGAGGCAAATCGGTCTCTCGAAAGCCTCACAGCTTGGCTCCGGCGGCAGGATTCGAACCCCTCTCGGTCGCCCTAACGCCACAGGCGGGTCGGTCTCTCGAACCGAGCACAAGCTAGCTCCGAGGGACGAACGATGTTAGAACCTGTTTGATGATTACAAAAGAGATTATTTCTATACCAAATTATGGTTAGAGTGGTAAGGGATATACGATGTCACCACAATATGTTACCCAAAAAGGTAACATAGTAGCCACCCTCACAACTTGCAACATACCTTCCAAATGGCGCCCACATTACATTATAATCGCAAATCAGTTCGCCCGTGTATTTATCTATTGTCCCATCTATTTTAGCCCTTTCTTGGAAGACCTTATCGTGCAGACTTTGATTATTCAGCCAGGGTGCCCAAGCTAACACCACGATAATGATAGCAATTATTGCTATAATGATTTTTTTATCTCTGCTCATTTGTTCTATCCTACCAAAAAACCGCCTAACTGATAAGATGGAAATTTGCTCTCCCTATTGGACGCGTTCAGAACCGTTGATTGGAGAGAGATTAGAGAAAATCTTAGAGATTTAGAGTATATTTTAGTGAAAATTTAAATAAAAAGGGCCAAGAGTAAAACTCTTGGTTTTTTCAGAATCATAATTTAATTATGGGTTTAAAAAAAGAAAAAATTAAGAATTATATTTCTTCACACAATTTCCTTAATTTCTTCATAGGATTTATAGCCTCTACCTTCGCTACATAACGTATAACAAAAAATGAAATAATAGTCATTAAAATCCAACACACTCCAAATCCAAGAATAGAGACATCCTTAAGCCGCACACCGTAGATTAAAAGAATTACTCCAGGAAGAATGAAAACTATTATAAATATTAACACTACAGAAAGCAGCTTTCTTAAAATTATTCCTCTCAATTTTTTCCCTCCAAGTTTTTAATTAAATCTATCTTGTAAATAAAACATTTTATACATTTTGTCAAGCCAAAAACCCGAGAAACAATCTTGGGCTTCAATAACTCCTCTGCGGGATTAGGACTCGAACCGCTCCCACCAATTAAGAACAAAGTTCGATGTCCAATCGGGGTAGGGCGATTTCTTTCTCGAATTTTTGAAAAATATGAGGCAAATCGGTCTCTCGAAAGCCTCACAGCTTGGCTCTGGCGGCTGGACGATGTTAGAACCTGTTTGAAGGTTTTGAAATAAAAAATTGGAGAGAATTAGAAATACTCTCCAAATACTTATTTTTTAAATTTTAATCTTTACTCTTTACCCCTTCAGGAAGAGGTAACTTTATATATTCAATCAGGCAAGCTTCGCTACAAAAGTATGTTCCAAATGATACCTTGTCACCATCACCTTTAATCCAGTCCTTCTTTTCAACATAAGATTTACATAGGGAACATTTAGTCCTTTCATTAACAATTAAATTACATCTTTTACAACTTTTAACTTCACGCCCTGTATAGTGTCCGCTTGCCGATTGATAAGGTATCCAATTGCTCAGTTTTTCGTGATTACATTGTTCCTGTAATTTCTTAACTTTTCTTTCAAATTCTTTCCTCAATTCTTCATAACTTGACACTTAATATATCACCAAATTTTAAAAGTTTTCTATATTATCTTTTACTATTTCTTTTAAAAAGTCAACTATCTCGAGTCAGGCTTACTCCTCTGGCTGGACGATGTTAGAACCTGTTTTGTAGAGGTTTTGGAATAAAAAAAAAGACTCGTATTTGAGTCTTTCGACCATCAGGATTGTTGTTTAAGAGAGAATCATTTTCTTAATTGCACCTATAATAACATCAACAAGTTCTTGTTTATAGCCCATGGTTTTTCTATATACTGGGCGAAGGTCGAGATGAAGAACATCAGGATTTATCTCTGCCTCCTGAGCAACAAACTCAGAAATGTCTGGTAAAGGTAATTTACTCTCTTTTTGAATACCAAAATAACCATTTGCCATTGCGACAATAATAGAGTTTCTGAAATAATCGCTTCTCTCCATACATCTTTTAATTTCAGATAGCTGCTTAGGACTTTCTCCGATAAGTGGAACTTTTAATAATAATATATCTCTACTATAGGGGTCGGCTGGATAATTCCCGCACGCTTCTCCGCACCCGATTATTAATCCCTTCTCTTCGGTTTTAATAAAGAGTACTGAGTCATAACCCATATATCCTGTTCTGTGACGATGCCCGTCTGAATCATTAGCTATTTCGACAAACACTCTCTCGGGGAATGTTATCTCTTCGCAAGGAAGTTCTTCCTTTAAACGGTCATATACTTTTTCTAAAAGCTGTCCTGCATATAAAACAGATTCTTCTTTTTGCATTATTTTACCTCCTTTTATTTTATTATCAAAGAGCCTTTTCCTCCTTGACTAAACACATATTATAGTATTTTCTTAAAAAGTCAAAACCCGAGAAACAATCTCGGGCTTTACCATCTGCGGGTCGTGGACTATGTTCGAACCTGTTTCATATAAACTATAGTCTAATTTCCTTCTTTATGTTTTTTCTTTCACCTCACCAATTTCCTTTACATATTTATCTGTTAATATTTTTAGTTCATCATTTAATCCTAAATGAAAGTATTCGCTCCATTTTTCTATAATGATACCAAAAAAATGAAAAGCTCCTACAAGAGATTGTTCTACCCATTTTGAGCTCGGTCCGCTATCAATCTCTATAGCTCCATCCTTATCAATATTAAGATACTCGTTTATGGTAGATACCGCCGAATGATGCAAGTTAGAAAAAAGGCGATAAGCTGTTAAATAAAGATCTCCTAACCCAACTTCTTCTGCCATACCCTTAATACTCTTATCCGACCAACCTTTTCTTTTGTCGTATTTGTGTTTTTTTTGTACCTCTTCTGCTTTTTGAATTATTTTATCAATTGAAACTTTCCTCTTTTCTGCTTCTCTTTGTAATTTTTCATTAAGCTTCGGTTTAGATTTTAAATAGCCACACATTGTCTGTCGTATGACCCAATCAAACTCCATAAAACGCTCTATTCTATTATCAGTGACATCATTTAAAATATAAGAAACTGTAACGGCTAATTCAAATAATGATCTTGTTAGTATTGCGGCGTCTTGTCCGCTTCCAGATTTACAAAGAATTAATAAACTTGCATGTGTTTTATAGGCTTTACCAAACGAAAAAGACAAAAAACCACCCTTTAAATTATTAACAACCAAATTATTTTCGAAGACAGGCTCAACAAGACTACGTAATTGTTTATTAAAATAATAAAGCTTATCATCTAATTTTCTAGTTTTTTCTTTCATGAATTCATCCTATCAAAAAATCGCCCAAACAGCGATTTTTTAACTTATTGCGGGTCGTGGACTCGAACCGCTCCCACCAATCTCGAACAAAGTTCGATTCCAGTCGGGGTAGGGCGATTTTTTTTCGAACTTTTTCCAAAAATATGAAGCAAATCGGTCTCTCGAAAGCCTCACAGCTTGGCTCCGGCGGCAGGATTCGAACTTAAAGCTGTTTTAATACCTATTTGGGCCAGTTTTCTATTATTAGATACTTTTTTGTTTTTTTAATCGGTAAACTTTGATAAATATCTTCTGTGATAAAAGGAATAAAGGGATGTAAAAGCTTTAAAGAAGATAATAAGACATGCAATAATATTTTTTCAGTATTCTCTCTTTCTTTTTTGACTTTAGCTTTCTGAAGTTGTCGTTTTGACTGCTCAATGTACTTATCGCAAAAATCATGCCAGAAGAAATCATAAAGATCTCTGGCTGCTCTGCCAAATCTAAATTTATCCAAACATCCATCAACAGATTTTATTGTTTTCTTTAAGGCTTTTAATATTCTTTTATCAGCTGAAGTTAGAGGTTTAACTTTTAAGTTTAAATTATAAGTTTTAACTTTTAATTTTTCACTTTTAATCTGGAACATCACATATCTTGTTGCATTCCAAATCTTATTGCAAAACTTCTTTCCCATCACAATACTATCTTCATTAAATCTCATATCCTGACCACCCATAACCTGCCAAGCCATTCCAAATCTTGTAGCATCAGCTCCATATTTTTCAATTAAAATCATGGGGTCAATCCCAGTGCCTAAAGATTTTGACATCCTTTTTCCTTCCTTGGTTAAAACAGTAGGATGAATATAGACATCAAAAAAAGGTTTCTTTTCCATAAACTCTAATCCTGAAAATATCATTCGCAACACCCAAAGATTAATAATATCTCTAGCTGTTGATAAAACATCTGTAGGATAAAATTTCTTTAAATCTTTTGTTTTTTTAGGCCAACCAAGTGTTGCAAAAGGCCAAAGGGCTGAAGAAAACCAAGTGTCTAAAACATCTTCAGTCCCTTTAATAGGGATTTTATGACCCCACCAAAGCTGCCTTGAAATACACCAATCTTTAATATTCAAAATCCAATCAAACATAATTTTTTCAAATCTTTTTGGATGAAATTTTACTCTTCCTGATTTCACTTCTTTTTCTGCCATTTTGGCTAAATCTTTCATTTTCAAAAACCATTGCCAAGAAGGTAAAACTTCAATTGTAGTACTGCAACGATAGCAGTGAGGAACTTGATGAGAAATATCTTCAATCTTTTTTATTAATCCTAATTTCTCTAAATCTCTAACAACTTTCTCTCTTGCCTCCAACACAGAAAGTCCTTGATAAGCAGTTGGGGCTTTTTTTGTAATCTTACCTTGTTCATCAATAACTTTTAATATTTCTAATTTATGGGAAAGAGAAATCTCATAATCTTTCATATCATGAGCAGGAGTAACTTTCACGGCTCCTGTTCCAAACTTTGGGTCAACAAACTTGTCTTTAATAATTGGAATTTCTTTATTTACTAAAGGCAAAATCGCCTCTTTGCCAATTAATTTTTTATACCTTTTATCTTTTGGATTTACAGCTACAGCGGTATCCCCTAACATTGTCTCTGGTCTTGTTGTCGCCACTACAATCTCTCTTTTATTTTTGAGAGGATAACGGATATACCAAAATTTTCCTTTTTCTTCTTTGTACTCTAATTCCAAATCCGACAAACTGGTTTTACATTGAGAACACCAGTTAATAGGTCTTTCCTTCTTATAAACAAGGCCTTTTCTATAATAATTCATAAATGCTTTTTTCACAGCTTCTGAATATCTCTTATCCATTGTGAAACGAATCCTTGACCAGTCTAAAGAAGCGCCTATTTTCTTTAATTGTTCTAAAATAATATTGCCGTATTCTTCTTTCCATTGCCAAACCCTTTTAATAAAATCTTTTTTACCTAAATCAAAGCGGGTCTTACCTTCTTTTTTAAGTTCTTTTTCAACTTTAACCTGAGTGGCTATTCCGGCATGGTCGGTTCCGGGAAGCCATAAGGTTTTGTATCCTTTAAGCTTTTTCCACCTGATCAAAATATCATTAATGGTTGCGTTTAGGGCGTGCCCCATATGAAGTCTTCCTGTAACATTTGGAGGAGGCAACATAATAGTAAAATATTTCTTTCTTTTACCTGGCAATTTATCAGGATTAAAAAACCCACTCTTTAACCAAAGCTTGTAAATCTTATCTTCTACCTTTTTTGGATTGTAGGCTTTTGGTAATTCCATAAGCTAAATTATACTCTAAGATTAGCATTTACAGTTACTTTTTTCCAGTCTATTTTTTTTCCAAAAACCCAATGAAAGTAAGCTGCCACAGCTATCATTAAGGCATTGTCTGTAGAGTATTTGTTATCAGGTATATAGTATTTAATATCGGGCAAATCCTTTTTAATCTTTTCTTTAAACTGCTTCCTAAGTTCTTTATTGGCTGTTACGCCTCCTCCTAAGATTATGGATTTTACCTTGTAATCTTTAGCAACTTTAATGGTTTTATGAATTAAAACATCAATAATTGCCTGTTGAACTTCTTTTGACATTGACTCAATATATTCTTTGGATTTCCTTACTTTTGGTTTTTGTTTTTTAAAATTATACAAAGCTGCTGTTTTTAAACCTGAAAAACTAAAATCGTAGTTTTTCTGATATATCATCGGCCGGGGCATCTTAATTGGTATTTTGTTTTTTGCCTTTTTTATCTTGGAAGCTTGTTTTTCAATAGCAGGTCCTCCTGGATAACCCAATCCCAACATTCTTGCTATTTTATCGAAGCACTCACCAGCAGCATCATCCCTGGTTTCCCCTAAAATTTTGTACTTACCAAATCCTCTTACTAATATCAATTGGGTATGACCACCACTTACTACAAGAGCTGCAGCTGGAAATATTTTACTGAATGCTTGAAGTCTAAGGTGTTCTTGAAATAAGCTGGCAAAGATATGGGCTTCAATATGGTTTATAGGAATAATGGGTAAATTTAATTTTTTAGCCAAATCGTTGGCAAAATTCACCCCCACCCAAAGACAAGGTTCTAACCCCGGACCTACGGTCACAGCAATTAAATCAATCTTAGGATTCTTAGTTTCTTTTTTTACTTTTTCAAATAGTAAAGGTAGGTTTTTTTGGTGTTCTCTCTTTGCTAAAAAAGGGTATACTCCACCGTATTTTTGATGAATTTTCACCTGAGAAGAGATAAAGTTTGATAAAACCTTGATCTTAGAACTTCTTTCTCCTTTAGCTTCAATTAAAGCCACACAGGTATCATCACATGAAGTTTCAATAGCTAAAATAATCATATGTCTCATTTTATCACTTTTTTTCTTGCCCGCCTAAGCTTTGTCCTAAAAAAATTTTAGAGAGTTGTTTTTTTTCAATTTTTAAGATAAAATAATGCCATAGATTCCTCTTTAAATCACGATGCGATTTGAAAATAAGGCCCCATCGTCTAATGGTTAGGACAGTAGGTTTTCAACCTACCAACAGGGGTTCGACTCCCCTTGGGGCCACATGGTAAATTACTTAAATATCGCCAGAACTGAAAACTTAGAATATCCCAAAGAAAAACTTTTATACAGGTGTTTGGAAGTTCTTCCCGGCTTCTTATCTTGGCTAACGCTACTTGGAGCTTTTTTCCTATCCTGGATGGCACCTACGGTGGTGGCCATTTTCATTATTCTCTTTGATTTCTATTGGTTATTAAAAATCACCTATCTGTCCTTTCACCAAATCACAAGTTACAAACAAATGAAAAAGAATCTTAAGACCGATTGGCTTGGAAAACTTAAATTACTTAATAATGATCGGAGGAAAATTTATCATCTAATAATCCTACCAATGTATAAGGAAGGAGAAGAAATAGTTGAAAGTTCCCTTCAGGCTATACTTAATTGCCAATATCCAAAAGATAAAATGATTGTGGTTTTAGCAATAGAAGAGAGAGCGGGTAAATCCGCTCAGAAAGTAGCAAAAAAAATAGAGGAAAAATTCTCTAAAAAATTCTTGAGGTTTTTAATCACCATTCATCCTAAAGACATCCCGGGAGAAATAAAAGGTAAGGGTTCAAATACGGCCTGGGCAATAAAAACTGTAAAAGAAAAAATAATTGAGCCTTTAAAAATTAAAAAAGAAAATATTATAGTATCCACCTTTGATATTGATACTAAACCCTATCCTCAGTATTTCTCCTGTTTAACATTTTATTATTTAACAATAAAAAATCCTTATAGAGCTTCTTTCCAGCCAATCCCTATTTATAATAATAATATTTGGTCAGCCCCTAGTTTTTCAAGAGTTATAGCAACATCTAATACTTTCTGGCAAATGATGCAACAGGAAAGACCAAAAGCCCTTATAACCTATTCCTCTCATTCCTTTCCCTTTAAGATTTTAGAAGACGTAGGTTATCCAAAAAATGTCATTCCTGATGATTCAAGAATTTTTTGGAAGGCCTACCTTTTTTACGATGGAGAATACCGCGTTGTTCCTATCCACTATCCCGTTTCCATGGATGCTGTTTTGGCAAAAAATCTCAAGAGGACAATAATTAATCAATATCACCAACAACGACGCTGGGCTTGGGGATGTACTGATATTCCTTTTTTATTATTTGGTTTTTTTAAAAATAAAAAGATTCCTCTCTTAAAAAAATTATATCATTCTTGGAATATCTTAGATGGTTTTTGGTCTTGGGCAGTGGTATCTTTATTAATTTTCTCTTTAGGTTGGTTGCCATTATTTTTTGGGGGAGAAAAATTTAATATCACTCTTTTGTCCTATAATCTGCCGATAATAACGAGAAATATAATGACCATATCTATGATAGGAATGCTTATCTCCTGTATTATTAGTTTTTTGATATTACCTCAAAAACCTAAAAAGTTTAGCAAATTAAAAAATATCTCTTTGGTTCTTCAATGGCTGTTATTACCAATTACTTTAATTATTTTCGGAGGTTTTCCCGCCCTAGATGCTCAAACGAGATTAATCCTCGGGAAAGATATTGACTTTTGGGTAACTGAGAAGGTAAGAATCATGCCTTCATCCTTCAACCAGACGAAGTCGGCAGAACCTTGATTTCGCTAACGCTCAATTAATATTATGAATTCTATTTTAAACTATTCTCTTTATATTTTTTTTGGAATATTGCCCAGTCTTTTATGGCTCCAGTTTTATTTAAGAAAGGATGTTAAGCCAGAACCAAAGGCAATGATTTTGAAAATCTTTTTTTATGGAATGCTATTGACTATTCCAGCAATTTTCCTTGAGAAGGCGTTTTTTGAAATTGAAATAAAAAACCTTTCTCCTCTTCTCCTTTCAATCTTGAATATTTTTATAGGAGTAGCTTTTATAGAAGAGTATTTAAAATTTTTACTAATAAAATTAAAAATTCTAAAAAATCCTGAGTTTGATGAACCAGTAGACGCTATGATTTATATGATAATTGCGGCTTTGGGTTTCGCTGCAGCTGAAAATCTTTTAGTTTTATTTTCTGTCGGAATTCAAAGCTCTGATGGAGGCGGACTTTTGCTTCCGCTCTTGACGCCTGTCTTTTTGGGAAAGATTTTTGAAATTTCTCTTTTAAGATTTTTAGGGGCTACTTTTTTACATGCCCTGTCTTCAGCTATAATTGGTTTTTTCATTGGTCTTTCTTTTTTTGAAAAAGAAAAACGTAAAAGTTTAATTTTAATAGGCATGATATTAGCTGTTTTATTGCATGGACTTTATAATTTTTCTATAATAGAATTAGGGAAAGGCCTAAATACTTTAATAATTCCCTTTTTTCTTTTAATAATAGCCGCTCTCTTTGTTTCTTTTGGCTTTAAAAAATTAAAGAAAATTAACATAAATTATAAACAATGAGTAACTCTTTTTTTGAAAAACTTAAAAAAGGAATGGATTTAGAAAAAACACTTGGAAAAAAGCCAGAGAAAGAAAAAGAAGAGATTGAAGAAATACCTATTGAGTTAGAGAATAAATCCTCCTCAGCTTTAGCTATGGAAGATAAAGAGAAAAAGAAAAAGAGTTCGCCAGCTGGCGAAAAGAAAGAAAAGGTAGAAACAAAAAAACCTAAGGAGAAATCCTCTTCAGCCCTAGTTTCAGACGACAAAGAATGGCCTAAATCAGAAGGGCAGTTAGCAGTTGATGTCTACCAAACAAAATCTGAATTAGTAATTCAATCAGCAATTGCCGGCGTTAAACCAGAGGAGCTGGATATTTCGGTAGAAGGAGATCTTGTAATTATAAAAGGGGAAAGAAAAAGACCTATTGAAGAAAATGAAGATTACTTTTCTCAAGAATGCTATTGGGGACCGTTTTCTCGAAAGATAATACTGCCTGTTGAGGTTGATCCGGGCCGAATTGATGCCAGCTTAAAAAATGGAATATTAATAATTAGGATGCCAAAAATTGTAAGGGAAAAGAAAATGAAAGTAACCATCAAAAGTTTGTAATAGATATAATTCAGGTTAATTCTTTAATTAAAACCACCTTTTTGGGTGGTTTTAATATGCCCTCGGCAGGATTTGAACCTGCAACCCTTGCGGGACAACGTCCTAAGCGTTGCGTGTATTCCAGTTCCACCACGAGGGCAAAAAGAAACATTCTTTAATCTTCTCTTATCTCTACCAATTTTAGCTTTTTGAATGAAAAAATCAACCCCACCAAGACGGGGTTGATTTAGCTTGAATTAAAATAAGCCTTTTCTTATTTAAACTTAAAGATTATTAGTAAGACTTAATTATTTTGTTAACTTATAACCCCAACAATCCTTGAACAAGAGTTGGGATAGCTGTAGAAAAAAGAGCAACCGCAAAACCAATCATTGCATATAGTATATAGTTTCTGCCAGATGATAGTTTACTAGGGTCACCACCTGCTGTAACAATAGCAAAAGCCCCAAAAATCACCATAATAGTTGAGACCGCCATTACAGCGAAAAATATCCAATTCTTTACAGTATAGACAGCGGTAAATAGACAACAAACAGCACAATCTGTATCACTCGCAAACGTACAAGCACCTGTTGTACATATAGTCAGTTCCGCTCCAGCTTCTGTGGATACAGTACATCCTGAAACCGGCGCATCTTGAGCGAGTAAAGCTAAGGGCACAAGTGAAAAAGATAAGCTTAAAATTAAAATGGCTAAAAGTTTTTTCATTTTGTTTTTATCCTCCTAATTAGTTAGACCTTTAAATTTTATATATTGATTATATTATTTGAACGAAACGAAAGCAAGATTCTGAGAAGTGAAGCGACGAATGGTTCTTATATGATAGCAAAATCTACTTTAAAAAATCAAGTCGCTCCTTTTAATAATTTTATACCTTCCAATAAAAAAATCAACCCCGTCAACAGAGGTTGATTTTTAAGCAACTTTTATTTCAATAAATTCACTTTTATGAAATTAAAGCTCTAACAAGCGCAGGAATTGCTCTGGATAAAAGTGCAAGAGCTAAACCAATCATCGCATATAGTATAAAGTTCCTTCCCTGTCCCACTTTGTCTGGAGCTCCACCTGCTGTAGCTATAGTAAATCCTCCCCAAATCACTAATAAGGCTACCATTGCTATCAAGGCCATAAATATCCAATCAGCTACAGTATAAACTGCATCCAATACGCAGCAAGCACCACACATAGGATTAACGGCAAAGTCACACGTTCCGCCGCCAGCTGGACAACCTGTTAATGCGTCTACTTCTGAGTGAGCAATAGTACATCCGGTAGCTGGTGCTTGAGCTAAAGCCATTACTGGCAACATTAAACTTGCTAAAACTAAAGCTGAAACTACTTTTTTCATTTTAATAATCTTAATAATTTTTTTCTTTTTTAATCTTATTCGACCTTTAATATATTTCTTTTAAATAGGGAATAATTACAGGGAGCTGAACGACCGGTTTGTCTATCCTAATACAAATAATTGTTTTATCATAGCAATAATTCCTTTTGAAAGCAAAACTACTAAGAATCCAATCAAGCTCCAGGTAATTATTTTTTTGGCTTGGGCTATTTTCTCAGGATTACCTGCTGCTGTAGCCAACAAAAAAGCAGCTAAAACTATCATTAAAGGAACTAAAACAATAGAAACTGTAAAAATCAAATCAACAAGTCTTTCAATAATCTTCTCCAAGGTTGTAGACTGAAAAAGATCTTCAAGATTTATTGTGTAAGCTTTCAAACTTCTTGGTATTAAAAAAGTTAAAGAAAAAAATCCGATTAGAAAAAATGCTAATATTTTTTTCCCCATAAATTTATAATTCTTTTTTCATTCTAACACAAAAAAATAAAACTGTAAGCAAGGTTTTTGAAATTATCCTCCGATAACACTCGTTATTACATAAATAATTGCTCTTGCAAGAGAAACTATCAAAAATCCAATTAATGTCCAGGTAATTAATTTTTGGGCTTGGACTATTTTTTCCGGCTTACCAACTGCTGTGATATATAAAAAACCAGCTAAAATTATCATTAAAGGGGTCAAAATAACGACAAGCGAAAAAAGGAAACCTATCATCTTGCTGATACAGACATCAGTAGTCGTGCAGCCAAGGGGAGATCGTAAATTAATTATTTCTCCATTACCACCAATTGTGAATTCTCCGGATCCATTACCGTTACCATTACCATTTAGTGGAGGAGGTGGTGGGGGGGGACCAGAAGAACCACCACAGACAAGATGAAAACAATTATTATTCAGGCACTCTTCAGGGCAAAGACAACCATCGCCATCTGGACGGTCTAAGCTCGGATTACAACACACCCTACCACTCAAGCTTGGTATAGGTCCACCCATAATCTGGTGACATATAAGACCTGTACAACAATCAGAATTCCCATCACAATCTCCTCCTCTATTTGAACACCCTGGAGAAGGTAACCCTACTTCATCATCACAACTAGCTGAGCATCCATCGCCACTGACTCTGTTTCCATCATCACACTCCTCACCAATATCTACAACCCCATTACCACATAGCGGACAACAACAAACTCTAGCAGTAGGATCTGAACACTCTAAGCTACTGTTAACTTCTCCGCCCGCCATGAATTCACACTCATTAGGACTACGCGTACAAAAACAGCCAGCCGGACCACAAGTGTCTCCTACTGGTGATGGATCAAAACATTCCCCTCCAATACATTGTCCAGACTTACACTCCACGTGGCAATGACAAGCTACGCCTGCGTCACGTTTCCAAGCAGCACGGTCATCACAACACTCATAGTCACCCTCTGTACTTATAATACAAGTAAGAGCAACCCTACATTCTTCTTCACAATAACAACCAACACCCCGATTACCTGCAATACTTGTTTTGCAACAAATACTACTTAAACATTGACAAGAACCACCTGCACATTCACCTGTACAACAATCAAAAACTTCAAGCAATCGCGGTATTGTCCCGCAAAATCCGCCACGATCTGAACAATTAACACTTTGCGCTGAAACAACACCAGACAAAGAAATTAAAAGCAAAAAACCACCAAGTAAACCTATTAAAAACAAAAAGACTTTTTTTCCCATGTTTTTTTTATTTTTAAAAATTATTATAGCCTTTTAAAAATCAGGCCCCAATGATAGAGACCTGCTTTAAATTCTTTTTCTAATTCTAAATTAGCTTCTTTTGCTATTTTTTTTATTTCTGGAGGAGAGATTCTTTTTTCAGGACCTAAGGGAGCCTCTTCTTTCCAATCAACTATTAAAAGCTTGCCTCCTTTTTTTAAAACTCTTTTACCCTCTTCCATCACTTTCTTTTTTTCATCTATTTCAAAAAAAAGATTGGTCATTAAGACCAAATTACAACTATTACTTAAAAGCTTGGAGGTTCTTTCTACGTCTGACTTAATTATTTCAATATTTAATATCTTTCCCAGTCTTATCTTGCTTTTTAATGCTGAAAGGGGCTCTTCTAAAATATCTATGGCATAAACTTTTCCTTCTTTTAATCTTTTTGCCAAAGGAATTACCCAGCCGCCAGAACCCGAGCCAAAATCAGCGGCAACAAAACCTTCTTTTAAATCAAGCATGTTTAAAACTTCTGAAGGATTAAGGAATGCCATGTTTCTTAATCTTACCCTTTTTCAAACATTGATGTCAAAACAAAAAATCCCCAAGAGGATTTTAGAAGAGAGGGCCCCGTTCTTTTTTAAAAATTATTACAAAAAGTTAAACACAAACCACAGAGACAACTTTATCTTCCCTGTTTAATCTCATAATTCTTACTCCTTGAGTTGCCCTGCTTAATTTTGAAATTGAAGCAATTTTAATTCTAATGACCTGAGCTTGTTGAGAAACAGATATCAAATCCTCTTCTTCCTTTAAAACCTTTGAGACAACCAATCTTCCTATTTTCTGAGTTATTTTTGCTGTTTTTACTCCTACTCCTCCTCTTTTCTGTAAACTATATTCTTTTAGCTCTGTTCTTTTACCATAACCATTCTCACTTACTACCAATAAATATTGTTTAGTTTGTTTCTTGTCTTTTTCCGTCAACTGACGGATTGGTTTTATTACGTCCATTCCTATTACTTCATCCTCTTTCTTTAATTTAATTCCCCTTACTCCAGCAGCTGATCTGCCCATAGCTCTTATATCCTTTTCTTTAAACCTTATTGATTGTCCTTGTCTGGTCACTAAAATTATTTCATCTTCTCCTCTGGTTTTGCAAACTTTCTTAAGTAAATCTCCTTTTTTTAAAGAAATAGCAATCAAGCCAGAGCGACGAATGTTTTTAAATTTCTCCAAAGCAGTTTTTTTAATTATCCCGTTTTTAGTTACCATTACTAAATATTTATCTTCTTCTTTCTCAAAGTCCTTTTGTAAAGGTATTAATGATAATACTTTATCTTGAGAAGAAAGCTCCAAGAAATTAAGCAGACCCCTGCCTTTGGCAATTCTGCTTCCTTCTGGAATTTCATAAACCGGAGTTCTAAAAACTTTTCCAGAATCACTAAAAAACAAAAGGCTGTCATGGGTATTAGCAATCAAGAAATGTTCCACAATATCCTCTCCCACGGTTTTCATCCCTAAAATTCCTTTTCCTCCTCTCCTTTGAATCTTATAGGTTTTAGGATTTATCCTTTTAATATAGCCACCCTGGGTCAAAGTAATCATTGTTTCTTCTTTTGGAATTAAGTCTTCTTCTGATATTTCACCTATTTTCCTTTTAAAAACCTTTGTTCTCCTTTCATCCCCAAAGCTCTCTTTTAATTGTTTTAGCTCTTTTTTAATAAGGCCTTTTATCTTTTGAGGACTCTTTAAAAGAGCTGTCAACTCTTTAATTTTAACCCGCAATTCCTTTAACTCGTCTTCAATTTTTTTTCTTTCCAATCTGGCTAAAGCTACCAACCTTGTATCTAAAATTGCATTAGCTTGAATTTCTGTTAGTTTAAAACGCTTCATTAAATTTTTCTTTGCATCTTCCCTGTCTGTTGACTTTTTAATTGTCTCTATAACTAAATCTATCTTTGATAAACATTTATTTAAACCCTCTAAGATATGGGCTCTCTGTTTTGCCTTTTCTAGCTCATGCTTGGTTCTTTTAAAAACAACTTCTTTCCGATGTAAAATAAAATATTCTAAAACCTCAATAAAGTTTAAGATTTTAGGTTGGATTCCGTCAACCAAGGCTACCATGTTTAAATGAAAAGTTTTCTGTAAATCGCTGAATTTAAAAAGCCTGTTTAAAATTCTATTTGGTATTGTTCCCCTTTGGAGTTCTATCACAATTCTCATCCCATCTTTATCTGACTCGTCTCTTATATCTTTTATTCCTTTAATCCTTTTTTCTGAAACCAGTTTAGCAAATTTAGCAAGTAAAGTTGATTTTTGAACCTGAAAAGGAATCTCTGTAATCAAAATCTTTTGTCTTCCTTTTTTATCCTCAACAATTTCTGTTTTACCTCTTGCTAAAATAGGTCCTTTACCTTGAGAATAAGCTTCTATTATCCCTCTTTTGTCATAAATAAATCCGCCTGTGGGAAAATCCGGGCCTTGAACGATTTCAAAAATATCCTCAATATCAGCTTTGGGGTGTTCAATTAAATAAATTAAAGCATCACAGATTTCATTTAGGTTATGAGGGGGAATATTGGTCGCCATACCGACAGCAATTCCCAAAGAACCATTCAGTAAAAGTTGAGGGAGAGGGGAAGGCAAGACAATTGGTTCTTTCCTTGTTCCATCGTAATTATCAATAAACTCAACTGTATCTTTACTAATATCTTGTAGCATTTCTTGGCCTTCTTTTGAGAGACGCATTTCACTATACCTCATAGCAGCATATTCACCTGGATCATCAATCGAGCCCATGTTTCCTTGACCCTGGATTAAAGGATATCTCAAGGAAAAGTCTTGAGCCATTCTGACTGCTGCTCCATATATTGATTGGTCACCATGAGGATGATAACGGCCAAGAGTAGATCCAACCACCGTTGCTGATTTTCTAAATTTAGCATCGTAACGCAGCCCTTCTTCAAGCATTGTGTATAAAATCCTTCTTTGGACGGGCTTTAACCCATCCCTAACATCAGGTAGGGCCCGGGAAATAATCACTGACATAGCATAATCAATGTATGATTCTTTCATTTCCTGAGTAATCTCTCTTGCTTTTACTCTCCCAGACTCGTTATTAATTTTTTGTTCTTTCTTCTTCATTTAATTTTTCTACAACCTCTTTTAAATCTTTTGATATTTCAGATTTAAATTCTTTTTCTTTACCATTTAAAAGTTTTAGCTTTAAGAAACTGGCATGTAAAAATTGTCTTTTTAAATTTTTTGGAGAAACTTGATTTTTAAAAAAGTACAGTTTATCTCCAGCTAAAGGATAACCTAAATAATTAAAATGAGCCCTAATTTGATGCTTCCTACCAGTTTTTATTGTAACCTCAACTAAGGTATAGTAATTTTTCTCTTTTCCTGATTTCTGTCGCTGACGCTCCCTAGCTTTAGCGATGGAGCGGTAGAAATGCTTTAAAACCCTATACTCTGTAACAGCTTTTCGTTTTCCTTTAGCTTTTGGTTCAAGGTCAAAAAAAATCCTTTGTTTTCTTCTGTCTTTTGGAGAACGACCAATTAAAGTTTCAATTTCTCCCTTACATTCTTTTAGTTTCCCAACAACTAAAGCAATATATTTTTTAACTACTTTTCTGTTTTTAAATTGACTTTGTAAAAAAGATAAACTTTTATCGTTCTTAGCTACTAATAAGAGCCCTGAAGTATCTTTATCTAACCTATGAACGATTCCGTATCTTGGAGACTCTCCAGCTGTTTTTAGATAAGGGAACTGTTTTAAAAGTAGACCAACTAAAGTCTCTTCTTTGATAGGTTTTTCAGGAAAAACTATAAGCTTTGGAGGTTTGTCAATTACTAAGAGATTTTCATCTTGATAGATAATTTTCAATTCCATATCTTTTTTTGTGGGCGCGACCCGACTCG
>Ga0209976_10000658_pt1 | contig 21891 bp, 21 predicted proteins | sample SumtaG_FD_182806 | JGI IMG/M metagenome (GOLD analysis project Ga0209976, IMG submission 182806) | Deep subsurface microbial communities from Indian Ocean to uncover new lineages of life (NeLLi) - Sumatra_00157 metaG (SPAdes) (version 2) | ecosystem: Environmental > Aquatic > Marine > Oceanic >...
TGGATTTACTCATAATATCTGAGGCAGAAGTAGCTTATAATAACAGCCAGGAGGATAGATGTCAACAGGGAAAAAACGGCTTCTAGCTTATGTTATTATGTTGATTAGTTTGTTGATATCGGTCAAGTTAGTTAAGGATATTTTTAGGCTGTGGCATGCAGATGAGCGATTGATTGAAGCAAAGGAAGAGTTATTAGCGGCGAAGCAGGAGCAGCTAGAGTTGGAGCAGGAATTGAAGGAGATGGAGAAGGGTGAATGGTGGGAGAAGCAGGTAAGGAATACTTTAAAGATGGCTCGGTCTAAGGAAGAGGTGGTGGTGGTGCCGGAGGCGCCTATAGTTGATGGAAGGTTTGAGGTGGAAGGGGTTGGGCAGATTGAAGTGGAGGAATTGAGTCCGACAGAGAAGTGGTGGCGGGTGTTTGTTTATTAACAAGTAAAAGAAAGGTGGTATAATAAGCGAGTTTATGGGACTTTTAGAAGAGCTGGTGGCTAAACATGTGAAGCGGCGAGAGTTTTTACTGCAAGGTAATAAGAAGATAAGGGTGAGAAGAAAAGTTAAGGTGAAGCCGTTTGTAACTATTTCCCGAGAATCAGGTAGTGGAGGCAGGCCGATTGCTGAGGCAGTGGCTAAGAGATTGGGATTTAAACTTTATGATAAAATGCTGATTGAGTTGACAGCTAAGAAGGCGAAGAAAAGAAAGGCTTTGATAGCTAGCTTGGATGAGAAGGATAGGGGATTTGTGGATGATTTAGTGCACTCGTTGTTAAACCCAGATTATGTATCAGAGATTGCATATTTTAAGCCTTTGTGTGAGGTGGTGTTGTCGGTGGCAAGAAAAGGCAATTGTGTGATTTTAGGCAGGGGAGGCAATTTTATTACCAGTCAGTATGGGGGATTGCATGTGAGGTTAGCAGCGCCGTTTTTGGTGAGAGCAGGTTATACAGCTCAGTATGAGGGTTATACGATTTATGAGGCGAGAGAGAGAGTCAAGAAGGTTGATAAAGACAGGAAGGAGTTTATTAAGCAGTATTTTGGGAAAAATTCCTCAAATGCCAATTACTATGATTTGGTGATTAATACTACTTATTTGCAGGTAGAGGAAGCTAAAGATGTGATTTTGACAGCTTTTAGAGAGAAGTTTCCGGATTGGCGAAGGTTTAAAAGGAAATAGTTGTTAATTTCCGTTTGTTTGGTAAAATATCAATGATCTTTAACATAGCGGGTGGGAGGTAAGTATCTCGTGAGGCTCAAACATGGGCCCATCCAAGGGTAACTTTGGAATGCGAACTCGGCTCATAACGGAGAAATCCTAATGTAGTATTGGGGCAACCCCGTGGGAAGTCTTAGTGACCCCGTAACGACTGATGCGTAAGCTGAGATGGTGTTTGAAACTTCAACCCATCATACGCCGAGCTCTCCGACGTTACGTCGGAGATGATGGTATAGTCTATCCTTTGACAAAAAGGGCATAATCTCACTTAATCTGGGAGCGTTACCCAGAACCCGCTACAAAGTGAAAACCTCAAGGAAACTTGGGGTTTTCTTATTGACTTATTTGGTTATTATTCGTATGATGGATATATGGCTAAATCTGCCCAAAGAATTGAAGCGAGAAGCTTGAGGAGAAGAGGACATAGCATTAATGAGATAGCTAGAAGGGTTGAATTTTCTAAGAGAACAATAAGCAGGTGGTGTAGTGACATTGAGTTAAATGAAGAGCAAAAACAAGTTTTATGGTCTCGTTCAAAGGCTAGATTTAATGAGGGTTTTAGAAAGTATTGCGAAAGGAAACGACTAAAAACAAAACAAAAGATTGAGAGATTAAAACAAGAAGGAATAAATGAGGTTGGGAAGTTAACAGAAAGAGAGTTGTTTATTGCAGGGGTATCTCTTTATTGGGCGGAAGGATTTAAAAAGGATATGAGGATGGGTTTTGCAAATTCAGACCCAGAGATGATTAAGTTTTTTATTAAGTGGTTAAGAGAATCGTTAAAGATTGAAGTAGGAGATATTAGCTTGAGCGTGGGCTTGAATATTAGTCATAAGGATAGAATAGGGAAGATTGAAAGTTATTGGTCGAAACAAACAGGAATTCCAAAATCTCAATTCAAAAAACCGTTTTATCAAAAGACAAAATGGAAGAAGAAGTTTGAAAAACAGGATGATTATCATGGCGTATTAAGGGTTAGAGTAGCTAAGAGTTTAGATTTACTGAGAAAAATTTATGGCAATATCGAAGGATTAAAGCAGAATGTGTCATGATCTGGTAAAATATATGTTAATGGCAGGGTAGCTCAGTTGGTTGGAGCGCATGTGTCATAAACATGAGGACGGGAGTTCGAATCTCCCCCCTGCTACTTTTTAGCTGGAGAGGGTTGAGTGGAGAGCTTAATTAACAGTTTTTGATTATCTTTTGGAGCGGTTTTATTGCGAGTGATTTTATGGCAGTTTGAGCATTGGTGAAAGAGGATGTATTTGCCGGCTTTAAGAGTGACACTGATTGGTTTCATTAAACCATGGCAATTGGAGGAGCGATCTCCGGGGATGAGCTCATCAACGTGTTTGGAGTAGAGGCAGTTAGGGCAGTGGTTAGTGTAGCCGGTGCCAATGACTTTTTGATGACAGTGATTGCAGGTGAAGTTTTCTTTGACTTTGATGAAGTTTTTTCTCATGTATTTTGACAAACTTGGGTTTAATGATAGAATACTAGAAGTTTGAAAATTTATAAAGGCTTTGACGCAGTAAGGTTGGGACTGCAGAGCTGACCCTAATCAGGTACGGAGGCAAAACCGTAAAAGATAGCAGCGAGTGTCGCAAGAGCGGAGCTCGTCAAGAATGAGGTTTACTCATTGGTTAGACGAGGTCCCCGCAAGGGGATTTTTTAGTTTAGTTATGAGTTAACGAATCAAGGTGGCACCACGGAAAGACCGTCCTTGCTCCCAACTATTATTGTTTGGGAATAGGGACGGTTTTTTGTTAGGCGCGTAGCTTAATGGGAAAAGTGCTCGACTCCAAATCGAGTGAAGAGGGTTCGAATCCTTCCGCGCCTGCATATGAATATGAGGGTAAATAAGAAACCAGTGGGGATAAAGAGGGTAATTGATAGGTTGCCAGGATTTTTAGTGGCTTCAATGGTAACATTATTATTAAGTCTATTTGGAGGTATATGAAAAAAAGGATATTTTCAGGAATTCGGGCAACTGGAAGGCTTCATATTGGTAATTATTTAGGAATGGTTAAGGGAATGCTGGAATTACAAGATGATAAGAAATATGAGTTGTTTTTTGCAGTGGTGGATGGGCATGCAATGACAACGCCGTATGATAAAGAAACTTTAGGGCAAAAAACCAGAGAAGTGGTTTTGGATTATTTGGCGGCAGGAATGGATCCTAAAAAAAGTTCAATTCTGGTTCAATCTAAGGTGTTGGATTTACACGCAGAACTGATGTTTTACTTTTCTACTGTGATGACTGTAGCTAGAATGCAGCATTTACCTACTTTTAAAGAAAAAGTAAAACAATATCCTGAGAATGTGACGATGGCTTTATTGAATTACCCGGTGTTGATGGCAGCAGATATTTTGATATATAAAGGCGAGTTGGTACCAGTAGGAGTAGATCAGGAACCTCATTTGGAAGTAGCCAGAGAAGTGGCTAGGAAGATGAATAAGCAGTATGGAATGGATTTTCCAGAGCCAAAAAGATTTGCTACCAAAGGAGAGTATGTGCCGTCACTTTTAGGAGAGGGAAAGATGAGCAAAAGCATGGAAGGATCATATATTAATTTGACAGATGATTTGAAAACAATTAAGAAAAAAGTGGCAAAGATTCCTACAGATAGCGGGAAAGGAAGCAAGGAGAATATTGAAGGTTCGATGTTTGGGGTATTGCCTTTTGTTGAATTATTTCAAGGAAAGAAAAAAGCTGATGAATATAGGAAGATGTATGTTAATGAGGGGATTAGGTATGGGGATTTAAAGAAGGAGCTGGCTGAGGCGATATATAAAGAATTAAAGCCGATTCAGAAGAAGAGGAAGGAACTAGAGAATAAGCCAGAATATGTGGATAAGGTGATTAAGGATGGGGCAGAGAAGGCGAGGAAGATAGCTAAAGAGACTTTAAAGGAAGTAAAAGAAAAGATGGGGTTGTCAGATTAATGAGTTGGTGGTATATTTTTGGAAAATATATTAGAAAGGAAACAATATGCCACTTCCAGGAAAAGAAAGATTGTGTTTTCGAACAGATCCAGATAGAGATTCAGAGCGAACTGAGTATTTTGAAAAAAATAGGCTATTGACGCCAGCGGCAAAAGGTAAGATTCATGATGAAGCTAAGACAAGCAGTTCTCCGCTTCCAAAAGGATCAGGTCCTGGCGGAGCCCCTGAGTTGTCAGCGCACATAAAAGCACAGGCTGGCTTACTGAATGATGGAACTTTAATAGAAACTACTGATGCTGGCGGGAATAAAGTTATTGATGTGAATCCTGAGGCAGGTCAGAGCGGGGGTTAAACTTTTTTAAGAGGTTTTGGTTTTTGAGGTTGAGTTGTGGGTGAGATTTGTTATTTATCTCTTTCTCTTGGGATGATATACTCTGGCATATGAGGAAAAAGAAAGTTAAAAAACCAGTTGATAAACGGGTAAAGAAAGCGGAGATGGATAAGGTGAAGAAGGCGATTGAGAAGCAGACAGGGGGGAAGGTAAAGATGGTGAAGTTTAATCCAAAGCGGATGGTGATTTGGTTGGTGGTGTTGTTTTTTGTGATGCCGTTCTTTTTGTCGATGTTTATGGAGCCAATGCCGGTAGACAAGGTGGGAATGTCGCAGCTTTTGAATGATATTAAAGCTGAAAAGGTGGAGAGAATTGAGGTAGAAGAGGAGAGGTTGTTGATTAAGTATAAGGGTCAAGAAGAGGGGATGGTGGAGTCAAGGAAAGAAGCAGGGGAGAGCTTTGTGGAGATATTGGATAGAGCGGGAATTGATCCAACTATGGTTGATTTTGAAACAAAGGATGTATCAGCGGCTAAAGCCTGGGGGAATGTGTTGGAGATTTTGTTGCCGGTGGTGTTGACCGGAGCAATTTTCCTGTTTATTTTCCGCCAAGCCAGGGGAGCTCAGGATGGGATTTTTAGTTTTGGTCGGTCTAAGGCAAAGTTGTTTATGAAGGGGAAGCAAGATGTTAGTTTTAAGGATGTGGCTGGGGTTAAAGAGGCCAAGCGAGAACTAGAGGAAGTGGTGGATTTTTTAAAGCATCCGCGGAAATATAGGCGAATGGGAGCCAGAACACCTAAAGGAGTGATTTTGGTGGGTCCAAGTGGAGTGGGAAAGACTTTGTTGGCTCGGGCAGTGGCAGGTGAAGCCAATGTGCCTTTCTTTTCCATGGCAGGGTCAGAGTTTATGGAGATGTTAGTAGGAGTGGGAGCCAGTAGAGTAAGAGATTTGTTCGCTACGGCTAAAAAGAAAGCTCCAACAATCATTTTTATTGATGAGATTGATGCGATTGGCAGGCAAAGATCACGGGCTTTGACGGGAGGACATGATGAAAGAGAGCAGACTTTGAATCAGATTTTGGTGGAAATGGATGGATTTACGCCAAATGAGCAGGTGGTAGTGCTGGCAGCGACTAATAGGGGTGATTTGCTGGATCCAGCCTTGATTAGACCAGGCAGGTTTGATCGGCGAATTATGTTGGATATGCCGGATATTGAGGGGAGGAAGAAGATAATAGCGATTCATGCTAAGGGTAAACCGTTTGCAACAGGGGTGGATTGGGATAAGTTAGGGAGAAGAACAGTCGGGTTTACTGGGGCAGATATTGAGAATATGTTAAATGAAGCAGCGATTTTAGCGGCTAGGGAAAGGAAGAAGATAATTAATATGGAGGATTTAGAGGAGGCGGCTTTAAAGGTAAAGTTAGGTCCAGAGAAGAAGCTAAAGCAAACTAAAGATGATTTAAAGATGACTGCTTATCATGAGGCTGGGCATGCGGTGGTAACCTATTATTTACCCAAGATGGATCCGGTTCATCGGGTATCGATTGTGTCGAGAGGCGGAACCTTGGGCCATACCTTGATTCCACCTAAGACAGATAGATATACAGAGACTAGGTCACATATGGTGGCGCAGATTATTTCTTTGTTAGGAGGGAGAGCAGCAGAAGCTTTGGTATTTAATGAGTTAACTGGAGGAGCAGCTAGTGATATTACCCAGGCGACAGAGTTAGCTAGGAATATGGTGGTGAGGATGGGAATGAGTGAGTTAGGGCCGATTAATTTAGGACAAAGGGTGGATATATCAGGATTAGGAACTAATTGGTATGAGCCGGTGAAGGTATCAGAAGAGTTACTGGCTAAGACAGATAAGGAGATTAAGCGAATTGTGTCAGAGGGGGCAGATAAGGCGGCGGAGGTGTTGAGGAAACATAGGAAGAAGCTAGATTTAGTGGCAGAGGCGTTGTTAAAGAAGGAAACTTTAGAGTCAGAGGAGTTTGAGGGGTTGATGAAAAGGAAAAGTTAACCTATAATATAGGGTAATATGGTAGATAGAGAAGGGAAAACTTCAAAGAGAACACGACCTTGGGAACAGCCGGTTATTGTAAGTGGTCTTACGCCTGAAGAGGTGGCTGGAAAAATGAAAGAATTAGGAGAAGAAGCAGTGCCTTTAAGAGAAACTGCGCCAGCACATGGTCCAAGTATGGCTGGAACGCAACTTCAGAGAAGCAAGACAACTAGAATTACTAGAACTGGTATTAAGTGATACTTAAAAGAGACTTGAAAAGTTTGGAAGATGAAGAGGGTGGTACAATAGCTTCATGAAAAAGCGATTGGTTCTTATTGATGGACATGCAATTGTGTTTAGAGCCTATTATGCGTTTCCGGCGAGTTTGAAAGATAAGCAAGGGAAGCAAAGTAATGCGGTTTATGGGTTTGCTAGCATTCTTTTGTCAGTGATTAAGGAGTTAAGGCCATCGTATGTAGCAGTGGCATTTGATTTGGATAAGCCAACGTTTCGGCATATTGAGTATGTGGGGTATAAAGCCCAGCGGCCAGAGGTGGATGAGGAGTTGAAGGCTCAGCTAGATAGGGTGCGGGAGGTAGTTAAGGTGTTGAATATGCCGATTTTTGAGGTGGAGGGTTATGAGGCTGATGATGTGATTGGAACTTTGAGTGTGCAGGGGAATAAGGAGAAGGATTTGGAGACGGTGATTGTGACTGGTGATCAAGATGCAATGCAGTTGGTTAATGGTGGAGTTAAGGTATATGTACCAGGCAGAGGCAAGATTGCGGCCAAGTTGTATGGAGAAAAAGAGGTAAAGGAGAGGTATGAGTTGGCACCTAAACAGATTATTGACATGAAGGCTTTAGCAGGAGATCCGTCAGATAATATTCCGGGAGTTAAAGGAGTAGGGCCAAAGACAGCAACTGAGCTTTTAAAGAAATTTTTAACAGTAGAAAGGATTTATGCAGGATTGGATAAAGCCATGAAGGAAGGGGAGATATCTCAGGCGGTAGGTAAGAAGCTGGCTGATGATTATGAAGAGGCGGTTCGGGGCAAGAAGTTAACTAGGATTGTGACTGATGTGCCGATAAGTTTAAATTTAAAAGCCTGTGAGCTGCATGATTATGATAAGTCTAAAGCAGGGAAGTTTTTTGAAGATTTAGGCTTTGAGTCAATTGTGAAGCGGTTGCCAGATGATAATTGGGAGCAGGCAGCAGAAGAGGTGTTTAAGAAGAAGCAGGTAAAAGAAAAGAAGAAAGAGGATAATAGTAATCAGATAGGGTTGTTTTAAGATGAAGGTAGCTTTAGTGCATGACTATTTAAATGAGTTTGGAGGAGCAGAGAGGGTGTTGTTGGCTTTGAGTGAGATTTGGCCAAAGGCACCGATTTATACGGCGTTTTATAAACCAGGATCACGGGCTTGGCAGAGGTTTAAAGATAAGGATATCCGGGTATCTTGGGTGCATAATCTGCCTGGATTTAGCAGCAAGCTATATTCACCTTTACGATTTTTAGCCCCAAGCATTTGGAATAGCTTGGATTTATCTGGCTTTGATGTAGTGATTGGTTCAGCTAGTTGGTATGTGACTAAAGGGTTTAAGAAGAAAGGTAAAGCCAAGGAGATTTGCTATTGCCATACGCCGCCTAGGTGGTTGTATGGTTATCCAACATCAATTGAGTGGCAGAAGTATTGGCCGGTGAAGGTTTATGGGCAGGTGGTAGGTCATTGGATGCGGCAGTATGATTATGAGGCGGCGCAGAGAGTGGATTGGTTTATAACTAACAGCCAGAATACAAGGAGGCGGATAAAGAAGTTTTATCGAAGAGAAGCTGAAGTGATTTACCCGCCGGTGGAGTTGTCGAAGATGAGCAAGGTGAGGAAAGAAGACTATTATCTAGTGGCTTCGAGGATTGTGGGGGGTAAAGGCTTGGAGTTGGCGGTGAAGACAGCAGGTAAGTTGGGATTGAGATTGAAGGTAGTGGGTGAATCAGCTGGCTGGGGGAGAGAGTATGATAAGTTGGTGAAGATGGCCGGCAAGAAGATTGAGTTTGTGGGAGCAGTGGATGATAAAGAATTAGGGAGACTGTATGGAGGAGCGAAGGCATTTTTAGCTTTGGCGAGGGATGAAGATTTTGGGATGACGCCGGTGGAGGCAATGCTGATGGGAACATCAGTAGTGGCTTTTAAGGGTGGAGGTTATTTAGAGTCGGTGGTGGAGGGGAAGACCGGGGTGTTTTTTGAGAGCCAAACAGTGGAGTCGTTGGGCAAGGCGATTAAAAGGCTAAGGAAGATGGGAATTAAATCTGAGGATTGTGTTAAGCAGGCAAAGAAGTTTTCTAAGGAGAGATTTAAAAGGGAAATGAAGAGGTTTGTGCTTCAGAAAGTCAAATAGGATGTATTTAGCTTCTTTATCATTACAAAACTTTAGAAATTACAGGAAACAGGTTTTTAAGTTTTCTGAGAATACCAGTTTGCTTGTGGGAGATAATGCGGTGGGGAAGACAAATGTATTAGAAGCAATATATTTATTGGCTTCAGGAGGGAGTTTTCGAGCTACCCGGGAGCAGCAGATGATTTTATATGGTCAGGAGCTGGGTAGAGTAGTGGGAATGGTGGGGGATCTGCCAGTGGGCGAGACAGGGGATGAGTTGGAGATTGTATTGACGGTCGGGGAGGTGCAGGGAGAGAGGGTGCAGAGAAAGCGATATTTAGTTAATGGGATAGCTAAGAGGAAGATGGATTTTGTGGGGAGGTTGAGGTGCGTGTTGTTTCGGCCAGAGGATATTGAGTTGGTGTTGGGAAGTCCGTCAAAAAGGCGAGGGTATATGGATTCGGTGTTAGAGCAGGTGGATCGGGAGTATCGGCGGTCGAATTTGTCGTATCAAAAGGGATTGAGGCAGAGAAATAAGTTGTTGGAGAGGATTAGGGAGGGTGAAGCAGAGAGAAAGCAGCTACTTTTTTGGAATAGGTTGTTAATAAAGAATGGTGAGGTGGTAGAGGAGAAGCGGAGGGAGTGGATAGAGTTTGTTAATCAGGAGTTGAAGGAGAAGAAGTTAGAGTTAGGGTTAGAGTATGACAAAAGTGTGATATCAGAAGCAAGATTGAGTAAGTATAGCGAGGCGGAGATAGCAGCAGCTAAAACGTTAGTCGGGCCGCATCGGGATGATTTTATGTTTATTGCCCAAAGGAAAGGTAAGTTGAAAAAAGATTTGGGAATATATGGTTCAAGAGGGGAGCAGAGAATGGCGGTGTTAGCGATTAAGTTAGCAGAGCTAGAGTTTGTTAAGCTAAAAACAGAGTCAAAGCCCGTGTTGTTATTGGATGATATTTTTTCTGAATTAGATCATGAGCATCGAGATGAGGTGTTGAGCTTATTGGAGAAACAACAGACAGTGGTAACGACAACTGATGAGCATTTAATTCCCAGTAAATACAAGAAAAAGGTAGAGATGATGAGGTTAGGATGAGAGCGCATGAGAGTCGGTTGAAAATTGAGAAGATGAGGTATAAAGTATTAGCACCTATTAAGTTAAAAGGTTGAGGGAGAGACTTATGACAAAGATTAAAAAGGTGGAAGCAATGGAGATTTTGGATTCGCGAGGCAATCCGACTTTGGAAGCAAGAGTTTATACTACCAGTGGGCATATGGGTTGGGCAGCAGTACCGTCAGGAGCCTCAACCGGGACGCATGAGGCCTTGGAAATGAGAGATGGAGACAAAAGACGTTATGGAGGCAAGGGAGTGTTAAAGGCGGTAAAGAATGTGAATACTAAGATTGCTAGAGTAGTGAAAGGGATGAAGGTGGAGAATCAGGGGGGAATTGATAAGAAGATGATGGATTTGGATGGAACTAAGACAAAGTCGAGATTAGGAGCTAATGCAATGCTATCGGTGTCAATGGCAGCTAGTAGAGCAGCTGCAGCCAGCAAGAAGATGAGTTTGTATCGGTATTTAAGGCAAGCATTATGGGGAGGTAAAACTGATTGGGTGATGCCAACGCCAATGTTTAATGTTTTAAACGGAGGTAAGCATGCGATTGGATCAGTAGATTTACAAGAGTTTATGATTATGCCAGTGGGAGCTAAGAGTTTTACTGAAGGATTAAGGTGGGGAGCAGAGATTTTTCAGGTTTTAAAGAAGATTTTGCATGGTAAGGGATTGCCGGTAGGAGTGGGTGATGAAGGTGGATTTATGCCTAAGTTAAAATCGCATAAACAGGTGTTGGATTTATTGGTTGAGGCGATAGAAAAGGCGGGGTATAAGCCAGGAAAACAAGTGGCGATAGCTTTAGACCCAGCGGCGAGTGAGGTGTATGAGAAAGGCAAGTATGTGTTAAAAACTGAAGGGAGGAAGTTGTCGAGTGAGGCGATGGTGGGATTGTATGAGAAATGGGTGAAGAAGTATCCGATTGTGTCAATTGAGGATGGGTTGGCTGAGGATGATTGGGAGGGGTTTAAATTACAAACGGAAAAGATGGGAGATAGAGTGCAGGTTATGGGTGATGATATTTATGTGACTAATATTGAAAGATTGAAGCGAGGAATTGAGGAGAAAACGACTAACTCAATTTTGATTAAGTTAAATCAGATTGGAACAGTGACCGAGACAGTTGGAGCAATAGACATGGCTTTGAAGAATGGGATGACGGCAGTGGTATCACATCGATCTGGAGAAACAGAGGATACTTATATTGCTGATTTTGTGGTGGCGGCTGGGACAGGGCAGATTAAGACGGGAGCGCCATCTCGAAGTGAGCGGGTGGGGAAGTATAATCAGTTGATGAGAATTGAGAGAGAGTTGGGTAAGAGGGCTAAGTATATTAATCCGTTTAAGTAGGATGGCTGATAAACAAAAAAGAGTTGTTTTAGTGATTATGGATGGGTGGGGGTTAAGAGACAGAGATTATGGAAATGCGATTAGAGCAGCTAAGACAGTGAAATTTGAGCGACTGTGGCGTTCATATCCCCATGCAGTTTTGATGTCAGCAGGTGAAGAAGTAGGCTTACCAAAAGGTCAGATGGGGACCAGTGAGGTGAACCATTTAACTATTGGAGCGGGACGAGTGGTGTTTCAGGATTTAGTGAGGATTAATAAAGCAGTTAGATCAGGAGAGTTTTTTAAGAATAAAGTGATTGTTAAGGTTATGAACAAGGTTAAGAGACAAGGCTCGGTGTTGCATTTAATGGGATTGGTATCTGATGGGGGAATACATTCGCATTATTCCCATTTATATGCTTTATTAAAACTCGCCAAGGATAAGGGGTTGAAGAAAGTATTGATACATGTGTTTACTGATGGAAGAGATACAACCACAAGAAGGGGGTTAGGGTTTATGGAGGATTTGGAGGAGTATGTGGAAAAATTGGGAGTAGGAGAGATTGCTAGTGTAGGGGGAAGGTATTATGGAATGGATAGGGATCATAACTGGAATAGGACTGATAAAGCTTACAAGAAGTTGGTGGAGAGAAAGGGGAGGTTGGTGGCTTCAGCTTCGTTGGCGGTACAGGAGTCTTATGAGAAGAAGGTGACGGATGAGTTTATTAAGCCAGTGTTGGTGAAGACTTCTATGGAAAAAGAGGCGAAGATAAAAAAGGGTGACGGAGTAATATTTTTTAATTTTAGAAATGATCGGCCGAGGCAGATAATGGAGCGGTTTTTGAAAAAAGGGCCTAAGGGTCTAGATTGGGTAACCATGACGCAGTATCATCCTGATTATCCGGTGGAGATAGCTTTTCCTCAGGTAAAGTTGAGTAATTCTTTAGGAGAGATTTTATCAAAGAAGAGAATAAGGCAGTTGCGAGTGACAGAAACAGAGAAGTTTGCTCATATGACTTTTTTCTTGAGTTGCAAGCGAGAGAAGGAGTTTGAAAAAGAAGATAGAATTATGTTGGATTCACATTCAGATATTGCGACTCATGATGAAAAACCAGAGATGAGGGCAGAAGACATAACCCGGGAGATAGTGCAAGCAATGAAGGCCAAGAGCCATGAAGTGATTATAGCTAATATTTGTAATCCTGATATGGTAGGTCATACAGGTAATTTTAAGGCGACGATTAAGGCGGTTGAGGTGACTGATAAGGTTGTTGGTGAGATTGCTGAGGTGGGTTTAAAACAAGGCTATGAAGTGATAATAACAGCAGATCATGGGAATGCAGAAGAGATGAGAGATGAAAAGACAAAAGAGATGTTGACGGCTCATACAACTAATCCGGTGCCGTTTATTTTAGTTAGCAAACGATTTAAGAAGCTTAAGAGACTTAAGGGCAGTTTAATTGATGTAGCGCCGACGATCTTGAAGATGATGGGAATAAAGCAGCCAGAGGAGATGACAGGGGAGAGTTTGGTTTAGGTTGGCCTTCTTTAGCCTATAGGATATAATATACGGCATGTATTTTAGGACAGAAGGGCGATCTCCAGGCCTAGAGCAGATAGTTTGGTCTTTAAAGGAAGGAGGAACCCGGATTAGTTTATTTAAAGATCTTGGGCCTCGACAGAGGTTTTATAAGGAGACTGGTAAGGCAGAGTGGTTTATAGAGATATCAAAACCTGAAGTTGATACAGATGAAACCTGGGGGAGAATTGCGGATCTTTCAAGAATGATGGGACTGCCGATAAAGGTTTTTGGGGGTTGTAGTAACACATTAATTTCAGAAGAGAAGTTTAGGGGGATATTTGTAGCTCATCGTTTTTCCATAGGAAAAGAGGAAATAATACACAATAGATGGAAGAGGACAATAACTGCTTCAGGGGCTGCATCTCTTGGCAAAGTAGTTAATTTTGCTTGTAATAAGGGCCTTGATCTTAGTTTTTTAACAGGTATTCCAGGAACATTAGGAGGAGCAGTTGTGGGCAATAGTGGTCGGTCCTCCACAGGGCAGAATATTGGCGATAATATTGAAAAAATTGTTGCTTATGATCTTATAAGTAAGAAAAAGGTGGTTTTTAATCCAAAAAAAACAGAAGGGTTTTTTCGTCAAAGAGGTAGTTATTTTGCGGATATGAACCATCCGATAACAAAATTGGCGGTTCGCTCAGTGATATTAAAGCCTTTATTTATAGGTAAAAAAGCGAAAGAAAAACTGGCTGAACGAAAAAAAGAAAGGAGACTTAAGAATCTTCTCTCAAGGTTTAGCGCAGGATCTTTTTGGATAAATAAATTGGAGGGATTGCCAGAACCAGGAGAAGGATTAACAAGGCGCTATATTCGCCGACTTATCGAAGAGGGAGTAAACCTTAACGAAGGAGATATTGAATATTCGAAATTTTGGCAATTTTTAAAGATTGGGAAAGGTTGGGGCAGAAAGCCAACAGATGCAGATGTAGCAAGGGTTTTGCAAAGGACGATAACTGCTCTTAATCATAGATGGGGTTTTAAGCCTAGATCAGAGGTGACTATTCTAGGGCCTGATGGGGCTTTAAGTGTGGAAGAATATATAAACGCTAGCATTTAGATGATTATGGTAAACTACAAATTATGGAAGAGTTTAATCTTAAGGTTTTAGAGAAACTTTACCGGGCTCCTAAGGATTCACATAAAGGTCAGAATGGCAAGTTGTTGGTGATTGGAGGGAGTGAGTTGTTTCATGCAGCTAGTATGTGGGCGTTGGAGGTGGCTTCTAGGATTGTGGATATGGTGTTTTATACGAGTACGCCGGTGAATGAGGCGATTGTGGAAAAGCAAAAGGAGAGGTTTGGGGATGGGATCGTGGTGCCTAAAGGTGAGTTGGATGAGTATTTAAAAGAAGCTGATTGTGTGGTGATTGGGCCAGGGATGGTGAGAGGAGAGGAGACAAAGAAGAAAGTGGATAGTTTGTTAAAGAAATATCCTGATAAGCGCTGGGTGATTGATGGGGGAGCTTTGCAGATGATGGATAAGGAGCTGTTAACTAAAACCATGATTGTAACACCGCATATAAAGGAGTTTAAAAGGTTGTTTGGAGTGGATAAAGATGGAAAGATGGTAAAGAAAATGGCGGAAAAATATGGATGCACGATTGTGCTAAAAGGATCTGAGGATGTGGTGTGTGACGGAAGTAAATGTGTGGTAAACAAGACAGGCAATGAGGGGATGACTAAAGGAGGAACAGGAGATGTGTTGGCAGGATTAATTGGAGGGTTGTATTGTAAGAATGAAGCGTTTTTAGCGGCGAGCTGTGGGGTGTATTTGAATGGATTGGCTGGAGATAGATTGTATTCAATGGTGGGGCCGAATTTTAATGCTTCGGATTTGGTGAAGGAGTTGCCGAAGGTGATGGCAGAGGTAGTTTAATAGTTATTAAATGTGTTTTTGGTAGTAGTTTTTATAGTCTTTTTTTAAGCCAGTTAAAAGTGGAGTTAGTTTAATTCCAAGATTTTTTATTTTCTGATTACTACAGATGAAATTTTCGTTTGCAAAAGGGAATTCTGATTCTTTAAAGGCAACTCCATCTGTTTTAGGATTGTATTTAATGATGGGTTTTTTATTAACGATTTTACCCATAAGGCCTACTAGGCCTTTAAGGCTGATTAATTCATCTCCAGCGCAGTTGTAAGCTCCGGTTAATTTCTTTTCAACCAAATGGACGATTATTTTGGCTACATCTTTAGCAAAGATGAATTGAGTAAGGGCTTGGCCGTTACCGGGAATGATCAGAGGTTGTCGGTGTTTGATTCTTGAGTAGATAAAGTTTTCTCGATCACAGTAGTTGTTTGGCCCTAGGATATAGGTGGGTCTGATAGTAGAATGTTTAACTTTACTAGTCTTTAATATTCGTTCGCAGTCAACTTTTCCTTGGTTATAAGAGTTCCAGATGGGCCATTTGCCTATTGGGAAGTCTTCAGTTAAAGGAAATATTTCGCTTTTTTTATATGCGGCAACTGTACCAAAGTTTAGAAAATAGCTAAATTTTAATTCTTTGATGGCTTTTTTAATTTGTTGGCCTGTATACGCACAAGTGTCAATAACAGCGTCAAATTTACCAGGAATGCTTAGGTTTTTATCTCTGTCTTTTTGAATGAATTTAATCTTTTTATTGTACGCTGAGGAGATTTGTCCACGATTAACAACTGTAAGAAAGTGGTTGTGTTTTAATAGTAAATCGATGACATAAGGGCCAACAAATCGAGAGCCGCCAATTATTAGGATTTTCATTAAGTTAGATTATACTATATACCTATGAAGTACTTGTTTCTTTTGGCTCATCCAGATGATGAGACAGTGGCGGCTGGAGGGACGATTAGGCGGTTGGTGGATAATGAGGATGAGGTAGTGGTGGTGTTAGCTACTAAAGGTGAGGCTGGAAAGGGAGCTAACAAGCGAATGAAAGAGTTTAAACAGGCCTGTAAGATATTAGGAATAGAGAAGACTGAGGTGTTAGGGTATAAGGATGGGAGGATAGATAATAAGGCGGTGTGGGGGAAGTTGGAGTTGGACTTAATTGATCAGATTGAGGAGTATAAGCCGGAGGTGGTGGTGACGTTTGATCATTCAGGTTGGTATTTTCACTTAGATCATGTGGGGGTGAGTATTGCCAGTTTAAGAGCAGTGCAAAGGAGTGAACATAAAGTAGAAGCAATGCTGTTTATGATGTTTCATCCACCAGGGATAAAGATAAAATATCCGTATGTGTATCCAAGAAAGCTAGCGATAACCCATGTGGTGGATATAAAGAAGGCGTTGGATAAGAAAGTGGCGGCATTGAAAGCTCATGGGTCGCAAACAATGAGTTTTAGGCCGCATTTAGAGAAGGGGAGGATGAATAAGGAGTATTTTCAGTTGGTGTTGGCAACGAAGAAGGGGAAAATATGGTTTAATAAACATAAAATATTTAAGAAAATATAAATGTCATTAATGAAGTCAGTTAGTTTACCAATGGGGTGGGAGGCAAGGGATTTTAAGTTAATGGGAGTGGATGGGAAGGAGTATTCTTTAGCTGATTTTAATAATAAGCAAGGGTTGTTGATAATATTTTCCTGCAATCATTGTCCGTTTGCTAAGAAACAGTGGCCAAAGTTGGTTAAGTTAGATAAAGAGCTTGGAGTTGAAGTAGGAATAATAGTGATTAATAGCAATGATCCGAATAAGTATCCTGAGGATGGGTTGGAAGGAATGAAGAAGTTGGTGGAAAAGTATGGGGTTAAGTTTCCCTATGTAGTCGATAAGACTCAGGAGATAGCTAAAACTTATCAAGCTCAGTGTACACCAGACTCATTTTTGTTTAAAAATGAAAGCGGGAGTTTTAAGTTGTATTATCATGGCAAGGATTTAAAGAAGGGAATGGAGGGGTTGGTTAAGGGAGAGGCAGTTATGGAAAAACAAAAGCCTTCAATGGGTTGCTCGATTAAGTGGAAATAGCTAGTTGATTTTAGAATTTGGTTTGAGCTATGATGTCGATGGCATGATTTTGTCAGACAAAGATATTAAGGCAGCGTTGAAGTCAGGCAGGATAAAGATAAGTCCTAAGCCAAATTTAAAGGTACAGTTGGGGTCATGTTCGATTGATTTACGGCTGGGGAATAAGTTCGGGGTGTTTAATCATTCAAAGTATGCTTTTATTGATCCCCGGGATCCGAAATTATCTAAAGGTATGATGAAGGAGATAGCGGTGGGGAAGGGCGAGCCGTTTATTTTACAACCCCGGGATTTTGTGTTGGCAATGACGATGGAGTCGTTTAAGTTGTCCAATGATTTGGTGGCCCGGTTGGAAGGTCGGTCGAGCTTAGGTCGATTGGGGATTGTGGTGCATTCGACGGCTTCGATTTTTGATCCAGGCTGGAATGGCAGGGTGGTAATGGAGTTAGGTAATTTAGGCAGGATGCCGGTGGTTTTGTATCCAGGCATGCGGGTGTGTGCTTTGACGTTTGAAGAGTTGAGTAGTGAAGCAGAAGTACCGTATACTAAGAAGAAGACAGCTAAATATAAGAGACAGCAAGCGCCTCTGCCCAGTAAGATTGCTGAGGACAAAAATGGCGGCTAAACAGCTAGATGGTTTAGAGAGTTTATCGCCCTTGGATGGGAGATACAGTGAAGAGGTTAAAGAGTTAAGAGAGTATTTTTCTGAAGCAGCTTTGATTAGGAAGAGAGTTGAGGTGGAGGTAAAATATGTGATTGCTTTGGTGGAGTTTTTAAAGGTGGTGAGATTAAGTCAAGCTGAGAGGGAGAGGTTATTAAGTTGGGTTAAAGCATTGGAGGTAAAGGATTTGAGGCGGGTGAAGGAGATTGAGACGGCAATTAGGCATGATGTTAAGGCAGTGGAGTATTTTATTAGGGAGAGTTTAGATGAATTGAGGTTGGAGAAGTTATCGAGTTGGATTCATTGGGGGTTGACGAGCGAGGATGTGAATAATCTAGCTTATGGATTGATGAGTCAGGGGTTTAAGGATGAAATGTTGGTGCCAGGTTATAGCAGGTTAATTAAGGAGTTGGTGAAGATGGCGGATAAATACAAGAAGGTGGTGATGCCAGGTCGGACTCATGGCCAGGTGGCAGTGCCAACCACAGTAGGGAAAGAGTTAGTAGTATTTGCTTCAAGAATGAGTTTTGGCTTTGAAAAGATGAGGGAGTTAAGATTAGGAGGGAAGTTAAATGGAGCAGTAGGGAATTTTAATGCTTTTAAGCATCTTTTTCCAAAGAAAAATTGGTTGAGGTTTAGTCGGAAGTTTGTTGAGGGTTTAGGCTTGGAGCCGGTGGAGATTACGACTCAAGTAGAAGCTAGTGGTCGAATGAGTTATTGGTTAGATTTAGTCAGGGGGATGAATAATGTGGGGTTGGATTTGGCTAAGGATGTTTGGCTGTATTTAGGTTTTGGTTATTTAAAACAAAAGGTGAAAAAAGAAGAAGTGGGGTCGTCAACCATGCCGCATAAGGTTAATCCAATTGATTTTGAGAAGGCAGAAGGAAATTTTGAGGTGGGGAGTAGTTTACTGATGATGATGAGTGATAAGTTAGGGGTGTCTCGGCTGCAAAGGGATTTATCAGGTAGTACAGTCAGGCGAAATTTAGGGGTAGGCTTAGGCTATGGATGGTTGGGGGTTAAGAGCTTAATGAAGGGTTTGGAGAGGGTGGAGCCAGATAAGCGAGGGTTAAAGAGGGAGCTGAGTGAGCATTTGGAGATGTTAAGCGAGGTCAAACAGTTGGCACTTAAGATGAAGGGAAAGGTTGGGGCTTATGAGAAGGTGAAGGCTGAGACGCGGGGAAAGAAGACGAGAGGGAAGTTGGCAGCGGGAGAGGTAGAGAAATATATTGGATTGGCGGTTAAGTTAGTGAACAGGGAAGTGAGAAGGATTAATAAATTATTAAAGAGCGGTGGGGGCCATGTGGTGGTGTTAGGAACGCAGTGGGGTGATGAGGGTAAAGGTAAGATTGTGGACACACTAGCGGCTGAAAAACGATTTAAGACAGTGGTGAGGTATCAAGGAGGGAATAATGCGGGGCATACGGTGGTGGTTAAAGACAAGAGATATGCGTTTCATTTGTTGCCGTCAGGGATATTGTATAAAGATAAGACTAGCGTGATTGGCAGTGGAGTGATTATTGATCCAAAGGCGTTGGCTTTTGAGATTAGAAGACTGGAGTCTAAGGTAGGCAAGAAGCATGGCAAGCTACTGATTAGCGAGAAGTGTCATTTAATTATGCCCTGGCATCGAGTCAGAGATGGGATTACCGGAGGGAAATGGGGAACAACTATGAGAGGGATTGGTCCGTGTTATACAGATTATTACAATCGGATTGGAATTAGATTTATGGATATGATGAGTAAGAAGAGATTTATTGGAAGAGTTAAGAAAGAATTAAGATGGAACAAGAATCTTATAAGAACGATGATGGAGGCGAACCAGATACCTCAAGAGAAGAGAAATGGTTTTAAGTTAAGAAAGGTGTTGGATGAGGAGAGGATTATAGCTTCATATTGGCGATGGATAAGGCAGATTAAAGAAAATCAATTGGTGGAGGTTGGTAATGAGTCGGAGTATTTAAATCAAGAGCAAGAGAAGGAGAGAGATATATTGTTTGAGGGAGCTCAAGCGACCTTATTGGATGTGACTCATGGGAATTATCCATTTGTAACTTCATCTCATCCAACTATGGGCGGGTTGTATTCAGGAACGGGCTTTAGACCAAGAGGATTGAAGGTGATTGGGGTGGTGAAGGCCTATTCAACTAAGGTGGGAACTGGGCCGATGCCGACTGAGTTAGATGATAAGGTGGGCAAGAGGTTGAGGGATGTGGGAGTGGAGTATGGAACTACCACTGGTCGACCGAGGCGGTGTGGTTGGCTGGATGCGACCTTGATTAATTATGCTAAGCAGATTAATGGTTTGGATGCGGTGGCAGTGACTAAGTTGGATGTGTTGACTGGGATTAAGCCTTTAAAGATAGCGGTGGCTTATAGATTAGGAAGCAAGAGGTTAAAGGCTTGCCCGATTGATCATGAAAGACTAGAACAGGTAAAGGTGACTTATGAGGAGGTTAAGGGATGGGATGAGGATATAACTTCGGTGAGAAAATGGCAGCAGCTGCCTAAAGCAGCTAAAGACTATATTAAAAAAATTGAGGAGTTAACTGGAGTAGCGGTGGAGATGATTGGCGTAGGGCCAGGCCGTGACCAGATAATTAGGAGGCCCCGACGCTAAGGTCGGGATAAATAATATGAGCAAGGCATTTTATAAAGCCCTAGGAGAAACTGAGATTTGGCCGGAGATAACCGGAGTGAATCCATGTGGGATTACCTTTGATGATGTATTGTTGGTGCCGCAGGCTGATACAGTGGTGTATTCACGAAAACTACCGGATACAACAGTTAAGTTAGGGCCATATAGGTTGAAGAAGCCAGTTATTTCTGCGCCAATGGATACAATTAGCGGCGAGAAGATGGTGAGATTAATGAATAAGCTAGGGGCGATTTCGCTGCTACCAAGAGGAGATTTGAAAAGGAATTTGAAACTGTGTCGAAAGTTTACCCGGGAAAAAGTGGCTTGTGTGTATGCAGTTGGTTTGAAGAATGGTTTTAAAGAGGCAGAGTTGTTTAAAAAGGCTGGAGCCAAGGTGATTTTGATTGATGTGGCTCATGGAGGGATGAGGCGAGTGGTGAATAGAGCGCAAGAGATTGAGGAAAAACTGAGATTAACAGTAATTGGGAGTACAGTGGCTGGTTTTAGGCAGGCGGAGGAGTATAGGAAGGCGGGAGTGAAGGTGGTGAGGGTAGGAGTGGGTGGTGGGGGTTTGTGTATTACTAGATTAGTTGCGGGAGCGGGAATACCTCAGTTATCGAGTATTTTGGATACAGCTGAAAGTGGTTTGCAGATAATCGCTGATGGAGGGATAAGAAAACCAGCAGATTTAGCTAAGGCGATTGCAGCTGGGGCGGATTTGGTAATGATTGGGTCAATTCTAGCAGGGACGGATGAGACGCCAGGAGAGATAATTGGCGGTCGGAAGAAGGCTCGAGGTCAGGCCTCGGCTGACTATATGTATGATAATGAGTTGGAGTTGGGAGAGTTTAGAGCAGCAGAGGGAATTGATACGATGGTGGTGTTGAAAGGTTCGGCTGAGAGAGTGGTGAATGATTTGGTGGCTGGTTTAAGAAGCGCGATGTCATACACTGGGGCGAAAACGATTAGAGAGTTTCAGGAAAAAGCTGAGTTTGTGTTGGCTTCAAAAGCAACTCAGTTTGAAAATCAGCCCCACATTTTAAGTTAGGTTGAAGTTGATTCGGGTTTAAGCCGGTTTTCGAGGTTAGAGATTTTTTGTTCGAGCTTGGAGAGTTGGAGGGTGACAATGAGAGCTAAGGCAGTGACCAGGATAGCGTAGATAATAAGAGAGAAAAGGCCGGATTTTTCGCCAATAAGGGGTTTAATATAGATGTCAACGGTTTCTTTAATAACATTGTTCCAGGCAAGGGCAGCTACCAGGCCAAAGCCGGATGTAGCTAGGGTGGTCATTTGTTTAACAACAGCTCGGGGAAGTTCTTTGCTGGACTTAGGCGGTTTGATTTTAGGCATATGAGGATTATAGCATTTTTTCCCGCAGCAATTCTGGCATAATTTGCGGTAAAAGAGTAGAATAGGAGTATGTTTAAACCTAGGTTTACAATTACTAACCCGATTTTAAAGTATATTGGAGTGATTGAGGGAGCTAAGGAGGTGATTGATTATGCAGTGATGGTGCCGGCTTGGGAGGCGAAGTTTAAGGAGGAGGCGAGGGTAAGGACGGTTCATTTTGGGACCAGAATAGAAGGGAATGAGTTGAACTATTCTCAAGCTAAGCGAGTGATGGAAGGGGAGGAGGTGTTGGCGAGAGGAAGAGATATTCAGGAGGTGATTAATTATCGGAATGTGCTGGAATATATTGATAAATTGGGGGAGAGATATGGTTTAAGTGGGCCAGGGGGAGGGGCGGCTAGGTATACAGAGGTG